>FSWS01000125.1_pt1 | contig 21384 bp, 18 predicted proteins | sample 1638091 | NCBI WGS metagenome assembly FSWS01 (sample SAMEA3914788, study PRJEB12502) | metagenome | biome: forest; material: soil | place: Canada | collected 2011-07-03 | depth 0.1 m
ACCAGGCCCTGCTCCGCACCACCGGCATCGCCACCAGCCAGAGCACCACCGGCACCGAGGAGGCCAAGGACTTCAAGGTTGTCGTCACCCTCGACGCCACCGACGCAAATCTCGACGAACTCCGCCCCGGCCTCTCCTCCACCGCCAAGATCACCACCGCACACAAATCCGACGCCCTCTCCATCCCCATCCAGGCCCTGGTCGAGCGCGACCCCACCCAGGAGAAAGCGCTCGCCGGCAATCAGGGCAAGCCAGTGCCGATCAACGTCTCCGCAACCGATCCCGCGAAGACCCACCTGACCCAGGGAGTCTTCGTCCTCAAAACCGACGCCCACGGCAAGCTCCGCACCCAGTTCGTCCCCGTCACCACCGGCATCACTGGCAGCACCGATATCGAAGTCCTCAGCGGCCTCCAGCCCAGCGACGAGATCGTCACCGGCCGTTACAAGATCCTGCGCACGCTCGGCAGCGGCGTCGCCGTCAAACGCGACAACTCCGCCGAGATCACCCCCGCGACCGAAAGCTAGCCCCGGTCGCAACGGAGAAGGAACAGGACAAGAGAAGGAAGACGTTAGCCCAACCGAATCGACGGGCAGCCTCAGGGGCCGTCGCTTCGGTCGGCGGACCCTGAATTTGTCTTTCGGCCAACGCCGGAGTCATAGCCCGACGGAGGAAATTCCGCTCTTCGGAACCACCAACGCCCCAATTTCGTACTACCCTTTTAGTGATACGCACGTCGATTCGCAATACCCGGAGAACCGGATGCCCACTGTAGAAGAAGAGACCCTAGTCCGCCCAAACGCCGCGGGGCCGAATCCCGGCGATGTTATCGTTACCGACAATCTTTGGAAGACCTACGAGATGGGCGACCAGAAGGTCAACGCCCTCCGCGGTGTCAACCTCCGCATCCGCCACAACGAGTACGTCGCCATCATGGGTCCCTCCGGCTCCGGAAAGTCCACGTTGATGAACCTCATCGGCTGCCTCGACTCCCCTACCGAGGGCAAGTATTGGCTCAACGGTCACGACGTCTCCGAGCTCAACGACGACCAGCTCGCTCGCATTCGCAACAAGGAGATCGGCTTTGTCTTCCAGACCTTCAACCTGCTCGCCCGCGCCACCTCGCTGCATAATGTCGAGCTGCCGCTGATCTACAACGGCACTCCCGCCGCCGAGCGCATCGCCCGCGCCAAGGCCGTACTCGAAAGCGTCAACCTCGGCACCCGCATGATGCACAAGCCCAACGAGCTATCCGGCGGCCAGCGCCAGCGCGTCGCCATTGCCCGCGCCCTGGTCAACCACCCCTCCATCATCCTCGCCGACGAGCCCACCGGAAACCTCGACTCCAAAACCGGCGTCGAGATCATGGCCCTCTTCGACGACCTCCACGCCAAGGGCAACACCATCGTCCTCGTCACCCACGAGCCCGACATCGCCGAGTACGCCCACCGCATCGTCACCATCCGCGACGGCGCCGTCGCCTCCGACCACGCCTCCCCCCGCCACGCCCAGCGCAGCTGAAGCATCACCGGGCCGGCTCAGTCGAATCCTGAGCGAAGCATGAAACGGTCATCATGCGTGAAGCATGAAGCATGAGCTCAGTCGTCCTGAGCGCGCCTCACGTCTTTTCGCGAGAGGCGCGGTCGAAGGATCTGCGGTTCGATCGCAGTCGCACGATTCTCCGCGGGGAGGACCGTCACGACTGCGGGGCATCCCAGCGGAGTTCCAGGACCTGACAACTCCGCTCCACAAACGCCCCGCCCGCCCTTCTGAGGGCGATGCCGGGCTATCCCCTCGGGGAGGGCCCGGGGTACTTTCCTGTGGACTTATCCCATCTATCTGGAAGACTTTAGGGCTTCAGTCAGGAGGGGGTACCCTTCCGAACGCCCACAATAAACCCTGTACCACCGCAGGCCGGGGTACGCAGCGGGAGAAAGTGACGAAAAAATCCTTCCCTCCCCAAGCCCGGCAACTGCCCCACTTACCGCCAAAAGCCTGCCCGCACCACTTTGACAACCCCCGCAAGCTTCCGCACCACCCGTTTTCACCGTCTAAACTAGAACCTATGGACAAGTTCCTTCCCGCGAAGCCTCACGTCCTCTCCCTGCTGTTCCTTGTATTCGTCGTGTCGCTCTTCCTTGCGCCGCACGAGCAGGCATGGGCCGATGGCGCCCGCTTCGACCTCGCCGGCCCTCAACTCGATGTGCGCGTCACCCGCGGCGGCCTCACCCTTCCCATCGCCCAGGTCCCCAACCTCCAGCCCGGCGATAAGCTCTGGGTCCATCCCGACTTCCCATCCACCCAGTCGGTGCACTACCTCATGGTCGTCGCCTTTCTCCGTGGAACCACCAATCCGCCCCCCGACAACTGGTTCACTCGCATCGAGACCTGGAACCCAAAGATCCGCGAGGAAGGTACCTTCATCACCGTCCCCGCCGAGGCCCAGCAGGTCCTGCTCTTCCTCGCGCCCGAGACCGGCGGTGACTTCAGCACCCTCCGCTCCGCCGTCAAGGGCCGCCCTGGAACCTTCGTCCGCGCTTCCCAGGATCTCAACCTGGCCGGCTTCGAGCAGGCCCGCATCGAGCGCTACATCCAGGACATGCAGAAGGTCCCCGGCGGCGATGCCAAAGCTCTTGTAGACCACTCCGCGCTACTGGCTCGCGCCCTAGCCCTCAAGCCCAATGACGATTGCTTCAAGCAGCCTGTCGATCAGCAGGCCGTCTGCCTCACCCAGAGCGGCAACCAGATGCTGCTCGACGACGGCCACGGCTCGAGCGTCGCCGACAGCCTCAGCAACGGCCCCTCCAGCGACTTCATCAACGCCGCGAGCTACACCCAGGCCGCAGGCGGCGGCCTCTACAGCGCCTACGTCGGCGCCGTCGTCGATCTCATCCGCCTCACCAGTAGCCTGCACACCGCGCAGTACCAGTACATTCCGGCCATCGCCTTCCCCAATCAGGAGCAGCTCAACCTCCGCCTCAACGCCCCGCCCTCCTTCCATAACCCGAAGTCCGTCATCGTCGTCGGTCTTCCCGCCATCCAGGCCGCAACTCCGCCGCCCCTGCGCGCCGCAGACCCCAAGCAGATCACCTGCCTGCTCCAGCCCAAGCTCGTCCTCGGCCTCGACGGTGCCCCTCTCGTCTACTCCACCGGCCTCGCCCACGATCTCGTCCTCCACCTGAACCTCCCCGGCAACCACCCCGACATTCCGCTCGTTCCAGACGCCTTTCAGGGCGGCCTCATCCCCGCGCCCCGGCCCACGCGAGAGCTGCTCCCGGAAGCCGTCAACCAAGCCTCCGCTGCCTCGCAGTCCACCGCCGCGGCCCCCATCGAGCGCATCCCGCCCACACCGGAAGGCGCACAGCTCACCGGTACCGTCAAAGGCATGTGGGGATTCGATCCCTTCATCGGACCCACCCTTCCCCTCCAGAACATTCCCGGCAAGGGCTGGAAGCTCGTCACTTCCGATCCCCTCATCGCCGGCCAGGATAACCACCTCCTGCTCGCCTCCACCGGCACCGCCTGTGTCGAGCAGATCTCCGACGACGTCTCCGCCCAGACCGCCAACGAAATCTCCGCCTCCGACACCAAACCCGCCAAGCTCACCTGGAAGCAGGCCGACAAGCCCGATCAGGTCGCCCTCACCCTGCCCCTCAAGCAGATCGTTCCCGAGGCCGTCCACTTCCGGATCAAGCAGTACGGCTCAGATACCCCCGACACCGTCACCGCCAAGGCTCTCTCTGAACCCGCCAAGCTCCAGGCCTTCAGCTACCACGCCGGCGACCAAACCGCGACCCTCAAGGGAACCAGCCTAGATCAGGTCAAGCAGCTCGAGATCAAAGGCGTCCTCTTCACGCCGGCCGCTACGAAGCCCGCCACAACCGACTCCGCGAGCTCCACCGCCAAGGATGACTCCAGCTCTGACGACGAGCTCACCCTGACCCTCGATCCCAAAACCGGCAGCGCGAAGCTCAACCCTGGCGACCACGCCACCGCTAATGTCACCCTCAAGGACGGCCGCGTCCTCAATCTCCCCGTCTCCGTCGGGCAGCCCCGCCCTGTCGTCACCCTGCTCAGCAAGAGCGTCGAGCAGCCCAAAGACTCCATCATCCACATCGCTCCCGACGACCTCCCGCTCAGCGAACACTTCACCTTCTTCCTTAAGTCCCAGAACGACTTCCCGCGCGCCGAACAGATCGAGATCGCCAGCGCTGACGACGGCCTCCACACCACCCTTACCATCGCCGCCGGCACCCTCGTCCTGCAGAACAAGCACACCGTCTACGCCACCCTCGAGCCCCTGAAGCTCTTCGGCCCCTCGGCATTCGGTCCCTTGCGCCTCCGCGCCATCGCCCCCGACGGCACCACGGGCGACTGGATCCCCCTCGTCACCCTGGTCCGCCTGCCCACTCTCTCCGAGCTGCGCTGCCCCGTCCACGCGCGCCAGCAGCCCTGCACCCTCACCGGCTCGGACCTCTTCCTCGTCGACTCCTTCAGCACCGACCCCAGCTTCACCACCGCCACCGCGATCCCCGAGGGCTTCGTCGGAACCTCCGTCGCCCTGTTTCACCCCCAGGACCCAACCTTCTACGTCCGCCTGCGCGACGACCCGGCAGCCACCGATCAGGTGACCCTGCCCATCCTGCCCCAAACCCCGACCCAGGCCGCCGGCGCTCAACCGCAGCAGCTCCAGCCACCCAGCGCCGCTCCTGCGCCCGCGACGGCACCGGTGATCTCGCCGGCTCCTCCTGCCCCATCCACCGAGCAGCCCGCGACGCCCGACACCTCGGCACCACCCGCCAAACCCGCTCCTATCCCGGGAGACCCTAACCAGCCCCCGCCCGGCTCTCCCCTCCCCATGGAGAACCCGGCGCCATCGACTCCCACTCCAACTCCGCACCAGACTCCCCAACCCCAGCCCTTTACTCCCCCCGCACCTCAAAACCCCAGCTAGGATGGCGAGTTTCAAGGAGCGCAGATCACAATTTGCGGTCCCTTATGGGAATGAGCGGCCTCCGCCCAGTCGATCTGCTCTCAAACCGCGGCCGGAACGTAGGGGAACGTCTTTCATGGCTTCGACGTCACCGAGTTCTTGCCGATCCCAAGGCGGATCGGTGTGTTCGCTGTAGTGGAAAACATCACGTCCGGCGCGATGTCCGTGAGCGAGCGACCGTTCCACTCGACAAAGCCCAGCGATGCCTGTGTGCCCACCTCATACGGCAGCATGTTGGGGAACAACCGGTGTGCGATCTTCTCCCCATACGCCTGCGGGTCTTCCGCCGTACCGTAGGCGGCAACCACGGCCGCGATCCGCTTGGAGATAGCCTCTCCGTAGGTCGCGTAGTCGTCGGCCGGGCGCCCGGCATTAAGGCGATTACCGAGATCCTCGTTGTACTGCACGAACAGCGGCGGGATCATTGGCAAACCGATGCGGTTGATCGAGCGCCACCCCCCCGGCATCCGTAGCGAGCGTGGCCACCGCCCACACCCCGATCTTGCGCTTGTCCCCTGCTCCGGCGAGCAGCTCCTCGTCGGGCAGTTCCAACGCAATCGCATACATCGTCTGGCCGGCAAAAAGGTTCTTCGCATGACTCGGATTCCAACCATTCAGGTTCGCCACCGTGCCATCCCCGAACGCGTGTCCCACCGCGTGCAGGACATCCGGCTCGATCCAAAATGGGCGCCAGCTTTGCCCGCCCAGGCGCGCACGCCAGATGGTGCGGTAACGGGCTCATCGGTTGCTCCCTGCGCGATCACCGTACCGGCGTGCGGATCGGCAGCCTCTTTCCCATGAATGCGCCGCACCGTATAGCGCTGCTTGCCCTGTGCGTCGCGCTCCTCGAACGTCAGCGGCAGGTAACTTCCTCTACCGCATCGCCGTTCAGATCGACCTTGAATTCGTACATCCCCTCCCGATGGTAGCCGGGAACTTTTGGATCTCCGAGAGAGTGGCAGACATTGATCACGAATACCGTGCCGGTTTGACCGCGGAATACCTACAGATCCGTGATGTCCAGGCGAACGTCCTGCCGCGCGATGGGTGAGTCAAGATGATGAGACATGCCTTCTCCCTTTATGTTTGCGGGATGTGATGGGGGATTGCCTGCGATCAATAAAGCCGAGGCGGCCCGGGAAGACTCATTCCCGCCACCATAATTGCGCCGCCGGCAAGAACCTGCCGGCGCGATAGATCGGTGATCTCATGGGTCACTGGTTCGGAGACGTTCACTTCTTCGATGAGTCGCATCTGGGTACGCCTCCTTCGTTGGACGAGAATCCGTAAGCGAGCTTCCGGGGTGCGCTCACCTGAGTCAACGTCGCTGGCGTCAGCCTTCGGCACGGAAGCCTGTAGCGAACCAATATTGGAATGATGTGCAGCCGTAAGTCGCGCGGCTTGCCTGTCCCCTCATGCTCCTGTGATTCAATGTCGGTGTCGATCTATGCCAGTGTTTAGTCAGTTCTCGTGCGGCCAAGACTAAGCTTCACGAACCTGTGACTTTGACGAAAGGCCATTAGCGAAAGGGACCGACCGAGGTCTAGGGGTCGGCGCCATCACAGTGCATAATTGCACGCTTACCGATCAGTCCATCGTTGGAAGGGGTTATACCCACGGGATGCCATGTTTCACAATCTCTGTCGTATAACACCTCGCAAAAAAGCGCCGACACCTTCGTCGGCGCTTCAATCATTGCTGTATAGCCCGTTACCCCAATTCGGCCGTCTCGACCGCCCTGCCCTCCGCCAGCTCCTGTTGCACCTTGCTGTGCTTCACGCTATAGGTGAAGTAGATTACCAGACCCACCGCCAGCCATCCGAGCACCACCGTCTTGGTCAGCGTCGGCAGCGTCCACACCAGGTACAGCGCACTCACGATACCCAGGATCGGCACCAGCGGCACCAGCGGCGTCTTGAACGGCCGATGCAGTCCCGGATTCCTCCGCCGCAGGATCCAAACCCCGGCGCACACAATCGCGAACGCCAGCAACGTGCCCATGTTCACCAGCTCGCTCAGCCGATCGATCGGCAGCAGCGCCGGCATGAACGCCACAATCGCGCCCACCACGATGTTTGAGATCCACGGCGTCCGGAACTTCGGATGAATCACGCCCGCCCACTTCCACAGCAGCCCATCGCGCGACATCGAGAAGAACACCCGCGACTGCCCCAGCAGCATCACCAGCATCACCGTCGCCAGCCCGAACACCGCCCCGATCTTCACCAGGATGCTGCCCCAGCGCACGCCCGTTACATCAATCCCAACCGCCACCGGATCAGCCACATTCAGAGCGTGGTAGTTCACCAGCCCCGTCAGCACACCCGAAACGACGATGTACAGCAGTGTGCAGAACACCAGCGATCCAAGGATGCCGATCGGCATATCCCGCTGTGGATTCTTCGCCTCCTGCGCCGCCGTCGACACCGCGTCGAACCCGATATACGCAAAGATGATCGAAGCCGCGCCCGCCGTAATCCCGTTCAGGCCGAAGTTCCCGTGTCCATCGCTCGGAGGAATAAACGGCGTCCAGTTCGCATGCGCAACCGCCGGATGATGCAGGATGTACCCGATGCCCAGCACCAGGAAAATTCCCACCACGCTCAGCTTCACAATCACGATCGCCGTGTTCAGGTTCGCCGACTCCTCGATCCCCCGCACCAGCACCGCCGTCACCACCGCAATCGCCAGAAACGCCACCAGGTTGAACACCCCGGTGACATGCGGCAGCCCGCTCGCACTTACTCCCGCCGGCAGCGCCGCCAGCTGCATCCACCGGTCGTGATACTGGTACAGCACCGTGCCCGGCGTCGTCGTCAACTGCGGCGCAATGTGGATGCCGAGGTCCTGCATCAATCCCACAAAGTACCCGCTCCAGCCCGAAGCCACCGTGGCCGCCCCGAACGCATACTCCAGCACCAGGTCCCAGCCGATAATCCAGGCCACAAACTCACCCAGCGTCGCATACCCATACGTGTACGCCGATCCTGCAATCGGAATCAGCGACGCGAACTCCGCATAGCAAAGCCCCGCGAACGCACACGTAATCCCCGCCACGACGAAGCTCAGCATCACCGCCGGTCCCGCATGCTTGGCCGCCGCCTGTCCCGTCAGCACAAAGATTCCCGCGCCGATGATCGCGCCAACTCCCAGCGTAACCAGATTCAACGGTCCCAAAGAACGTTTCAGGCTGGCTTCGCCCTCGTTCTTTGCTTCCTTCAGCAGCTTCGATAGTGGCTTGATTGCCAGCAGATTCGCCATTGACCAGAATTCTCCATCTTCCTTTGAAACTTGACCATTCCTTAAAACCAAAACTCCGATACCGAAACTCAATCCGCGGCCGCGTCCAGCGCAACCGCGCCCGCCGACCGCTTCCAGAACAAATACACCGGCACGCCCAACAGCACCAGAACCAGCCCCGGCCATGTGTATTGGGGTTTGTACCGCAATAGTACGACACAGATCCACGCCGCCATCACGATATACAGCGCCGGCAGCACCGGGTATCCGAACGCCTTGTACGGCCGGGGCGCCTCGGGCCGCGTCCGCCGCAACACAAATAACCCAACAATCGTCAGAATATAGAAGATCAGCACCGCAAAGATCACATAATCCAGCAGTTGCCCATAGCTTCCCGACAAACACAGCAGACACGTCCACGCCCACTGCACCCATAACGAATTCACCGGCGTATTCGACCGCCCGCTCAGCTTTCCCACGCTCTTGAAGAACAGCCCATCGCGGCTCATCGCGTAGTACACCCGAGCCCCCGCCAGCAGCATTCCGTTCACGCAGCCAAACGTCGAGATCAAAATCGCCGCCGCCATCAGCTTCGCGCCCACCCCACCGAGCGCCTGCTGCATCACCGCCGTGGCCACCCGATCCTGCGCCGCGAACTGAATCCCGCGCCCCACAATCGTCCCCGAGCTCGCATCTCCATGCAGCGGAAGCACGCTCAGATAGACGAAGTTACACAGCACATACAACAGCAGAACCACGCCCGTACCCAGCGCCAGCGACAGCGGCAGATTCCGCTTCGGATTGCGAATCTCCCCCGCCGTAAACGTCACATTGTTCCACGCATCGGACGAAAACAGCGACCCCACCTGCACCACCGCCACAATCGTCAGGAAGCCCACCCAAGCGGTCGGCCCACCGACACCCACCTGCACCCCATGCATCGTGTGCCAGCCCGAGCCCGCCCAGAACGCATGCAGACCCTTGCCAAAGTTTGCAGCCACAGCCACCGGGCTTTTCACAATCAAGCCCACCAGCACCACCGCCGCCAGCGCCAGCACCTTGGCGGAGGTAAACACATTCTGCACGGCCGCGCCTAGCCGCACGCCAAACGTATTCAGCAGTGTCAGCAGCGTAATCACCACAATCGCCGCCAGATTCGCCGTATTCAGCCCAATGTCCATATTGCCTAGGACCATCGGCCCCACCGGCAGCGCCGGCACTGTCGCGATATGCCAGATCCAGTTCTGCGCGCTCACACTGGGAAAGAACACCCCCAGAAACTTCCCAAACGCTACCCCAACCGCAGCAATGGTGCCGGTTTGAATCACCAGGAACAGCGTCCACCCGTACAGAAATCCCCAGATCGGCCCCAGCGCCTCGCGCAGATACACATACTGCCCGCCGGCCTTCGGCATCATCGCCGCCAGCTCCCCATAGCTCAGGGCCCCGATCACCGTCATCGCCGCCGTCACCAGCCATGCCGCAATCAGCAGCGCCGGCGATCCCAGCGCCCGCGACATATCCGCCGACACGATGAAGATCCCCGACCCGATCATCGACCCCATCACAATCGCGGTCGCCGAAAACAACCCCATCCCCTGCACAAAACCAGGCGCAGCCGCGGACGCGCTCCCACCCTGCAGCGCAGCGTTGGGACCCACAACCTCCGCGCCGTCCATACGCGTGTCGGCAAGACCTGCTTGTGTCGTTCGAGAAGTTCGAAAATCAGTCACGTTCCGTCAGTTCTATCCTAAAATCTCCATAAAGTCTCTCACCACCTTCTCGACCGGCTCGCCGTCCCCAAACAACGCGCCAATCACCGCCACCGAGTCCGCCCCCGCCTCGATCACGCTCCGCGCATTCTCGCGCGTTATCCCGCCAATCGCCACCAGCGGCTTGGTCGTCAGCGTCCGTGCCTGCCGCACTCCCTCGAGGCCCACCACTGGCGCCGCATTCGCCTTGGTTCCGGTGGCAAACACCGGCCCTATGGCCACATAGTCCGCTCGACTCGCCTCCGCTACCCGCACCTGCTCCTCGGTATGCGTCGACACCCCAATCAAGCGCCCATCGCCAATCACGATCCGTGCGTCCTCGGGTGACAGGTCATCCTGCCCCACATGCACGCCATGCCACCGCGCCAGCATCATCACGTCCGAGCGGTCGTTCATCACCAGCCACGCCCCCGAGCCCTCGAACAGCTCCCCGATCCGCTCGGCATTGTCCTGGATCACCTGCTCATCGCCCGTCTTATCCCGATACTGCAGCAACGTCACTCCTGCTTTCCGCAGCCCACGCGCAAACTCCACCACCGACAGCCCACGCGCCCGCAGCGCCTCCCCATCGACTATCGGATACAACCTTGGAAACTTCATCGCCACGCAACCATCCTTCGTAATCTATTCACGTAATTTGTCATAGAACCAGTCGCGACGCAGGAGGAGCGATGTCTGAATTGCCCAACGCTGCGGACTCAGAAAAACCTGAACCATGGTTCGATCTTCGCCGCGACGCTGGGACAATCCTGCGCGAGGCGCCTCGATTCGCGGCCATCTTCATCATCGGCACCACGCTCTCCAGACACTTTCTAGGAAGAGATCGCGCTGCAGTAAGTTCGGCAGATATCCTAGTCCGCTTCGTCGGATCCTTCACCGCAGGCGCGATTCTGTCGTTGTTCAAGTTGCGCAGCACGAAACAGACACTGCGCAACCGTCCGACCGTCTAGCCCTGCTTCTGCCGCTCGAAGAACCGCTCCATGAACTTCGTATCGAACTGCCCTGCCCGGAATTCCGCATCCGCGAAGATCTTCTCGTGCATCGGAATCGTCGTATGAATCCCCTGCACCACGAACTGGCTCAGGGCGCGCTGCATCTTGTTCATCGACTCCTCGCGGTCCTTGCCATGGCAGATCAGTTTGGCGATCATCGAGTCGTAGTACGGCGGCACCACGCCCTCCGAGTACTGCGCCGTATCCACGCGCACGCCATTGCCACCCGGAACGTTGAACGCCGTAATCTTCCCCGCGCTCGGCGTGAACTTCTCCGGATGCTCCGCATTGATGCGGCACTCGATCGCATGCCCGCGAATCGTAACCGGCTCGGTCACAATCGCGCTTAGCTTCTCGCCCGCCGCAATCCGTAGCTGCGCCTTCACCAAGTCGATTCCTGTAACCATTTCGGTCACACAATGCTCCACCTGAATGCGCGTGTTCATCTCGATGAAGTAGATCTTGCCGTCCTCATCCATCAGGAACTCGATCGTTCCCGCGTTCCAGTACCCGATATCCCGCAGGCAGCGCTCGATCGTCTTGCCGAGCTCCGCCCGTAGCTTCGGAGTCACCTGCAGCGACGGCGCCTCTTCGATCAGCTTCTGATGCCGCCGCTGGATCGAGCACTCGCGCTCGCCCAGGCTCATCACATTGCCATGCTCATCGGCCAGCACCTGGAACTCGATATGCCGCGGCCGCTCGATGAACTTCTCCATGTACAGGTCGCCGTTGCCAAAGGCATTCGCCGCCTCGGTCGAAGCCTGCTCGAACATCCCCGGCAGCTCCTGCGCGCTGCGGCAGATACGCATCCCGCGGCCGCCACCACCAGCAACGGCCTTCAGGATCACCGGATAGCCAACACTCTTGGCCCAGTCCAGCGCCTCGTCCGAGCTCGCGATCACGCCATCGGACCCTGGCAGAATCGGCACCTTGGCCTTCTTCATCGTCTGCCGTGCTGTGGACTTCTCGCCCATCATCCGCGTCACTTCCGGAGGAGGCCCGATGAACTTGATATTTGAAGCCCGGCATACCTCCGCGAAGTTCGCATTCTCGCTGAGCAGCCCATATCCCGGATGGATCGCGTCCACATCCGCAATCTCCGCGGCCGAGATCACTGCCGGCACGTTCAGGTAGCTATCCGCCGACCGCGCCGGTCCAATACAAATCGCCTCATCCGCAAATCGCACATGCAGCGAGTTCTTATCCGCCTCGCTGTACACCGCCACGGTGCGGATGCCCATCTCCTTGCACGCGCTGATCACGCGCAGCGCAATCTCGCCCCGATTTGCAATCAATACCTTACGAAACATGAATGCCCAAACCTTCCGTAGTTCACAAACTCAACAAACCGGGTGTAGTCGGTGCCCCGTGTCTCGCCTCTGAGACATGGGCCCTGAACGAACCGGGTGCCCCATCTTCGGCGCAGTCGTATCGCGCCGAAGTGGGCATCGAACGAAGCGAGACCGCCTTCCGCAAGCGGTCCCAAACTCCTTACTTCGCCTTGATCGCAAACAGCGGCTGTCCATACTCCACCGGCTGACCGCTGCTCGCGATGCGTTCGACGATCTCGCCCGCCGCATCCGATTCAATCTCATTCATCAGCTTCATGGCTTCGACGATGCACAGCACCTGTCCCACCTCGACCACATCGCCCACCTTCACAAACGGCGCCGAGCCCGGCGAAGGCGACTCATAGAACGTCCCCACAATCGGAGACTTCACCCGGTGCAACGCAACCTCCGGAGCCGCAGCCGGTACGGCCATAGCAGGCGCGGCTTGAACCGGCACAGCCGAAGCCATCAACCGCGCCAGCTGGCCCGCATCGAACCCAGCCGCAGCCGCCGGCACCGCCGACGCAAACTTGATCCGCAGCTTCCCTTCGGCCCGTTCCGTCTCAAACTCCGCAATCTCGTTTGCCTTCAAAAACTCAACCAGTTCGCGCAGCTTTTCCAGATTATTCTCGTCCATCAGATCTCTTCCTGCGCCATCTCGGGGCGCTTGTTATGTCCTTCTTTACTTCCCTTATTGCATGTCCGGGCGTGCGCTGGGAGTCGCCGGAGTTACAGTTGCGTCCAGGCCTTGACGCTTGGCGTCAACACCTCCGCTCCCTCCGACGTCACCAGCACCATATCCTCAATCCGAACTCCAAATCTCCCCGGGATGTACACCCCAGGTTCTACCGTTACGACCATGCCCGGCTCCAGCAGCTGCTTCTGGTTCGCCGCCAGCCGTGGCCCTTCGTGAATCTCCAGCCCAACACCGTGCCCAGTCGAGTGGCTGAAATACGCATCCAGTCCAGCCCGCCGCAGCACGCTCCGCGAAGCCTCGTCCACCTCGCCGACACTCACTCCCGGCCGGATCGCGGCTACCGCCGATTCCTGTGCTTCCAGTACCGCATCATACACTTCCGCCTCATCTGGAAGCGCGCGCCCCAGGTGTACGGTCCGCGTCATATCCGAGCAATACCCATCGATCACCACGCCAAAATCCAGCGTCACAAAGCCCCGGCGCGGCAGCTTCGCCAGCGTCGCGCGCCCATGCGGCAGCGCCGACCGCTCCCCGCTCGCAACAATCGTATCGAACGACATCCGCTCCGCCCCGGCCAGCCGCGCTGCATGCTCCAGTTCCGCCGCCACCGCGACCTCGGTCATCCCCGAGCGAATCGACCCGAGCATCGTCTCGAACAGCCGGCAGCCCAACCCCGCCGCCCGCCGAATGACCTCAATCTCGGCCTCGTCCTTCACCTCGCGCAGTTGGGCCACCACCGGCCCCACCGCCACAAACAGCCCCTTGCGCAGCTTCGCCGAGACCGCCCCGCGCATCGTCTCGAGCGCCGCCACGGTCGTCTGCGCCGCATCGAAGCCGCACCGCATCACGCCGGCGGCCTCAATCGCCGCGCACGCCGCCAGCGCCGCCGACCTAGGCGCAATCACGACCTTAGTTCCCACCGCCTCGACCTTCGCCTGCACCGTATAGCGCCCGTCGGTATAGAGCGTCGCCTTACCCGCGCCCAGCACCAGCGCCCCGTTCGATCCTGTAAATCCGCACAGATACCGCACGTCCGGCATGTGCGTGATCAGCAGCGCCTTAGCCCCCGCCTTTACCGCAGCCTCGCTCTTGCGCAGCCGGGCCAGAGCTCGCCTCTGTCTTGTCCCAAAGTTCAATTCCATTCCTTTGATTCTAGCCATTCAGCCGTAATAATCCAGCCAACACCCCCAGAATTTACCGCCACCCCACCTCAGAACCGGGTGCCCATCTTCGCCACAGCTTCACAGTCGCTAAGGTGGACCTCGTCTGCGGAAGCAAATGACCGTCCTCCCTCCGCGGCATAAAACGCGATGGAATCAACTCCCCACCGCCCGAAGCCGACAAATCCGCATCTATCCCGCTAGCGCATGCGAAAGACTACCCCAACCCGTTATCATGAACTATGACCGGCGACGCCACCCAAACTCTGCCGCCTGAGCTCTCCCCCAGTCAGGGCACACCGGCCCGTTTCGACCGGCGCCGTTTCCTCACCGGCGCCGGCCTCGCCCTAGCTGGCCTCACCGTCTACTCCACCGAGATCTCCCGCCACGAGCTCGTCACCGAGCACCACGCCATCCACATCGCCCGCCTCCCCGACGCCTTCCACGGCTTCCGTATCGCCCAGCTCAGCGACATCCACTTCGAAGAGTTCACCGAGCCCACCTTCCTCAAGTACGCCGTCCACCGCATCAACGAGCTCAAGCCCGACCTCGTCCTCCTCACCGGCGACTACATCAGCGCCGGCCCGCGTCACTGGGCCTACGCCTTCGAGGCCGCCACCCGCTGCGCCGCCATCCTGCGCAACCTCCAGTGCCCCCTCCGCTACGCCATCCTCGGCAACCACGACGTCCAGGTCAGCTCCGAGCGCGTCCTCGACGCCCTCTCCAGCAACGGCATCACCCCTCTGGTCGACCAGTACCTCCCCATCGAGCGAAACGGCCAGCGCCTCTGGCTCTCCGGCCTCCACGACGTCACCTACGCCCAGCCCGACCTCGACCGCGCCGTCCCCGCTCAGCTCGACGGCCCGCTCATCGTCATGTGCCACGAGCCCGACTTCACCGACACCATCCTGCGCCATCCCCGCGCCGGCCGCGCCGACCTCATCCTCTCTGGCCACACCCACGGCGGACAGGTCCGCCTGCCCTTCCTCCCACCCCTCAGCCTCCCCCCCATGGGCCAAAAGTACGTCGAAGGCCTCTTCCATTTCCCGGACACTAAGGCCCAGCTCTACGTCAATCGCGGCCTCGGCACGGTCGGCCTCCCCGTCCGCTTCGACTGCCCCCCCGAGATCACCGCCCTCACCCTCCACCCCGCGTAGTGTGGGGCAGTCCAAATTCATCGGCGCAAAAGTGTCATCCGTTGGCCTTGCCGCCGTTTTTTGCCTGTCGTCCCCGAAGGGGATCTGCTTCTGCTCTTGTCTCTGTCGTTGCCCGTCCCAGCCGTTGCTCATTCTTGCCGTTCAGAAGTCTGGACGTTGTTTGTTCTTGTCATCCTGAACGCAGCGAAGGACCCCGATACCAACAGCACCACCCATGCCGCGCACCCTTCCACCCGTGCACCAGCCCCGCTCACCCCAGAAAAATCTACCGCGCCTTCCCCACCGGCTTCTTCTGTTCCGGCTCTGCCGTCTTTACCGCCGGCTTCACCCCGCTCTGCTGATCCATCCACGTATCCAGCAAATCCTTCTTGAACCGCCACCGGTTCCCCAGTTTGAACGCCGGCACCACTCCCTCCGAGGCATACCGGTACAGCGTATCGCCGCTGATGCCCAGGTACTCCGCCGCCTGCCGAATATCCATCACTTCGCGAACCACCACCTGCGCCAGTCCTGCCATGTCGCCTCTCCAAACTCTCGGGCGTCTCGTTCGCCCGCCCCTTCTTGTATCTTCTTTCCCACAGGCTTACAAGCAAAATTTGCAGCCCGCCAAGAACCCTTTAGATTCTCCCCTTCCACCATCCCGACCGCAGCTCTCGTCCCACCACCACCTCCGTCGGCGCCCCGGGCTCCGGCGACCACAACCGCATCCCTATCTTGTCCGCCAGCGCCGTAATCCGCTCAATCGGGTCCCGCCAAGCATGCAACGCCAGGTCGAACAGCCCCCAGTGGATCGGCATCAGCAGTCCCGACCCGCCCATCGCCGCAAACGCCTTCGCTGCCCCCTCCGGTCCCATGTGGATCGACCGCCAGAGGTCGTTATACGCCCCCACCTCCAGCATCGTCAGGTCGAACGGCCCATACTCCTGCCCGATGTCCGCGAACCCGTCCCACATCCCCGAGTCCGCCCCATAAAACACCCGGTGCCGCGCCCCCACCAGTACGAACGACGACCACAGCGTCTCAAACCGGTTCCACAAGCTCCGCCCCGAAAAGTGGCGCGCCGGCACCGCCGTAATCGTCACCTCCACCCCAAGGTTTTCGCCCTTCACCGCCACAGACTGCGTCCAGTCCAACTCCGAGATCCGCCCCTCCGGCACTCCAAAGCCGCGCAGCACTTTCCCCACCCCCACCGAGGTCACCCACCGCGCTTCCTTCACCGCGTCCAGCGCCACCAGTCGCCCCACCGTCTGCTTCCCCAAATGGTCGTAGTGGTCGTGCGACACCAGCACCGCGTCGATCCGCGGCAGGTCCTCCAGCCGCAGCGGAGCGTCGAAGAACCGCTTCGGCCCCATCCACGAAAACGGCGATGCGCGCTCCTCCCATACCGGGTCCATCAGCACCCGCACCCCGTCGATCTCCATCAGCGTCGACGCGTGCCCCATCCACGTCACCCGCAACCCACTCCGCGGCCACGTCCGGTAGGCCCGCGGGTCCGTCCGAAACGGCCCCAGCGGCTCCCGCGGAACCCGTTCTTCCTTGTTCCTCAAATACAGTGGCAGCAACTTCAACATGATGCTGAGGCCGCCCACCTTCGTCTCCACCGGGTTCTGGAACCGCCGACCCTTCTTCTCCGCCCGCCGCAACTTCATCATGGCTATTGGATGCAAAGCCTTCCCGGATTTGTTCATCGCCCGGACCTCCTCAGGTCTCCGCGTGGCCACACCTGCGCAAAAAAAGGACACGACGGATAGAGACTAACCCGCCACCCCAATCGCCGTCACCCACCGAACAGGGATTAGGGATCAGGGACAGATAGTGCTACAGGGCATTTCCCGCTCCCGTCCTGTATCAGTCTCGTTCCTACTCCTTATTCCCTATTTTCCTAGCTTCTTTCCTGATCCCCAATCCCTGCCTTTAGGGCAAATAATAAAAAGGATTCGGCAGTTTCACACTCACCTCGCCCCGCGGCTCCCCATTCAGATCGCTCCACTGGTCCCCGACATTCATCACGATCCGGTAGCCATCCTCCACAATCTTTCGCCGCTCGGTCGACTTATACTCCACCGTCGACATCCGCTTCTCATCTCCCACCCGCAGCCGCAGTCCGGTCCAGTTCTTATACCCCGCCGCCTGCAGGTTCCGCGCCGTTGCCTCCCTCTGTTCGCCCGGCCGTCCCGTAATGAAGAACACCGCCACCCCCGCCTCTCGTGCATGGTCGAACAGCCGCAGTGTCCCCGGAATCGGCATCGAAGCCTCCGGCGAAACTAGCCAAGCATTGAACAGCGACCCGATATACCCGAATTCCTCGCGCTTCTCCTCGCAGTAGTTGGTCAGCGACGTCTCGTCGATATCCAGCACCATCGCCAGCTTCTCGCCCGGCTTGGCCGCCTTCAACGCCGCGTCCAGCGCCGTCTCCGCCCGCACCGTCTGTGCGTCGAGGTCCGCCCAGTAGCACCCACTCCCATCCGCGCAGTCCGCATAGTCCTCCACCCGATACCGCGCCACGCCGAAGTTCTCCATCGGCTCCGCGGCCACCAGCACCGAAGGATCGGAGGCCCCTGCCGCTGCCGTCGCGGCCACCTCGGCCTGCGTCGGATGCCCTACCCGAGCCGTCACCGCCCGCCGCGCACTCGCCCCATGCCGCGCTCCCGGAACCGAGCACACCGGTGCCACCATTTGTCCCAGCGCCACTCCGCCCGCCACCACCCAGACCGCAACCGTCCCAACCCATCTCGTACTCATTCCCAATCACCCCGGTTCAACTTCCGCTTAAGAATACCGGCACTCCCCTCCCCTCAGGTTGCTCGCACGTTATTCTTCCTTCCCCCACCCAGCCTTATCATTGATCACGCCTTATCGGCGGTCATGCTCTCGCATACCTTACCGTTGCCTCGCTGTTGTTCGCGTTTTGATGGGATCTCTCATCCTGCCGTGCAGCGCGAGGACCTGCCGTTACTTTTGCGGTTGTTTTTGCTGTTCCTCTTGCTCTTGTAAATTCTTGCCGTCATCGATGAGCACAGCGAAGGCTCCCGGTACCATCCGCGCCACCGATACCCCGCGCACCTTTCCGCCCAAACCGCCGCCTCCCGCCCGCACCCGAAAGCGACAAAGGCTACGCGAGCGGCCATGCGGGGAGATGCGCCGTCGCCTCTCCCCGCAAGCAAGCAAAAGCCCCCCTTGGCGCAGCGTCGCGCCAAGGGGGGCCCATTAGCAACGATCTACCTGTGACCGCCGCCACCCGGGTGTCCACCCCCCGCGAACCCGGCGCTGCGTTCGCCCCCTGCATCGTGACCGGCATTGCCGATATGGCCTTGCCCATCGCGCGCCTCGTTCCCATGGAAGTGACTGAAAGGCTGCGCCCCACGCTCCGGCATCGGTCCCCTGTAGCCATGATGCGGATCATAGCGATTATCCACGTGGCCATAGAAGCCGTGCGGTCCATGGAACCACGGTCCGGCGCCGATAAACAACCCGCCGTTAAACCAGTCCGGCCCATAATAGCCATACGGAGCGCAGTCATACGGTGCATAGTCGAAGTATCCGTATGGGCAGACAGGCGCCACTCCAATGCCAATGGAAATCTGGGCCGGTGCTGCGGACGTACTGCTCACGAGCGCAGCAGTGAGAGCGGAGAAAGCAAGCAACTTCCATCGAGACATATTTCCTCCTAGAACTGCAGCTAGAGTCTAACGGAGAACCGCAAACCACACGATCTCCTGTTTGCATCAGATGCACGCTGCACCCCACGCCCAAAACAAAAAGCGGGGACGAAGAGAGCCCAAGCCCTCCCCATTCCCGCCCTCCCGCAAACTCGCCTTAGTACCGGCTAGCCTCCGTCAGCTTCTGCACCGCCGCGTCGCTCAACTTCAGCTCCACCGCCGCAAACAAGCTCTCTAGCTGCTCCACCGAGGTCGCGCTCGCAATCGGAGCCGTCACGCTCGGCTGCGCCAGCAGCCACGCGATCGCCACCGAAGCCTGTGTCGCCTTCGCCTCGCGCGCGACCTCGTCGAGGGTCACCAGGATCCGCTCCCCGCGCTCGTCGAAGTACTTGCCCACGTGCGCCTCGCGCTTCGCACCCTTAGCATCCTCCTTGGTCTTGTACTTGCCCGTCAGGAAGCCGCTCGCCAGCGCGAAATAAGGCACCACGCTCACCCCAAACTCCTCCACCACGGGCAGCAGATCGGTCTCATACCCCTGCCGCGCATACAGGTTGTACTCCGGCTGCAGCGTCTCATATGTCGGCAGCCCCCTCGCCTTGCTCACCGCGAGCGCCTCGCGCAGCCGCGCCCCGGTATAGTTCGAAGCCCCGATGGCCCGCACCTTCCCTTGGACAATCAGTTTCCCATACGCCTCCAGCGTCTCCTCGAGCGGCGTCTCCGCATCGTCCCGGTGCGATTGGTACAGGTCGATATAGTCCGTCTGCAGCCGCTTCAACGAGTCCTCGACCTCCTCCAGAATGTACTTCGCCGTGAGCCCCTTCTTGCCGTCGCCCATATCGTTGCCGACCTTGGTCGCGAGCACCACCTTATCCCTTGTCCCACGCTCCTTGAACCACTGCCCGATCACCGTCTCCGACTCGCCACCCTGATTGCCCGGCGCCCACTTCGAGTACACATCGGCGGTATCGACGAAGCCGTACCCGCGCTCCACAAACGCATCCAGAATCCGGAACGACGTCGCCTGATCGGCCGACCACCCAAAAACATTCCCACCCAACATCAGCGGAGCAACCGTGATCCCTGTATTTCCTAGCGTGCGCTTCTGCATTCTCAATGAATCCTCCGCAGGTTGGATTCCCCACCCCCCACCGAGGATGCACCGATGCACCCACAGCATTTCCCTTCGGCATTTGCTCCCCATTCAGCACCATCACCATCGGCCTCGTCATCGCGCTCGGCCTCGAGGGCTGCGTCGAGTGGCAGCACCACCGCCACCTCGTCCACGAGGCCGAGCAAAGCCTCCACGCCGAGATTCAGAACAACGCCAACAGCCTCGCCGGCATCGCCACCGACATCCACGCCGAGCAAGCCGCCCTCAAGCACGATGTCGAGGTCCTCGATTTCGCAATCGCGCACCATAAATTCGCCGAGCACTCCCACATGCACATCAACTTCCGCAGCAGCACCTTCGACAGCGTCAGTTGGAGCACCGCGCAATCCACCGGAGCGCTCGCCTACATGGACTACGCCACCGCGCAGCAGTACGCCGGAATCTATCACACCCAAACTCTCTTCGAGACCACCCAGCAGCAGACCTCCCGCGACACCATCCTCAGCCTCGTTCCCTTCCACGACCAATCCGATTACGACAAGGACAGCGGGCCATCCACAGCCGAAGCCATTTCGATCAAGCAGCACATCGAGGTCCTCGAAGGCCAGCTCCTCCTCCTCGACGCATTTGTCACCGACCTCAACACCGGCTACAAGAAATACCTTGCCTCCTATCCCAACTAACCCTCCGTCGCGCGGGACAAAATGATTGAGAGAATCGCGTGCCCCATTCATGCGGTTTCATCGCATGCGTGTGCATGGGGCGCGAGCGAGACCCCGTCTCCGTCCCCAATCCGCCCCCCAACCCGCTGGGTAGTCGCCTCCGCAAACCGCCCGACCCCATCCCCGAAAGTCACTCATTCCAAACCCCGAACCCACCACCCGGAACTAACACTCCCGCACCGGGTTTAGAGTGTAGGAGCTGCGATCGGCCGCCCAGCCGGAGCCGCAGTCGATGTGGCGTTTGCGCATCGGTCTATTCGCCTCAGCCTTCGGACAGGGCGAATAGATGCCGGCCACTGGGAGGGCTCATGGAACCTGACGCGTACCCGCCGAAATCCCGCATCGCGACCACTCTGCGGCGTTCGGTAGCAGCCGCCACAGCCTTTCTTCTCCTGTTCATGACTCAGGGCGAGCTGCTCGCCCAGCAGGCACCCTACTACGGCCAGCCGCCGCAGTACGCTTACAACCAACCCGCCTACAACCAGCCGACGTACGCACCCCAGCAATACCCGCAGCAGTACCCGCAACCGCAATACCCGCAACCGCAATA
>FSWS01000028.1_pt1 | contig 20687 bp, 15 predicted proteins | sample 1638091 | NCBI WGS metagenome assembly FSWS01 (sample SAMEA3914788, study PRJEB12502) | metagenome | biome: forest; material: soil | place: Canada | collected 2011-07-03 | depth 0.1 m
CAGCAGTTCTCCATGCAGGAATCTATTTATTCGACGGTGACCGATTTTGCGAGGTTTCTGGGTTGGTCGACGTCGCAGCCGCGGCGGACGGCGATGTGGTACGCGAGGAGTTGCAGGGGGACGACCTCGAGGACGGGTAGCAGGAGCTCGGGGGCCTGGGGGATGTAGATGACGTGCTCGACCAGTTGGGCGATATGGGGATCCCCTTCTATGGCCACGGCTATGACGCGGCCGGAACGAGCGGTCACCTCCTGGATGTTCGAGAGGGTCTTCTCGTACTTGAGCACCGAGGACGGGTCGTTGGGATCCTGGGTCGCGATGCATACGACGGGAAGGGTCTCGTCGATCAGGGCGTTGGGACCGTGCTTCATCTCGCCCGCCGGGTAGCCCTCGGCGTGGATGTAGGAGATCTCCTTGAGCTTGAGGGCGCCCTCGAGGGCAATGGGGTAGTGAATGCCACGGCCGAGGAAGAGGAAGTCGCGGGCGGTGGAGAAGGACTTGGCCAGGGTCACACACTGCATATCGACTGAGCGGAGAAGCTCTTCGAGCTTGCCGGGGAGCTTGGAGAGCTCGGTGACGAGGTGGATGGACTGCTCGTCGGTGACGGTGCCGCGGAGCTGGGCGAGGTAGAGGGCGAAGACGAAGAGGGCGGTGAGTTGGGCGGTGAAGGCCTTGGTGGAGGCGACGCCGATCTCGGGGCCGGCGTTGGTGGTGATGGTGCCCTGCGCTTCGCGCGTGACCGCCGCACCGACGACGTTGCAGATGGCGAGGGTCTTCGCGCCCTTGGCGATGAGCTCGCGCTGGGCGGCGATGGTGTCGGCGGTTTCGCCGGACTGGGTGATGAGCAGGCCGAGGTTGGTGGGCGAGGCAATGGGGTCGCGGTAGCGGTACTCGCTGGCGTAGTCGACCTCGACAGGGATACGGGCGAGGCGCTCGATCATGAACTTGCCGACGAGGGCGGCGTGCCAGCTTGTTCCACAAGCCGCGATGGTGATCTGGGTGGCGGCACGGAACTCCGCGTCGGAGATCTGCATGGCCTCGAGGAAGACGTGGCCGGTGTCGAGGGAGACGCGGCCGAGGGTGGTGTCGCGGATGGCGCGGGGCTGCTCGTTGATCTCCTTGAGCATGAAGTGCTTGTAGCCGGCCTTCTCGGCCTGGATAGGATCCCAGAGGATGCGCTGGACCTTGAGCGGGAGCGGCGCGCCCTGGAAGTCCATCAGGGCGATGCCCTCGCGGGTGAGGACGGCGAGCTCGCCGTCGGCGAGGAAGTGGATGTTGCGGGTGTGATGCAGGATTCCAGGGACGTCGGAGGCGAGGAAGAACTCGCCTTCGCCGATGCCGAGGACGGCGGGCGGCCCCATGCGGGCCGCGACAAGCTTGTTGGGCTCGTGAGCGGAGAGCACGCCGATGGCGAAGGCCCCGGTGATGCGCTGGACGGCGCGGCGGACGGCCTCTTCCAGTGCCAGCCGCACGGGCGGAAGCGCTTCGCGAGTAGAAGCAAGAGCAGCGGTGCTTTCGTTGGCCTCGAGGGTGACTTCGGCGCCGTGCTGCTGGGCGTGGAGATTGAGCTCGTCCTCGATGAGGTGGGCGATGATCTCGGTGTCGGTCTCGGAGACGAACTTGTGGCCCTTGGCGATGAGCGCGTGCTTGAGGGTGAGGTAGTTCTCCACTATGCCGTTGTGGACCACCACAAGAGTTCCAGACCCGTCGCGGTGCGGATGGGCGTTCTCTTCCGTGGGACGGCCGTGCGTGGCCCAACGCGTGTGGCCGATGCCGAAGGTGCCGTGGACGGGCGAGCGCTCGATGACGGCTTCGAGGTTGCGGAGCTTGCCGGGAGCGCGGCGAAGCTGGAGACCGCCGGAGCCGTCGGCGGTCTGCGGATCGCCCGCGACGGCGATGCCTGCGGAGTCATAACCGCGATATTCGAGGCGACGCAAACCTTCGATGATGGTGGGGACTACCGACTTCGGGCCAATGTATCCAACGATTCCGCACATAAAATCAAGTTTAGATGGGGAAGGCGCGGATGTCCGGGATCGAACTCTTCAAAAAATGGGCTCCCGGGGGAATCTTGGACGCAACTTGTTTCGATGCAATGAGTTATAGGCCATCAAACCCGCCAAAATATTGCATCGAAACGGGCTACAGATAAACCCTTGCAACAAAAGGAGATATCGGCGTACCGCCCCCGGCGCGCTCACTCCTCCCCCTGTTTTTCTCGATGTATTCAGTATAGCTGGCGGCGAGGGGTAAATCGGCACATTTCTTTGGATGCAGAAGCTGCGTGGTTATTGGGGATTTCTTGTTCTTGCGGGAATGGGGTTGACAGTAAAGGCAGGGAATAGAGAACAGGAAGGCGGTCGAGCTTCGCTCGATGCACTTTCGCGACGGTGAGGCCGTCGCGAAGATGGAGCGGCGATAGCTGCGGCAAAAGCCCCGCGCCAGAGAACTGGACGCGGGGCTTGTGCGGGATCGGGGTTGCGGCGGGTTGGGTTAGAAGAGGATTTTGAGGGCGAACTCGGCGTTGAGGGGCTCGCCGGGACCGATGGTGGGGTTGCCAAGGTAGGGCCCAATGGTGGAGCCGATGGTGCCGCCCTCGCCGGTGGCCGGGAAGCCTACCGGAGCCAGGTTGATGCGGTTGAAGAGGTTGTAAATGTTGGCGCGGAACTGGACGTTGATACGCTCGGTGATGGCGGTGGTCTTGATGGCGGAGAGGTCGAAGTCGCCGTAGCCGGGGTTGTAGTTCTGGCCGCGACGGGTGGGCGAGTAGGTTCCAGGTGCGGGATCGACGAAGGCGTTGGGATTGAACCACTGCACCGCCCCATCGACGATGGCATGGGAGACGCCGTAGGTTGGGTTGGGGATGACCTGGACGGCGCGATCGGCGTTGTCGCCGTTGCCGCTGACGTTGGAGCTGGCAGTGACGGTGTAGGGAGTTCCGCCGTGGAAGGAGAAGCCGGAGTTGACCTCCCAGCCGTGGGTGAGGCGCTCGGGACCGCGGAAGGCGGGAATGGCGTAGTCGAAGTAGCCGGTGAAGGTGTTGCGGACGTCATAGTCGGAGTTTCCGTACTCCGCCTTTTCGTCATAGGGATTTTGCGGAATGTACGGCAACTCGCCGGTCTCGTAGTCGAGGGCGTGCGACCAGGTGTAGGCGAGCTGGGCTGTGAGGCCGTGCCAGCCCTGGAACTTCAGGCTGGTCTGGAGGGAGTTGTAGATGGAGCCGAGGTTGCTGCGCGCCTCGTCGATAACGCCGAAGGCAGGGAACTGGCTGTAGTAGGGGCGAGTGGTGTTGTCAGGCGACTCGGAGACGTTGGGCGCGGCGGGGTTGATGTCGAAGAGGCCGAGCAGGTGGGTGCCCTTGGTGCCGACGTAGCCGATCTGGGCGATGACGGAGTTGGTGAGGCTGTGCTGGAGGTTGAGGTCCCAGATCTGGGTGTCGGAGGGTTTGAAGTTCTTGTCGAAGGTGGAGATGCTGATGCTGCCGGGGGCGGCACTGGCCCCGCTGGCGGCGGCGAAGGTGGGATAGATATCGGCGCCGGGCTGGATGACCTGGTTGAGGCCCTCGGCGTTGACAACCTCATTGCTGCCGGCGGGATTGAGGCCGGGGCCGAAGACGGAGATGTTCTGCGCGCCGTTGTTCTGGAGGACGGATTTGATGAAGACCGAGTCGTAGTAGAAGCCGTAGCCGCCGCGCAGCACGGTGGCATTGTCGAGCTGGTAGGCGAAGCCGACCCGGGGACTGACGCCGCCCCAGAACTTGTTGTAGATGTTGGCGACGCCCTGGCTGGCGACGGCGAGGCCGCTGGGGCTGGTGGGATCGAAGACGGAGAGGTTGGGGTAGGCGGAGTGTACGGGGCCTTCGTAGTCGTAGCGGATGCCGAAGTTGAAGTCGAGCTTCTGGGTGATCTTCCAGGCATCCTGGCCGTAGAGGGCGAAGGTGTTGACGAAGACCTGTCGCTTGGGGTCGCCGAGGACGATGCTGGAGGCGGTGGGGTTGATGCAGCCGGCGAGGAAGTCGGCGAGGAAGAGGGTGTTGGAGGTGGTCCCGGCGGGAGCAGTGGCGCCGAGGTTCTTGGTGGCGAGGGCGGCGCAGGGGGTTTGCGCGGTGGTGCCGATGAAATTGGTGCTGTTCCAGGGGCCTTGCGAGCCGTCGAAGTAGAGGGTGCCGCGCTGTCCGGTCTGGTAGAAGTCATCAACCTGGGCTTGGCGGAACTCACCGCCGAAGTGGAGCTGGTGGGCGCCCTTGGTCCAGGTGAGGTCTTCGTCGAGGTGGCCGGTGATGTCGTTGCGGCCGGAGGGGGCGGTGACGCCGGTGGGATCGAAGCCGGTGTTGCCGGCGGTGAGTCCGGCGCCGCTGCCGGTGGGACCGATGACGAGATGCGGGGCGCCGGGTAGCGCGGGATCGGTGACGCCGGTGTTGAGGCCCAGGCCGATGGGACTGAAAGCGGTATCCGCGTCGCCAAAGACTTGGTTGAAGTAGCTGACGCCCATGGAGAGCTGGTTGGCGATCTGCGGGGTGAGGACGCGGTTGTAGATCAACGAGAAGTTGTCGACATGGATGGGCGCGTTCTCAAAGTAAGGGGTGAGATCGGAGGAGGTGGGAGCGGTCTGGGTTCCCTGCCCGACGAACCAGCGGGCCGAGAGATGATCCTTGTCGGTGAGGTTGGCGTCGAGCTTGATGAGGCCGTTGAAGCTGTGGCCGGTGAGGTTGCCGGAGGCCTGGTAGTTCTCCGGGGCGGCCGGACCGGTGAGCGCGGAGGTGGGCCAGAGGCCGGGCAGGGTTCCGTTGCCGTTGAGCAGGTTGGCCGAGACGGCGTTGTGGGGGACGCCGTAGTAGTCGAGTACGGAGTAGGCAGCGGCCTGGTAGGCGGCGGAGGGCTCGGTGGCGTGATTTTCGGCGCCGATCAGGAAGCCCTGGTGTTCTCCGGCGAGGAAGAAGAAGAACTTGTCGCGCAGGATGGGACCGCCGACGGAGAAGCCGTAGTTCTGGTTTCTGGATGCGGGCTTGGTGGTGGAGAAGGGGTTCTGGTGCTCGAAGAACTCGTTGTGGTTGAAGTAGTAGACCGAGCCGTGGAGCTGGTTGGTGCCGGACTTGATGGTGAGGTTGGCGGTGCCTCCGGGGTTGCGACCGAGCTCGGTGGAGCCGGTGGTGACGAAGGAGAAGTTATCGATGGCGTCGATCGGGAAGATGACGCCGGCGATGGCCGAGACGCCGCCCTGGTTGACGGCGGGGATGTTCCACCAGAGATCGTTGTTGTCAGTGCCTTCGATCTGCCAGTTGACGGAGTTGGAGCGGGTTCCGTTGACGCTGGAGGTGCCGCCGCCGCCGCCGGAGGAGATGCCCGCGAAGCCGGTGGTCTGGCCGATCATCTGGGTGAAGTCGCGGCCGCTGTTGGGAAGATTCTGGACGACGGTGGTGGGAAGGACGGTGGCCTGCACGTCGCTGTCAGTGTCGAGGGTGAGAGCGGCGGCGGTGACCTCGACGGTCTGCGAGGTGGAGGAGACGCCGAGCTTGGCGGCGAGTGTGTAAACGACGCCGGGGGCGACGTCTACCTTGTCGTACTTGGTGGTGGCGAAGCCGCCGGCGGTGATGGTGACGGTGTAGCTGCCGACGGGGAGGTTGGTGAAGTTGAACTCGCCGGAGCTGGTGGAGACGGTGTTGTAGGCGGCGTTGGTGGCGGTCTCGAGGGCGGCGACGGCGGCGCTGGGAATGGCGGCGCCGGAGTTATCGAGGACGGTGCCGGCGATGCCTCCGCGGAAGGTTTGGGCATGCGTGGCTAGCGTGCCGGTGAGAACGAAAAGGACACCTGCGAGAAGACGGAGAAGCGCGCTCTTCCAATGGGTATTGGAGAAGGGGTGCATGTTGCCTCCTAGATGGGACAGGGGTTTCCTACCGTTTTTTGAACGATTGTTTACGACAAGGAATGTAGAGAGGCTCCAGCGTCTTGGCTGGATGGTGCGAAGGGTCGATCTAGTTCAGATCCTTGGGCAGGTATCGAATATGCGAACTAAAGGGCCACGCGTGATTGTGAATAGAAGTTGAATCAACGTACTGTGCGCGGTGGCATTTTGCAAGGGTTTTCTTGCCCCTGGAGGTAGGCGAGAGGCCACTTGTGCGTGGCACGGTACGGCGGTTATCCCCGCTCGACGGTTTCGCTTTCCGCTTCGCGCGGAGGTTGTGCGGAATTGCGACAGAGGAGGCAGCGGGGAAGATCCTATTGCTCATTGCGGGTTAGTATGAAAATGGAGATCCGCTCTGTCATGGTATCGTGGCGCGTCAAGCTGGGCTCCATGGCGGATTTTTGCATCACATTCAGCGCATACCTGTTTTGCTTCCAACTCAAGGTTGTGCGTGAGTTGCGGAGGATGCGCGTGGGAAAGGGATTCGAGATTGCATAAACAAGGAACGAGGAAGTGGACGGGTCTGGCGAGCGCGGCTGTGCTCGCAGTGGGCAGCCTGGGGATCGCGGCCGGCCTGAGCGGCATGCAGGTAGCGCGGGGACAGGCGATGCCGACCGCGTCGCAGGGATCGAATTTATCGGTGTTCGGCGGTGCGACCGGGGTGTATACGGGCATCGATAGGGGCAGGAATCTGGGGATTACCGCGGGCGCCGACTATACGATCGGCGGCTTCTTCGGATTTCGTCCGGCGGTCGAGGTGCGGGGCACGTACCCGATCCACGACGGCCACGTGGACGATCAGAAGAGCATCCTGGCGGGCGTGCGCGTGGAACGGCCGATTCGGCGGTTTCACCCCTATGGGGACTTCCTGATCGGGCGCGGGGAGATCAACTACATCAGCACGTTCGCCATCGGCTTCGACGAATATATCCGGACGGATTCCACGGTGTATTCGCCGGGCGCGGGCTTCGAGTACGATCTGACGCGACACTTTGCGTTCCGCGCGGACGCGCAGGATCAGCACTGGGACACGCCGGTGACCAACTCGGGATCAGCCTGGGCGAAGCAGGGGACGCTGGCAGTGACGTACCGCTTCGACTTCAACCGTCATTGGAAGCAGCGGCGGCAACGGTAAATGGAGAACGCCAGCGGGTGGCCGGCGCTCTTTCGGCGCGAACTTCTTTGTGCTTTGCGTGCCGGACGGAAGGTCCAAGCGGAAAGGCGCCGGCGGTATGGGTGGTGCGTACGGTACCTGGGTCCTTCGCTTCGCTCAGGACGACGGCAAAAATAAAAACATTCAAAACAAACAACTTCAAGAACAAGCAACGACCCCGAGGGTCGAGCGGTCGGTGGCTATTCCGTGTAGCGGCGGAAGGCCAGAACCGCGTTAAGGCCGCCGAAGGCCAGCGAGTTCGAGAGGGCGAGGTCGCGGGTGGAGTCGATGGGGCGGGGCTCTCCGAGGATGACGTCGAGGTTGAGGGTGGGATCGATCTGGGTGACGCCGGCGTTGGCGGGAAGTTGTCCGGCACGCAGGGCGAGGACGGTGGCCAGAGCTTCGATGGCTCCGGTGGCACCCATGGCGTGGCCGTGCAGGCCCTTGGTGGAGCTGACCGGGATGCTGGGCGCGAGGTCGGCGAAGGTCTCGTGGATGGCGGCGGCCTCGACCGAGTCGTTGGCCTGGGTGCCGGTGCCGTGGGCGTTGATGTAGCCGACCTGCGCGGGCTCTGCGCCGGCGTCGGCGAGCGCCTTGCGCATGGCCATGGCGGCTCCGGCGGATTGGGGCTGGGTGATGTGGGTGGCGTCGGCGGACATGCCGAAGCCGACGATCTCACCGTAGATGGGGGCGTTGCGGGCGAGCGCGGAGTCGAGAGACTCGATGGCCAGCATGGCGGCGCCCTCGCCGAGGGTCATGCCGTCGCGGTCGGTGGAGAAGGGGCGGCAGCTGGTGGGGGAGACGACGCGGATGCTGTCCCAGGCGCGGAGGAAGCCCCAAGTGAGCGGTGCCTCGTGGCCGCCGGTGAGGGCGGCGGCGGCCATGCCGCTGCGCACCATCTGGAAGGCGAGGCCGATGGCGTGGGTGGCCGAGGCGCAGGCGGTGGAGAGGGTGAAGACAGGGCCGGTGATGCCGAGATCGATGGAGACGTGGCTGGCGCCGGCGCTGGCCATGGTGCGGGTGACGGTGAGCGGATGGACACGGGCGTTGCGGTAGTAGAGCTTGGCGGTCTCGGCCTCTTCGGAGGAGCGGCCGCCGGTGGAGCAGCCGAGGATGACGGCGACGTCTTCGGCGGTGTGATGCTGCATGAGGCAGCTCTGCAGGGCGGCCTGGCGCGCGGCGACGATGGCGTACTGGGCGGTGCGATTGGTGGCGGCGACCACGCCGGAGGCGAGGTGCTGGTCGGGGTCGAAGTCGGCGATGGAGGCCATCTGGCTGAAGCGCAGGCCGTTGCTGCCCTCAATGGCCTCGGGAAGCAGGCCGAAGGGGGCGATGCCGCTGCGGCCGCTGAAGAGAGAGTCCTGAAATGCAGGGACAGTTAATCCGATTGGCGTGACGCAACCGAGGCCTGTGATAACAACGCGCTTCAACGGGTTCGAACTCCTGGGAAATTGATACTGGAACAGTTAGCGGGACGGTGAGGGAGATGGGAGGGGAGCGGAGTTGCGCAGGCGCACGACGCCGTCGACGACGTCTCCGACGGTTCTCAGGCTCCCGAGCGCATCGTCGGGGATGGTGATGCTGAAGGCCTCTTCGACTTCGAAGGAGATGTTGATCTTGTCGAGAGAGTCGACGCCAAGCTCGTCAAAGGTCTTGTCGCGCGTGACCGCATCTTCGGGCAGCAGCTTCGACTTCGCGATGATCTCGATGCAGCGGCGTTCAATTTCGAACTCTTGCATGATGCGTGCAGCCTCTCTCGTTCCAGACAACTTACAACGACCGGAGGGCCACTGCAAGGCGGGACAGAGATATAGGGTATCGCACTTCAGGCGGCGAGCAGATGGAGGCCGGTGGCCAAGAGGCCGGAGCGGCCGAAGAGACGCAGGGGGGTTTCGCCGATGTGGAGTTCGAGCAGACGGTGGAAGAGCTGGGGTTGGCGGGCGAATCGGATGAGGACGAGGGTGCGCAGGCGGGGCGAGCGATCGAGCAATAAAAGCGCGGCAGCCATGAGGTGAGGGCGGCGGCTCAGCGCGGTGTGAGCCCGCTGGTACCGGGTGAGATCGTTGGCGGCGAGGGTGTCGGCGAGGGCGAGCGCTTGGCGGAAACAGAGGGAGAGCCCTTCCCCGGTGACGGCGTCGACCGAGCCGGAGGCGTCGCCGACAAGGGCGATGTTGCCGCGGGTGACGCGGTGGAGCTTGCGGCTGAGGGTGATGGCACCCCGCGGGGTGTCGGTGGGGAGGGCGGAGAGTAGGCGCTCCTGAAGTTGCGGGAAGCAGGCGAGGGCGGCGGCTACGCTGGGGAATTTCGTCCGGGCGATGAAGGCGACGCAGATCTCGTGACTGGAGACTGGGGTGACGTAGGCCTGGCCGTGGGCGCTCCAATGGACCTCGACGAAGCTGGTCCAGGGAGCGATGGCGAAGTGCTGGCGGAGGCCGATGCGGCGGGCGCTGAGGGCGGCGCGATCGAGTCCGGCCCAGGTGCGGACGCGGGACTGATGGCCGTCGGCGCCGATGAGGAAGCGGGTGTGCAGCGGACCGCGAGCGGTGTGAAGGGTGATGGCGGTTCCCTGCTCGATGGAGGTGACCTGTGTCTGCCAGTGGAGGCGGACCCCGAGCGCGGTGGCGCGGTCGAGCAGACACTGGTGGAGCAGGAGGCGGGAGACGCCGCGGCCGGCGCTCGTGGGGAAGCTGGCCTGGGCGATGGAGGGGGGCGAAGTGGAATTCGTCGCGGGGTCAGCGCTCAGAAAGCGGATGCCGTGGAGGGGATGACCGAGCGCGGTGTGGGTGGGGTCGTCCAGCTGGATACCGAGGCAGGCCAGGGCGGCAAGGGTGTCGGGCATCAGGCCCTCGCCGCAGGCCTTGTCGATGGGCGGCTGCAGGGCGTCGACAACCTGGACGCGGAGGCCACGGAGGGCGGTGGCGATGGCACAGGCGAGGCCGGCGGGACCGCCGCCGACGATGCAGACGTCGGTTTCCATCGCGGTGGCGGTTTCGGGAATTGGAGTGCGAGGGACGGTTGGCGCGGCGGAGGCCCAGGTCTCAGAGGCGAGACCTGGGAATGGGGCACCGGGTTGTTGGCTCCGGCTTGCGAACTCGGACTCGGCCATTCACACCTCTACCATTGCAGCAGAACAAGCTCCGAACAAAATCCAGGTCCCATTGCCGCCAGCACACTATAAGACCCGGGAGCTCCCCGATGGTGAGCAAGATAGTCCTCGAGGACGCAGAGGACGGAGGCGGCGGAGAGGTTGCCCACCTCGCGCAGGCTCTTCCAGGAGGGAGCGAGCGCGTCCTTGGGGAGCTCGAGTGTAGACTCGGTGGCTTCGAGGACCTTGGGACCGCCGCTGTGGAAGATCCAGCTGCCGATGTCGGCGATGGTCAGCTGGTGTTCGGCGAGGAAGCCGTCGACGTCGCCGCGCAGGTTCTCCTGGACGACCTTGGGGACGTCGGGCGAGAGGACGATCTTGAAGCCCATGTCGCCGATGTCCCAGCCCATGACGTACTGGGTGTCTCGATAGAAGCTGGAGCGAGTGTCGAGGACGCGGGGTCCGGGCTTGGGAGCGGCGCCGTTGCTGGCGGCCTGGGGATGGTTGCCGTTGGTACTGGCGGGAGGGTGATGAGCGGGGATTTTGGCCTGGTCGCCGGCGATAATGACAGCGGCGGCGCCGTCGCCGAAGAGGCCGCAGGAGATGAGGTTGGCGATGGAGACGTCATCGTCCTGCCAAGTGAGCGAGCAGAGCTCGATAGAGAGGAGGAGGACAATCTGGTCGGGGTAGGCCTTGACGTAGTCGGAGGCCCGGGCGATGCCGGCGGCACCAGCGACGCAGCCGAGGCCGAAGATCGGGGTGCGCTTGACGTGGGTGGGAAAGGGCAAGCGGTTGATGAGGCGGGCGTCGATGGTGGGGCTGGCGATGCCGGTGACCGAGGCAAAGAAGATGGCGGAGATGTCGCTGGCGGTAAGACCGAGCGGCTCGAGAGCGCTCTGGATGGCACGCTCGCCGAGCTCGACGGCGGCCTCGATCCAGGCGTTGTTGGTCTGGCCGAAGCCCCTGAGGGTGGGGTAGGTTTCGAGGGGGAAGACGAGGAAGCGGTAATCGACGCCGCAGTTGGCGAAGAGGCGGCCGATGAGGCGCGGCTCTTCAAGCTTTGCGGCCCAACGCTCGGTGAGGGCCTGGGTGATCTCGGTCTGGCTGTAGCGGTGGGGCGGAAAGGCGGTCCCTACGGACGCGATCTGCATGCGGTTTTGCTTCCTCTCTTGCTGGTGCGGGTTGCGAGATTCGATGAAGGATTCGAGTACGCGGTGCTAGCGCGCTGAGACAGTGAGTCTAACGCGTGCGTGCGACGAATGTAACCAACTGCGTAACTAATGGATGCGGGCGAGTTGGCGCTCGTAGAGGGTGTTGTCGGGATATCGCCGGGCGAGCGCGACCAGAATGGCGCGCGCCCTCTGGGGATTGCCGTCGCGCAGGGCAGCCACGGAGAGCATCATGCGGGCAAAGGGCGCGAGGTAATGGCCCTGGTTCGCTGTGAGGGTGAGCAGGCGAACGCCCTCCTGCCGGTCGGTGGAGGCGCCAGTGACGCCGAGCAGCCAGCGCAGGGGCGCCGACTTGAGGCTGAGCATGTAGTTTTCGACGCCGCTGGCAAGGTAGGCGTCGAACATGGTGGGGTTGAGGGCGAGCGCTTGGCGGGAGTAGACGGTGGCCTGCTTGGTGAGGGAGAGAGCGGTGAGGTCGCGCTTGTCGATCATGAGCGCGTAGTCGGATTGCATGCCGCTGACCATGGTCTTCACGTAGAAGGCGGTGGCGTCCTTGGGGTTGCGCTTGATCGCGGCGTCGGCGAGGCGGCCGGCCTGGGCGCAGCGGTCGTCAAAGGCCTTGCGAACGGCGGGGTCCGGGGTGAGGCGGCTGCGGCTGTCGAAGCGGCTTTGGTCGGCGAAGAGCTCGACGTCGATGATGTGAAGGCGGTCGAACTCGCCGAAAAGGTAGGCGGCTGCGTCGGAGCCCGCGGCGAGGGCGTCGTCGGGGTGCTGGGCGAGCAGCTGCTGGAAGATGGTGTGGGCAGCCGCGAAGTTGACGTCGTACATGTCGAAGTAGCCACGATCGAGGCCGGTCGAGGCAGCGGTGATCGGGTTCGGGGGGAACTGGGCCGAGGCGGCAGAGACGATGCCGGCGGCCAGACCGAGAACGGGGAGAAGGTATTTGGTCAATCTTTTCATCAAGTATGGCAATCCGTTTTGTTTCAGTCCGTTTCCGGCTGTGACCTCGCTGTGAGGGTGCCTGTGTGGACAGTATAGGTCCACCAGATTACATAGGATGCAGACGGCGGGCGCTCCGCTGGTTCCCGGCAGCCAGGGTAGGACCTCGGCGAGCGGCAGGGGTTCCGGTAAATCGAGAAACTGCTGGCGTTATGCGCGCGGCGTGAGACTCCGGGGTCGCTTCGCGAGCGTGATTGCGCATCTATCTTTGCCAGGCCCCAGCATCTATCTTTGCCAGGTCCAAGGGAGCGGGGAGAGCGTGATGGAAAGCGAACGGAGTAGGTCGAGAGATCCACGTGTGCGGTGGTGGCAACAACCGGCGGCACAGCGGTGGGGGCGTGCGGGCCTGCAGCTGGCGGCGACGCTGCTGTTGTTTCCCAGGCTTGGGGCGGGATACTCGGTGCAAACGCACGAGCAGCTGATCGACCTGACGTGGAAGAACTCGATTCGGCCGTTTCTGCTGGCGCGCTATCCGCAGATGACGGAGGGCCAGCTGCGCGAGGCGCATGCGTACGCGTATGGCGGCTCCGCCATCCAAGACCTGGGCTACTATCCGTTCGGCAACGCGTTCTTCTCGGACCTTACGCACTATGTACGCACGGGCGACTTTGTGCGGGCGCTGATCCATGATGCGCGGACGCCGGATGAGCTGGCCTTTGCGGTGGGCGCGCTGTCGCACTATGTGGGCGACACGATCGGCCACGCGGAGGCAATCAATCCCTCGGTCGCCATTGAGTTTCCCAAGCTGCGCAAGCGTTATGGCCCCAGTGTTCCCTATGACCTGGGCGAGCATCAGCATGTGCGGACGGAGTTTGCGTTCGACATCAACCAGATTAGCAAGCACCGGTTCGCGCCCTCGACCTATCTGGACAACGTGGGCCTCAACGTCTCAGTGTCGCTGGTGGCGCGGGCCTTCTATGACACCTACGGGCTGAATCTGTACAAGCTTTTGGGTAAGCGCGGACCGGCGATGGTGCGCAGCTATCGATTCTCCGTCCGACGGTTTCTGCCGCGCATCGCGTATGCGGAGACGGTGCTGCACCGCAGCCGCTTCCCTGCCGATCAGCCGGGGCCGGCGGTGGAGCGGCTGGAGCAGGAGCTGCGGCAGGCGGACTTCGACAACGGCTGGGACAAGTTTCGCAAGAAGGCCAACTTCGGGACGTATCTGCTGGCGGGCTTGATCGTGGTGACGCCGAAGATTGGGCCGCTCTCCGATCTTGCGATCAAGGGTCCGACCAGCGATACCGAACAGGAGTACGTCCAGAGCCTGCTGCACGCCACCGACGTGCTGCGCCGCGACCTGAAGGACTTCAACACCACCGCCGACCTGCTGCCCAACCGCGATCTCGATACCGGCGCGAAGGTAAGGCCGGGCGGCTACCGCCTGACCGACGAGACCTATGCCAGACTGCTGGGCATGGTTACGCGGGGAAAGACGGTGCCGGTAGGGCTGAAGGAGGACATCCTGGACTACTACGCCGACCCGAACGCGCCGATTGCAACCAAGAAGAAGGCAGCGCAGTGGGCGGCGGTGCAGGCGGAGTTGGTCACGTTGCAGGCGATGCCGACGATCGGACCGGCGGCCGCGGCGGCAGAGGCAGAGACGGTCGAGTAGGCGCTACGCCTTCCAGAAGGACATGACCAGACCGCCGAGCACGATAAGGGCTCCGCCGAGGTAGATAGGCTTGGTGGGCGACTGGTGGAACTGCAGCTTGGCGACGATCTGCGCGACGAGGAAGAAGAGCACGACGTAGATTCCAAGCAGCTTGCCGAAGTCCACCTTGGAGGAGTTGAGAAAGAGGCTGTAGCAAACCAGGACCAGCGTGCCGGCGAGGAACCAGCCGAGGCGCCGAGAGCCGGTGGCGTGATAGAGGCCGGACTGGAAGCAGGCATCGCCCTGGACTTCGAGATAGGCAGCGAGGGCAAGCACGGCGAAGGCGCCCGCCGGAGAGGCGACGAGCTGGCTGAGCAGATTCAAAGAGGACCTCGTACAGAGAGTTGCGTTCCATCGCTGAGCGGGCAGATATGGAGACGATGCCTCGTATCGTAGCAGGCCGGCGGGGCCGTTTATGGCTGGCTCACGGTTGGCTTACGGTGTCTTGATGATTGGTTGCGCGATGGATATTTTGGCCGTCGCCGCGGGGACTGCGATACTCTCATTCTGAGTTGGGGCGAGCACGGCTCGCGAAGCAAAATGAAGCGAGATCAGGATGGAGTAACGATTTGAAGCTTGCAGGATGTCTTTTGCTCCTCTCCGGGGCTTTGATTGTGGTGGCGGCGCTGGCCCTACTGCCGGGCTTCGCCATGCGAGGCGTGTTTACCGCCGCTGGGTTGGCGGTGGAGTTGCTGGGGCTGGGCGCGATGGCGCGCGGCCACATGGTGGGCGAAAAGGCAGCGGCGAAGCTGGGCGCGAGCACGCAGATGCGGAGCTATCGATGAACCTGATCCTGTGCCTGCTCTCCATTCTGCTGATGCCGTTTGCCGCCGCCGGGCTGGGATTGATCCAGGCGGGACTGGGGCGCTCGCGCAGCGCCGCGCATGCCCTGCTGACGACGGTGTGCGCGCTGGCGGTAACATCGATCGTCTTTGTGCTGCTGGGATTTTCTTGGTCGGGCTTCGCCGGCGGGGCGGCGCACGCGTTTGTGCTGCACGGAGTGCGATGGGATTGGCTGGGCGCGGAGCCGTTGCTCGCGCGCGGAGTGCACTTCGATGGCGGCGGCACAAACCCGTCGGCCAATATCGCGATCGGGCTGGTGCTGTGCTTTGAGATGGTCGCGGTCGCGATTGCGGCAATTATCCCGATCGGCGCGGGGACGGACCGGTGGCGGCTGCTGGCGTTCCTGGCGTCGACCGCACTGTTCGGCGCGATTACGTGGCCGCTGTTCGGGCACTGGGCCTGGGGCGGAGGATGGCTGTCGCGGGTGGGCACGACCTTCAAGCTGGGAGCGGGATTCATCGATGCGGGCGGCTCGGCGGCCATCCACGTTGTCGGGGGACTGACGGCGCTCTCGTTGGCGTGGATCCTGGGCGCGCGCAAGGGCAAGTACGCCGGCGACGGCACGGCGACGGCGATCCCAGGCCACAATATCGTCGTGGTGCTGGTGGGCTGCATCCTGGCACTGGTGGGGTGGCTGGGCGTGAACTCGGCCGGTTCCCTGCTGTTCTATGGGGCGGGAGCGGCGCGGATGGCGGGAATCATCGTCAATACCGTGCTGGGAGCTTCGGCTGCTTCGCTGGCGGCGCTAGCGATGACGCGTTGGCGCTTCGGGAAGCCGGATGCCTCGCTGATCGCCAACGGCTGGGTCGCCGGACTGGTGGCGGGAAGCGCGGGCTGCGCGTTTGTGGCGCCGGGCGCGGCCATCGGCACCGGCGTGATTGCCGGCGTGCTGGTGGTGTTCTCGGTGGACCTGTTGGAGCAGAAGCTGCTCATCGATGATCCGGGCGGCGCAATCTCAGTCCATGCCGTCTGCGGCATCTGGGGAGTGCTGGCTGCGGGGCTGTTCATCGGCGTCGCGCCGGGGATGCGCGGGGCACAGATACTAGCCCAGGTGGTGGGGATCGCGGCGCTGCTGGGATTCATCCTGCCGCTGACCTATGGGCTCAACTGGCTGCTGAACCGCGTGGTTCCGCAACGCGTGGACCGCGACGGCGACTGGCATGGGATGGATATCCGCGAGCTGGGAGCGGGAGCGTATCCGGAGTTTGTGGTGCATAACGACGAGTTCGTGCCGCGGTAAGGCTCTTGGGTCAGGGCTCTTGGGTCAGAAAAAAGCCCAGGCGCTTGACATAACCGCCCTTTGCAAACAACCCCTCGCTCGCGGCACCCGCGCGCGACAGTCTATTGCCGGTCGACTTCAGGTCTACCGGAGGGATACTTTCATTTGGACTTATCCCGTCTGTTTGGAATACTTTATGAATTCAAGCCGGGGGGGGGAGAGGGGGGTACCCCCCGTCCGAAAGCTCAAATTCACACGCACCATCTAGCTGTGGCGGGCGACGAGGAAGAGCAGCAGGAATATGAGGACGGGGAGCATCGCCATCGCGGCGTAGAAGAGGAAGCGGCGTAGGGTGGGTGACTGGCGCTTTTCCCAAGCGGCCTCGGCAGTGCGGGAGGCGAGCCCGACGGCCTCCTGATTCTTGAGGTCGTGGGCGAACTCAGCGGCGCTGGCGTAGCGAGCTCGGGGGTCGCGCTCGAGGGCGCGGTAGATGATCTCCTGCATCTGCGGCGTGATGGAGGGGTCCAGCTGGCGCGGCGGGACGGGCTGGTTGAGCAGGCGGTCGTTCATCACGGCGAAGGGGTTGGGGCCGGTGAAGGGGACGCGGCCGGTGAGCATCTCGTAGAGCATGACGCCGAGAGCGTAGATGTCAGAGCGGGCGTCGCCGCGCTTGCCCCGGACCTGCTCGGGCGAGATGTAGTCGGGCGTGCCCATCGATTGCGAGAAGTTGGCGAAGGTGAGGCGGCGCGAACCAGCGTTGGCGGCGATGCCGAAGTCGATGAGGCGGATGTTGTCGTTCTCGTCCACCATGACGTTCTCGGGCTTCAGGTCGCGGTGGGCGACGCCGCGGTTGTGGATGTACTCGAGCGCCTCGCAGATGCCGAGGGTAAGATGGACGGCGCGCGCGGCCGGCAGCTTTTTCTCCTCGTTCATGATCTGGCGGAGCAGCCGACCGGGAACCCACTCCATGACCATGTAGACCTGCGACCGGTCGGGGTTGGGGAGGACCTTCATGACGCCGGGGTGGTCCATCTGGGTGCCGATGTCCTGTTCGCGCTTGAAGCGGTCGAACATGACCGGGTCGCTCTCCATCTCGGGATGCGGGACCTTGATGGCGACCTGCTGGCCGGTGTCGAGGTCGGTGGCGCGGAAGACCGTCGACATGCCGCTGGTGGCGACGATGCTCTCCAGCCGGTAATGATCGAGTTGGTCGCCGGGATGGATGGAGAGGTTTGGAGAGAGCATGCAGGGCACTTTCAGAGTGAGGTACGTCTTCCAGCTGGAAACAACCGCCAATTCCATTTTGTTCGTGGAGGCATAAAGAAACCCTAAAGCAAGCGGTACGGCCGACCGCGATAAAGGCCCATGCGCTCGACCGCGAGCACGCGAATCAGCTGCACGCTGACGTTATCATGGCCCCCAGCCTGATTGGCAGCGGCGACGAGCGCTTCGGCAGCCTTTTGCAGGTCGGGATTCACGTGGATGAGGTGCTCGATCATGGCGTGCGGCAGTAGGCCGTGCAGGCCGTCGGAGCAGAGGAGGAGGATGTCGCCGGGGACGACGTTGACGGTGATGGTGTCGGCGGCGACGAAGAGTTCCTGCCCGAGCGAGCGGGTGAGGAGATGACGGCCATCGCCCTCGGCTGCCTCGGATTGGGAGAGGATGCCGAGTCGCACCTGCTCATCGGCGACGGTGTGGTCGCGGGTGAGCGGACCGCCGTGGCCGTTGCGGAAGAGATAGCAGCGCGAGTCTCCGACGTGGGAGACGACGGCGGAGTCGAAGCGCAGGGCGCAGGCGACGAGGGTGCTGCCCATGCTGCCGCCACGGGCGTTGCGGGCATGGCCGGCCTCGTAGACGGCATGGTTGGCGTCCTGCACCAGGCGCGGGAGCAGCGAGGCGTGCATGACGCCCTTGGGAATCTTGCGAAAGCCTGTGAGCATGGTTTCGACCGCGAGTCGCGAGGCGATCTCGCCGTCTTCGTGGCCGCCCATGCCGTCGGCGAGCACAAAGAGCCAGCCGTGGCTGTGTACCTGGGCGGGCGTCGCGGGAATAACCTGGCCGAGGGAATCTTCGTTTCCTTCACGGGCGCGGCCACGGTCTGAGAGATGGGCAAATTCGAGTTCGAGCATAGGAGGAGGACCAGACAACTAGAGGCGATCGGGGAGCGCGGTGCGCACCGCGGACTCAATCGCCTCTAGTTTACTCGCGCACGGCGGTTAGGCGGTTGGGGTGCGGCTCTGCATCAGGACGGATTTTCCTTCGGCCTTGCCGATGCTGAGGAAGTGGATCGCACCGTACAGTGCCCAGACGATGGCGACGCCAAGCGCGAGCAGGGGCTCGTGCGGAGTGCCGAAGCCACCATAGGGGCCGATCAGGTAGAAGGCCATGCAGGCCAGGTTCGCGAGCAGGCCGAAGAGCGGGATCACCAAATGGCGGATGAGGCTGAACCGGGCGTGCTTGTGGTAGGCCACCATGCACAGCGTGCAGCTGAGCGCGTAGAGCACGAAGGTGCCGAAGTTCGACGCCAGGGTGACGGTGAGCAGGGTGTTTGGCAGCGCGGCCATCTTGTCGTGGGTGGTGTAGCCGAAGCTGGAGAAGATGCCGTGCGGGAGAGCGGCGATGACGGCGTCGGTGGGCGCGCCGCCGTCGCCGAAGGGAATGGAGACGGCCACACAACCGATGACGGCGGAGATGATGGCGAGCGTCCAGATGGCGCGGTGCGGGGTGAGGTTGCGGTTGTGCAGCCGGCCGAAGCCGCCGCCCAGCTCGCGATCCTTGCCCATGGAGTAGGTGACGCGGGCGCCCGTGTTCATGCAGGAGAGCGTGGTTCCGATGAGCGCGAGGAAGACGGTGGCGGCCTCGAAGAGCATGAAGGTGCGGCCGTGGCCGGCGCCGAAGAGGGCGTCGCCGACGATAACCATCATGTCGCCGATGGGCGCGGCGGAGCCGGCGGCACTTTGCATGCTGTAGCCGCTGTTGAGGAAGTAGTTGGCGGCGAAGTACTCGAAAAAGTAGAAGACGACGCCCTGCACCAGCAGCGAGGTGAGGACGGCGATGGGGATGTCGCGCTTGGCGTTCTTGGCCTCGCCGCCCATCGCGGTAACGGACTCAAAGCCGACCAGGATGAGGATGGCGATGGTCGCCTGCACGAATACCCAGGACCATTGGTGCGGGCTAACGACGGACTTGGCGCTGGGATGCGCGAGGAAGTTGCCGGCGGAGTCGTACTCCGGGTAGGCGATGTGAAAGGGGACCGACTGGCCGGAGGCGTCGAGCTTGGGCTGCGGGATACCGTTGGCATCGCGGACGATGGTGTCGACGGATGTGCTGGCGGCGCCTGACGCGCCTGCCGTGACCGTCGTGGTGGTCTTGAACTCGTACTGGTAGGCCTCGCCGGAGGTGGAATCGAACTGCCAGGCGACCGATCCGGGAGCGTGGTGCACGCGGTAGTTGATGGCGAAGAAGGCGAAGATGAGCAGCGCCGTGATCTGCACGATATTGATGGCGAGATTGATGGAGGTTGAGCTGCTGACGCCGCGATGCGCGATGTAGGCGACGGCGAAGGAGAAGACGACGGCCACCGCCATCATGAAGAGCATGCCGGGATTCGAGGCGCTCATGAAGTTGGGCCAGATGGTGCCGACCACATAGCCGCAGAGGATGCCCATGGTGCCGACCATGACGCCGGGGTAGATCCAGTAGTAGAGGTGCGAGGCCCAACCGACAATGAACTTCGAGATGCGGGCGTAGCGCCATGCGGCCTCGCGGTTGAGGAAGGCCTGCTCGGCGAAGTAGTACGAGCTGCCGGTGCCGGGGTAGAGCTTCGCCATCTCGGCGTAACAGACGGCGGTGGAGAGACAGAGTACGAGCGCGCCGACGATTCCCATCCACATGGCGGGGCCCGTGTTCTTGGTCGTGGACTGGATGAAGAAGGTCAACCAGAGGAACGCTCCCGGCGCGATGAGGGCCATTGCGTTGCTGGTGAGTCCAGTCAGGCCGAGCGTGGGTTTCATCTCGCCATTCGGTGTATCTGCCATGTATGCACTCCTAAGAGACGATTGGGTGTGTCGATGGAACTGGAGGGATCGGTCGGTCCAGGCTTCAGGGGCTTCATGGACGGGGCGTTACGGGTGGGTCCTTGAAGTGAGCTGGAGGTTACAGGATGCCACAAGGGGGCGGAATTGCAAATTCCTGTAGGAGGCGCCGGGAAGGTCTGCCGCTGACGCGAAGATCCCGGCCGATGGCCGGGATCTCGGTGAGGGGTTGGGCGGAAGGACTTAGTTCGAGGGCTGCCCGCCGATGGTGAGGTTGACGGTCGCGGTCTGGGTGGTGGGCCCGAGGACCGAGATGGAGCTGGTGGCGGTGACCACGACCGGGAAGGGACCCTGTTGCGGGGCGATTCCTGAGCCGCAGCCGGTGGCCGCGCCGAGTGCGAAGAGGGTTAGCAGCGCGAGCAGCGAGGCGAAGCGGCGATTGCGGCGCGGCAGCAGCAGGAGGAAGAGGCCGGCAAACGAGACGCCTCCGCCCATGGCATACCAGCCGCCGGGGAGGGAGGGTTTATGGAGGCTCGCTTGCGGGTAGCTGCCGACGACGAAGGTGAGACTGGTGGTCGCGGTGGCGACGCCGTTGAGGGTGACCGTCGAGGGCGAGAAGGAGCAGGTGAC
>FSWS01000104.1_pt1 | contig 18696 bp, 14 predicted proteins | sample 1638091 | NCBI WGS metagenome assembly FSWS01 (sample SAMEA3914788, study PRJEB12502) | metagenome | biome: forest; material: soil | place: Canada | collected 2011-07-03 | depth 0.1 m
CCCCTGCACCCCACCTCCCCGGCATCGGCTTACCTCGGAGTGCTATACTCCGTCCAACGCAGGTCTGGCAGATCTCCGCTGTTTTCCCACCTGCCGCGCCGTTTTCTTTGAGGTTATCCACGCACATGGCTCCCCGCACCCGCCGCGCTCTTCTGTCCGTCTCACTGTTCCTTGGCACCTGCGCGGGGCTCGGCACCCTGATCAACGCCAAGGTCGCCGCCCAGTCCGCCTCGGACGAGTCCACGCTGCGCGACTCCCTGCGCGACTTCACCAGCGTCTACTCCATCGTCGAACAGAACTACGCCGAGCCCCTCACCACCGACAGGACCGACAAGGCCATCTACGACGGCGCCATCCCGGGCATGCTCCACACCCTCGATCCGCACTCCAACTTCTTCGATCCCAAGGCTTTCGCCCAGATGCGCGAGGACCAGCACGGCCGCTACTACGGCGTGGGCATGCGCATTCAGCCGCAGCCCGACAAGGACGGGAAGACCAAGATCGTTGTCGTCGCCCCCATGGAAGGCACGCCCTCCTATAAAGCCGGCATTCGCCCCGGCGACACCATCCTCCTCATCGACGGCAAGTCCGCCGACGGCATGGACTCCGCCCAGGTTGCCGGCCTTCTCAAGGGACCCAAGGGAACCCACGTCTCCGTCACCATGGGCCGCGAAGGCTCCAAAAACCTGGTCTTCGACCTCGTCCGCGACGACATCCCCAATCCCTCCGTCGATCTCTCCTTCATGATCCGTCCCGGCGTCGGTTACATCCACGTCACCAGCTTCATCGAGACCACCTCCCACGAAGTAGGTGACGCCATCACCGACCTCGACAAAAATAACGAGCTCCACGGCCTCGTCATCGACCTCCGCGGCAACCCCGGCGGCCTCATGATCGAAGCCGTCAATATGTGCGACAAGTTCCTGCAGAAGGGACAGATTGTCGTCTCCCAGCGCGGCCGCTCCTTCCCCGACCAGGTCTACCGCTCCACCCACGGCGAGCAGGGGCCCCGGTACCCCATCGTCGTCCTGGTCAACCGCAACACCGCGTCAGCTGCTGAGATCGTCTCCGGAGCCCTCCAGGATCACGACCGCGCCCTCATCGCCGGCGAGACCACCTTCGGCAAGGGCCTCGTCCAGACCGTCTTCCAGATCTCCGAGAACACCGGCCTCGCCCTGACCACCTATCACTACTACACCCCGTCCGGCCGCCTCATCCAGCGCAACTATGACAACGTCTCGCTCTACGACTACTACTACGTCCGCGACGACGCTAAGAAGGCCGACAAGTCCAACCTCGAGGTCAAGCTCACCGACTCCGGGCGCACCGTCTACGGCGGCGGCGGCATCACCCCCGACGAGAAGATCGAGCCCTACAAGTCCAACGGCTTCCAGGACAGCCTCTACCAGCACTACGCCTTCTTCGACTTCAGCAAGCACTACCTCGCCAACCACGTCGTCAGCAAGGACTTCGTCGTCGACGACGCCGTCATGCAGCAGTTCAAGGACTTTCTCAAGGCCAACCAGATCGACTACACCGATGCCGACATCAACGGCGTTCAGGACTGGGTCAAGGCCAACATCAAGGCCGAGCTCTACACCTCGCAGTTTGGCCAGATGGAGGGCATGAAGATCCGCGCCGACTGGGATCCGCAGATCGCCAAGGCCATCACCTTCCTACCCGAGGCCCAGACCCTCGCCGACCGCACCAGCACCCCGTCCAAGCTCGCTAGCAGCTCCCACTAAACCGCGGCCAGCCGCAACATACCGAAAGGCCGAAGCAGTCGCTTCGGCCTTTCCCCTTGCACCTCAAACTTTTAGGGGTCGACCCCGCAGAATCACCCTGTGGAATCGGAACCTTGTCGCGGAAGAAATCCCTCCGAGGACCTTGGCTGCGGGAGACTGCAAATCTTGCGGATCTACGGAGCGGGAAACCTGAACCTGTCCTTTGCGGCGCACTTTTGGAAAAGGACGATTGTTGCGGCCTTGATGGCGGACGCGGCGGACCTTGGAGCGGACCTTTTGGAGCGGGAGACCGGGATCGAACCGGCGACATTCAGCTTGGGAAGCTGACGTTCTGCCACTGAACTACTCCCGCTCGGTACGTCGCAGCGTTGCCTCATTATAGCGTCATCCAGCGTTGCACCGCACAGCCTTTTCCCGCCATACTGCGGGTGCCCCGCCCTTCGGCGCGATGACACTGCGCCGAAGGTGGGCAGCAAACTACCGCCTTTACGCTACCCCCAGATTCGCCCGCTCTTCCCTACTCCCCGACTGTAACCGAGGTCCCTGCCAGTCCTAGCGCCTCGGCCCGTTCCTGCAACGCCTTCAGGCAGTTTGCAATGTGTTCCTCGACCGTCAGGCCCAGCAGCGCCGCTCCATCGGTGATATCCTCGCGCTTCACCGCACGGGCAAACGCCTTGTCCTTCATCTTCTTCTTCACGCCCGCCACCTCGACCTCATGGATCGACTTCGAGGGCTTCACATACGCGCAGGCGGTCAGGAAGCCGGCCAGCTCGTCGCACGCGAACAGCGCCCTGTCCAAGTGCGACTCCCGCGGCGTTCCCGAGTAATCGGCGTGCGCCAGGATCGCGTGCAGCACCGTCTCCGGCCATCCCCGTTCGCGCAAGTGCGCAACGCCAACGAACGGATGCTCCTCGAGCGAAGGGTGACGATCGTAATCCATGTCGTGCAGCAACCCGGCCACCGCATACAGCTCCACGAAGCGCTCCGCGTCCGCGTCCGCCAGCTGCAACCGCTCGGCTTCGCGCACCCCGTACGCCTGCGTGCAGGCCTCCACCGCAAGTCCATGCCGGATCAGCGATGCCGATGCAGTCCAAGCCTGCAAGAGTTGCCAGGCCGACTCACGATTGTGGAAGGATTCGGAATTTTGATTCGCCATTGGTTTACTCTCTTGGTTCTTTCCAGGTTTCTGCTGCCTTTCCGATAATAATCAACTCGTTTCCTCTTGACTCTAAAGTAACCCGGTGTCACTCTAGGCACATCACCGGTCTGTGTTATCAGACATGTGCTGAGGTCCTTGCTCTGGATCCTCCCGCAACGCACAATATGGCAACCATGATGGCGCCTGTCGAGCAACGTGAGGTCGTGCGTTGTGATCACTGCAGCTTGGTGCAATTCCGCACCGCAAGCGCACTCTGTCGCCGCTGCCGCAAAGGCCTCGAGGTCGAAGCCCCCGTGCCGGCGCCGAAGCCCTTAGCTCTCGTCGCCAAGGACGAGTCACCGGTCAAAGGTCTGCAAGTCTCCGCTGCTGTCCGCGAGCTGCGCCACGTGCGCAACCTCTCGCAGCGCCAGCTTGCCGCCCGCATGAACGTTCCACGCACCTACATCTCCAAGATCGAGAACGGCAAAGCAATGCCGACGCTCTCCTCGCTCGACCGCCTAGCGCGTGCCCTGCAGGTAGACATCTCGACCTTGCTGCGCGACGCCTCGACGCGCCAGCGCGATGAGGCGAACGTTCTAATGGCGGATCCGTTCCTTGCGGAGATTGCGCACTACACCTCGCAGCTGGACGCATTGCAGCGCTCGATCTTCCTCAACCACGTACGTGAGTTGGCTGCGGGACACCGTCGCACGGCCTGACGCTTCTGCCGCACCATCGGTAACCCGATCAGTAACTTAGTCCGCTCGCTGTCTCTCGCCCGAGACCGCCGAAGTGGCTTCATTGCGTCGCTGGAAGTGGTGTGCTAGCGTCAATGATTGCGAGGTCGCATTGCGCGCATTCAACTCCAGCCGCGTTCACCAGCTTTCCCCTGATGAGCTGTCAGCCTACCGGCAGCTCGATCCAGCCAAGATTCCCCAACACGTAGCTATCATCATGGACGGCAACGGCCGTTGGGCGGGAAAACGCACCCTGAAACGCTTCCTGGGGCACCAGCAGGGCGCCGAATCGGTCCAGTTCGTGGTCGAGACAGCGTCGCGGATCGATCTTCCGTGGCTGACGCTCTACGCCTTCTCCCTAGAGAACAACCTGCGCCGTCCAAAGTCCGAAGTCAACTTCCTGATGAAGCTCCTCAAGAACTATCTCGTCGGGAACGTCAAGCGGATGAACGAGAGCAACGTCCGCATGGCCTACATCGGCCGCACCGCGGAATTGCCCACCGAGGTGCAGGAGACGATGCAATGGGCTTCGGAAGCCACCGCGAAGAACACCGGAACGAGGCTGACCCTGGCACTGAACTACGGCGCACGCACCGAGATCGTCGATGCCATGCGCATCGCCCTGCGCGATGCCATCGCGGCCTCGCAGGGGGACTTCGGCAAGCTGCAGGAGCTGGTCCAGAGCTTCGAAGAGAGCGATGTCACCCAGCGGCTCTACACCGCAGGCATGCCCGATCCTGACCTGGTCATCCGTACCAGCGGCGAGCAACGCATCTCGAACTTCCTGCTCTGGCAGATCGCCTACGCCGAGATCTTCGTCACCGATCGCCTCTGGCCCGACTTCCGAGGCGTCCATCTGCTGGAAGCCATCGCCGACTTCCAGCGGCGCGAGCGCCGCTACGGCGGTCTCGGCGACAGCTTCACCGACGAGGATATCGAAGCCGTCCGCGTCGAGGCCGAGCTCGCTCGCCGTTAGCGTTCCGCACAACGTGTCTGTCCTCCACGAAAGGCATACGAAACGATTCGTATGCCTTTCGCGTTGAAGCCTCCAGTTGCGCCGGAGTCGCTTCTTTGCCCAGCGTCCATTATCTTTGGGAAGACCGATGAAACGTATTCTTACTGCCGTTGTACTGATCGCTGTAGTGTTTGCCGTTGTTTTCCTAGGGCAATTGTGGATGGTTGCGGGGCTTGCGATGCTGATCGCGGAGCTCGCGGCATTCGAGTATGGGCAACTAGCCAAAGCATCCGGTATCAACATCCCGATCTGGTGGACGATTCCGGCAGTGGTAATGGTCTTCGTGGCGGCATTTGCCTGGCCCGGCGATACGCTGCTCCCGTTGATGACCGCGCTGGGCTTCCTCCTCTTCGGACTCAACGGCTTCCTCAGGCCATTGAAGCAGGTGCTTCCTGAGACCGCCGCAGGCCTCTTTGGACTGGCCTACATCGCCTATCCGCTCTCGCTGCTGCCGCAGATCTGGAGCCGCGACGACGGTAAGCCGCTGCTGCTCTTCCTGATGCTCTGCGTCTGGGCTGGCGACATCGCCGCGCTCTACATCGGCAAGAACTTCGGCAAGCGCAGGTTGGCTCCGCGTCTCAGCCCGGGCAAGACCTGGGAAGGAGCAATCGCGAGCCTGCTCGGGAGCATGGTTGCCGGCGCAGCGGTATTCTGGGCAGGAGACCTGCTGTCGGCGCGCGGCAATATGGTACTCCACATCGAGGAGCCGCTCTGGCAGGTGCTGATTCTGGCAGTCATCTTGAACACCGCGGCGCAGCTAGGAGACCTCCTAGAATCAGCCATCAAGCGCGGCGCCGACGTCAAGGACTCCGGCACCATGCTTCCGGGCCACGGCGGAATACTCGACCGCATCGATGCGCTGCTGCTGGCAGCTCCGGTGCTTTGGTACTGCCTGCTCCTCAAGGACTGGCTGCACGTCGGGCGGTTTTAGCCCTTGGACGGGAGCTTCCAGGTAAATGGTCGTACGGAAGCTCCTGCACTCTCCGCACAGAATCTGAGAAGATAGAGATTGTGAAGAAGATCGCTATTTTGGGTTCGACCGGATCGATCGGCACCAGCACGCTCTCGATCGTGGAACAGTTCTCCGACCGCTATGAGGTCGTCTCGCTTGCCGCCGGGCAGAACATCGATACCACGTTCGAGCAGTGCGTGCGCTGGCGCCCTAAGCTGGTCTCGCTCGCGACCGAGGAGTTGGCCGGCGAGCTGCAGAGGCGGCTCGTTGCGACCTCAATCGCTCCGGGCGCGATTGAGGTTGTGTGGGGATCGGCTGGCAGTGTGACGGCAGCGACGCTGCCCGAGGTCGACTTCGTCGTGTCGGCGATTGTCGGCGTTGCCGGGCTTGAGGCAACCTACGCGGCTGCCTGCGCGGGTAAGGACATCGGCCTGGCCAACAAGGAGAGCATGGTTGCCGCCGGCGAGTTGGTGATCGAGGCTGTGCGGAAGAGCGGTTCCGCCCTGTTGCCGATCGACTCCGAGCACAACGCCGTGCATCAGTGCATGCGCGGCGGAACGGCGAACGAGGTCAAGCAGATTTGGCTGACCGCTTCGGGCGGACCGTTCCGGAGCACGCCGAAGGTGGACTTTGCCACCATCACGCCGTCGCAGGCGCTGAAGCATCCGACCTGGGTGATGGGACAGCGCATCACGATCGACTCGGCGACGATGATGAATAAGGGCTTCGAGGTAATCGAGGCATGTCGGCTGTTCGATCTGCCTGCGTCGAAGGTGCGGGTAACGGTCCATCCGCAGTCGACCGTCCACTCGCTCGTGGAGTACGTTGACGGAAGCATCCTGGCACAGCTCTCGGTGACCGATATGCGGCTTCCGATTCTCTACGCTCTCGCCTATCCGGAACGTGTGGAATCGGATCTAACGTTCGACATGGAGAAGCTCAGCTACCTGAACTTCTCTCCGCCGGACTTTGACCGTTTCCCTTGCCTGCGGCTCGCGTACGAGGCAGCAGAAGCGGGCGGAACGGCTGGTGTCGCGCTCAACGCCGCCGACGAGATTGCCGTAGCGGCGTTTCTCGCCGGAGAGATCCCGTTTATGGGCATTCCGCGTACAATCGAACAGGTCCTCGCCGCAACGCCAGTCACGCGTCCTTGCTCGATCCAAGAGGTTCTGGCGGCGGATGAAGCGGCGCGAGCCCAGGCGCGCGAGATCATTGCACAAGGCGTCGTCGCACGCGTCTAATACGCATAGCGGTTACTCTCTGTAGCTTCAGTACAAGGATTCCTCTCACTTTATGATCACAGTCGTTGAACTCCTCATCGTCCTCGGCATCATGGTGCTGGTGCACGAATTTGGGCACTTCGCCGTAGCGAAGCTGTGCGGTGTGCGGGTCGAGACGTTTGCGATCGGCTTCGGCAAACGGATCATCGGCTTCCGCAAGGGCGAGACCGAATACCAGCTCAATATCCTGCCGCTTGGCGGATACGTGAAGATGTCCGGCGAGATGCCGGGCGAAGCTCCGGACCCAAACCGCGAGCCTGATCCGGGCGACTTCGGCGCGCATCCGCGCTGGCAGCGCATGCTGATTGCGTTGGCTGGTCCGGCGGCGAACGTCGTTCTGGCGCTGGCGCTGATCACGGCGGTCTCGATGTTCCACCACGAGGTGGACGTTTATCTGTCGGGCGCGGCGACCAACGATTACACGCTGCGCAACTCCTCGGCCGCAAAGGCGGGAATCCAACCCGGCGACCTGATCGTGCAGTATGCTGACGCCGCGAATCCGGATTGGGATGCGATCGCGTACAAGTCGCTGCTGAACATGAAGGCGACTGTTCCCTTCGCCTACCTCCACGATGGACATCGCGTGGACACGACGCTCCGCATCACGGTGAACGACGCGGACGCCTCGACGGGTGACATTCTGAGCCTGCTGCGCCATATCGGTCTCGTACCGCAGTTCCAGAACATGCCGGTGAAGGTGGTCGAGGTCGAACCGAGCATGCCTGCTGCTGCTGCTGGGCTGAAGCCGGGCGACGAAATTACGACCATCGACAACCTGGCTGTGCACAGCGTTCCGGCGCTGCTTGCCTACATGCAGGATCAGGCGGGCAAACCGGCGCTGCTGACGGTGGAGCGCGGCGGACAAACGCTGAAGATGCCGGTGACGCCGCAAGCAACGCCGAATCTGGACGGCAGCGAGGGCTACAAGCTGGGCTTTATGCCGCTTGCGCCTCCGGTGCACATCGAGCGTCTGCCGCTGAACCGCGCACTTGCCGAGTCCTACGACGAGAACCTGAAGAGCGCGACGATGATCCGCGACGTGCTGAAGGGCATGCTCGAACGGCGGGTTTCGCCGCGGTCGCTGCAGGGACCGATCGGCATTGGGCAGCAGGTCGGGATCGCGGCGCGCGACGGCATCTGGACACTGATGCAGCTGATGGCGATGATCAGCATCAACCTCGCGATCTTCAACTTGCTGCCGATTCCGATCCTCGATGGTGGAATGATCCTGTTCCTGCTGATCGAGACGGTGATGCGGCGCGACATGAACCAGCGACTGAAGGAGCGCGTCTATCAGGTCGCGTTCGTCTGCCTGCTCGTCGTCTTTGTGATGGTGATCTTTAACGATATGTCGCGGTTGCCGTTGTTCAGCCATATGAAGCCGTAGAACGTTACGCGGGAAACAAAAGGGCGCTGCAAGGATCTTCGCAGCGCCCTTTTTGTTTGCTCTTACGCGGTATTTCCTGCGCCGAAGCGAAGCAGACTCCTCCGCTTCGCTTCGGAATGACAATCAAAAACTCCGTTCCAACAACAACACTCGCTCCAAACAACCACGTGCCTCGAAGCAACCGGACTAGAGGCCGGGGTCAGCGGCCTGGAGCTCGGCGACGACCTCGGCAGCGGCGGCGCGGGCTTGGTCCTCGCGGTCGGGGGCGAAGCTGATGGCGCCGACGCGGGCGTGTCCGCCGCCTCCGTAACGCTCGCAGATGGCGGCCAGGTTGACCAACTTGTCGCTGGGCACGGGGGTCCAGGGGTTGGTGCCGACCGAGACTTTGGTGCGGAAGCTGGATTTGCTGAGGCCGACAACGTAGGTGCCGCGCGGGTGCAGGTAGTAGGGGATGAACTTGCTGTAGCCTTCGGTGGGCTGATCGGTGATGTCGAAGGTGATGGTGCCGCGGGTGAGGGTGGAGCGGTCGCGGATGAGGTCGATGGCGGCGCGGTGGCGGCCGAGCAGCGGCTCGACAAGCGCGGCGACAAAGGGCTGGTCGAGCACCTGCTGCAGCGGCATCTCGGTGAGCAGCGGGATCATGCGCGGGATGAGGGTGGGGTCGCTCGAGCTCTCGATGACCATGGTGAGGCGCATGGCGGGCGCTTCCATCTCGACTGCTGACTGGGCGCTCTCGTACTTGGCGCCGTCGACGATGTTGGCCCAGTAGATGAGCTCGGCGAAGCGGGTGGTGTCGTAGTTGAACTTCGTCTGGGCGATGTGGGCGATGAAGCCGGTGCAGGAGATGTAGTTGGGATCGTAGAAGTGGCGGAGCGCGTGGCTACCATCGGCCTGGCCGGCCTCGAAGTGCTGCTGGTCTTCGGGGTTGAGGAAGGCGCTGAGGTGGTGGTCGAACCACCAAGTGACGCGGGGCGATGGCGAATACTTGAAGTCGACGATGGCGTTCTCGTCGCCGGTGAAATCCTGGTCGTCGAAGAGGCCGCCGGCGCGGTGCATCAGGCCCTGATAGGAGTAGGCGCTGGCGGTGGCGATCACGTCGCGGTGGAAGCGGGTGAAGAGAGAGGCGGAGCAGGCGCCGTCGAAGCAGTTATTGTGGTAGAGAATACGGCAGTTCAAGCTGGGTCTCCGGTTCGGTGGTGCGGCGCGAAGTGTTTCCGAGAGGGGAGCACTCCCTCGCATATCTTGGGCACAAGTGGTTTGTATGCCGCGGCTTACGGAATTTTATTTTCGCAAAACATTCATTATAAATGGGTTGCACATAAAGTGTTCATTCTGAACGAGTTGATACGTTAATGACAAAAGCCCTGACCGTGTCGGGGCTTTTTCTCATCTCTAGTTGTATTAGAGCAGATAGGAAGAACCCTTTACGCCAACTCCCGGAATTTAAATCACCGCGTCTTTGCTGGGGATTAGCGGTTTCGAGATCGTTTGGGGGTTTGACAAGAAAAACAGGGCGGAGGGATCTGGGTCAGGGAACATGGATCAACAAGGTCAGACTTGCGAGGGTCCCGCCGAAGGTTCGGGGATCACGGTGTCGAGCTAAAGGCCGGACCCAACCCGGGAACGAAAGCGATCGGGGCCACGTATTCCGGGCTGCGTATCCTATAGATCTGGATGAGGTGATGGATTGAACGAGCAGCGGTTTGAGGGAATTGTGCCTGCGCCGGCGGGGCCTATGGAATTGAGGGAGACGGAGCTGTTTGCGCCAGGGGCGGAGCCGCCGTCGCTGCTGCGGCACGTCTTCTTTGGACCGGACGGGCTGCGTCCGGGATGGGGGATCCTGCTGTTCGTGGTGCTGTTCTACGGCCTGGCGCAGGTGTCGTTCTACGCAGCGGTGCATACGCATCTGTTGCCGCATCATCAACCGGCAGCGGCCGGAGCGAAGGCGGGGATCCAGCCGCAGCCAGCACGTTTCATGCTGGTGGTGGAGGCGCTGATGGCCCTCAGCACGCTGACTGCGACGTGGATGATGGGGAAGATCGAGCGGCGTCCCTTCGGGAGCTACGGCTTCGGCGGTGGGCGCAAGGCGATGTTTTTTACTACCGGATTTTTGTGGGGAGTTGGCTTCCTGGCGCTGCTGGTGGGAGCGCTTTGGAAGATGGGGCTGCTGGCCTTCGACGGGCGGCTGCTGTTCGGCACGGAGGTGGTGAAGTACGCTCTGGTGTGGCTGGCGGGCTTTGTGCTGGTGGGGGTGTTCGAGGAGTCGCTGATGCGGGGATACCTCCAGATCACGCTGACGCGGGGGCTGGCGAGCCTCTACGCGCTGGCGTTCAAGGCGACACCTACGGCGCGGGCGAGGGCGCTTGGGTTCTGGATGGCGGCGGTGTTGATCTCGTTCCTGTTTGGAGCGAGCCATGGGAGTAATCCGGGGGAATCGCCGATCGGGCTGGTGTCGGCGGGGCTGATCGGGATGGTGTTCTGCCTGACGCTATGGCGGACGGGATCGCTGTGGTGGGCTCTGGGGTTCCATGCGGCGTGGGACTGGGCGCAGTCGTTCGTATTTGGCGTCGCCGATAGTGGGACGATGGTGGAGTTTCACCTGATGGGGACGCATCCTGTGGGCAAGGTGCTGCTGAGCGGCGGTGCAACGGGGCCAGAGGGCAGCGAGCTGATCCTGGTGGTGCTGGCGCTGGTGACGGGCGTGGTGGTTTGGACGCTGCGTGTGAGCGGGGACCGCTCGATGTAAATGCTAGGCTTGTTGCGGCGCGAGGGAGAACGGTCGTTTGCGCTGCAAACGGGACCCACCTTAGCCCCGGTAAGGCTGTCGCGAAGATGGGGCACCCGGTCTGGGCAATCGTTGCGCCTGGAGCGGGGATTTAGACTGGGCAGAATATGAATCCGTCTGAACTTCCGCCAGCCCCGTATGGCTCCACCCCACCACACGACGCCGTCGCACCGCTTCCGGGGCGTAGGGTTGGACTGCATCGGAGCGACCGGGTTGCAGATGGGGAGTTCGAGGAGCGGACGCCGAGAGGTGGAGGTGGGCGCGGAGTTCGGCGGTTGCTGGGCGGGTTGGCGGTGGTGCTTCCGTTGGTGGTGGTGCTGGCGGTGGCGGGGTTCTTTGGTGGACGCGTCTGGATGCAGCGGGCGCTGCGGGAGAGCCTGCCGGCGGTGGACGGAAGACTGGTGGTGCCGGGGCTGAGCGCGCCGGTGACCGTGCTACGGGATGAGCACGGGGTGCCACATCTGCGGGCAGGGTCGATGGACGACCTAGTGTTTGCGCAGGGGTATGTGACCGCGCAGGATCGGCTGTGGCAGATGGACGCGTTGCGGCGGCATGCGGCGGGCGAGCTGGCGGAGATTCTGGGTAAGCGCATGATCGCGCACGATCGGGCGCAGCGGTATCTGCAGATACGGGGGGCGGCAGATCGGGCGTTAGCGGTGCTGCCTGCGGATGAGCGGCATTGGCTGGATGGGTATGCGAACGGCGTCAATGCGGCCGTGGCGGCGATGGAGGGTCCGGGCGGCCATCTGCCGTTGGAGTTCCGGCTGCTGCGGTATGAACCAAAGCCGTGGACGGCGCGCGACTCGCTGCTGGTAGGGCTGGCGATGGTGCAGGATCTGTCAACCTCGTTTCCGGAGAAGCTGGATCGCGAGGCGCTGACGGAGAAGCTGGCACCGGAGATGGTGGCGGACCTGTATCCGGTGGGGTCGTGGCGGGATCATCCGCCGACGCAGCCGGTGGTGGATCTGACGGCGCCAAGAGTGATCGAGGATGTGCCGCTCGATGAGTCGCAGACGGGCGCGGTGCGGCGGCCTGCGCTCCGGGAGGCCGATCCGGTGGAGGCTGCGGGGAGGGTCACGGCTTGGCGGCGCGATTTGCTCGCGCGGGGGCAGGTGGACGGGCTGCTGCAGGCGAGGAAGGCGCTGGCGCTGATGACGACGCGGTGGCTCTGCGAGGGGTGTCTGGCGGGATCGAATGGATGGGCGGTGGCGGGGAGCAAGACGCGGTCCGGTAAGCCGATGCTTTCGAGCGATATGCACCTGCGGCATGGGGTGCCGGGGATCTGGTATGAGGCGGATCTGGAGGCTCCGATGCCGGCGGGGGTTGCTGGGACGTTTCATGTGTCTGGGGTGACGCTGCCCGGGACGCCGTTCGTCATCGTGGGACATAACCAGCACGTGGCGTGGGCATTCACGAACCTGTTCGCGGATGTGCAGGATGTGTACATCGAGCAGACGCGGGGGACGGGCGACGGCGAGGAGTTCGAGGGCGGCGATGGGGCTTGGCATCCTGTGGTCCACCGGCGGGAGGTGATCCGGGTGCATGGCGGCTCGGATGTGGTGCTGGATGTGGCGGAGACGGAGCATGGTGGAGTGGAGACGCCGATTATCTCGGGGCCGGACACGATTTATCCGAAGGAGAAGCGGGCGCTGGCGGTGCGGTGCACGATCTATGACCCGGCGACGGTGCGGTCGCCGTTCTTCGCGGTGAATGCGGCGACGGACTGGAAGAGTATGCTGACGGCGATCGCGAACTTCGGCGGACCGACGCAGAACATGATGTATGCCGATGACCAGGGGCATATCGGGTACCACGCCGTGGGGAGGATTCCGGTGCGTGGGGCGCCTCCGGCGGAGTCGTGGGCGGCGGCGCAGGCGGTGGTGGCCAGCAGTCAGGTGGCAGCGACGGGCGCTCCGACGGCGACCGAGGCGGCGGTGCCGGTGCCGCTGCAGGGGGTGATTCCGGGGCCGAAGGTGACGTGGACGGCGTTAAGCCCCGTGCCGACCGACGGGCGCGACCCGAAGCAGGAGTGGACTGGGTACATTCCGTTCGACCAGCTGCCGCAGGTCTTCGATCCACCGAACGCGCTGGTGGAGACTGCAAACGCGAGGATTACGCCGGATGACTATCCGTACCCGGTGACGCTGGACTGGTCGGATCCGTACCGGCAGGAGCGGATCTGGAAGGTGCTGAGCGCGAAGCAGGGGCTGGTGCCGGCGGACATGCTGGCGTTGCAGACGGATGTGTACTCGGATCTGGACCGGGTGGTGGCGGAGCGGCTGGCGTATGCGATCGACCACGCGGCGGCGGCGGGGCATGGTGCGGATGGCAAGGATACGGGCGGCCACGTGAGCGGCAAGCAGCGGAGGCTGCGGCAGGCGGCAGACCTGATGCGCGGATGGGATGGGACGGTGGCGGCGAACGCGGCGGCTCCGGCGATCGTGGATGCGGCGCGGGCGGCGCTGTGGCCGCTGATACTGGCTCCGCAACTCGGGACCGATGCGAACACAGCACTGGCGCTCTATAACTGGGGCGAGAAGGGGTATGCGGAGGAGCAGATCATCGTGAACCAGCCGGGGCGGTGGCTGCCTGCAAAGTACGCGAACTGGAATGAGCTGCTGGCGACGGCGGTGGAGACGGGGCTGGAGGAGGCGCACGCTCCCGAGAATCTGAGCCGGTGGCAGTATGGGCAGGTGCACCCGGTAGACATCGAGCACCCGATCTATGGGCAGTCGCCGCTGCTGGAGCGGATGATTGGAGTGCGGACGGGGACGGGCGTGCTGCCGCAGAGTGGGGATGGGTCGACGGTCAAGCAGGTAGCGCGGACGTTTGGGCCGTCGGAGCGGATGACGGTGGACTTTGGCAACTTGGATAGCTCGACGCTGAACGTGGTGCTGGGGGAATCGATGGATCCGGCGAGTGCGTGGTTCATGGACCAGTGGAAGGCTTGGTACACGGGGACGACATTCGCGATGCCGTTCTCGGAAAATGCAGCGGACCGGGCGACGAAGCATAGCCTGATGCTGGTGCCGCGGTAGGTGGGCTTTGGAGGCCCCCTCCGCGCTGAAATCCTAAACCATAGAGGAATACAGACTTAAGTCTGAACGAAGTCCACCGAAGTCTGGACCTACTTTTTTGAGGCGATGGGTTGAGAAAGAGCGGCGCGTTGGAGAATTCCTCCAATCATAAGTATATCGGCAAGGTCAGGCACGCGAGAGGTAGAGTGCGGGTGCTCCTCCCTGCCCTGCTGCTTTCGATTGCCTCGTTGATGGTGGTGCTGCCGCTGGTCGTGGATGGATGCTCGTGCGGGCATGACTTCGACTTTCACCTGGTGAGCTGGTTCGAGGCTGCGGCACAGTTTCGCGCGGGGACTCTGCTGCCGCACTGGGCGTACTCGCCGGGGTGGAATGCGGGGGAGCCGCGGTTCGTCTTTTATCCGCCGCTGTCGTGGGTGCTGGGGGCGCTACTGGGGATGGTGTTGCCGTGGGCCGCAGTGCCGGTGACGTATACGTGGCTGGCGCTGACGGCGGCGGGGTGGGGGATGTACCGGCTGGGGCGGGTGGTGGCGGGGGAAGGCGCCGCGCTGCTGGCCGCCATGGTGTACGTCTCGAATCCCTACATGCTGTTTACCGCGTACGAGCGGACGGCGTATGCCGAGCTGCTGGCGGCGGCTTGGATACCGTTGCTGCTGGCGGCGGCGCTGCGGGCACGGGTGAGGATGTTGGGGATCGCGATGCCCGTGGCGCTGCTGTGGCTGACAAACGCTCCGGCGGCGGTGATGGGGTGCTATGCGCTGGGGCTGGTGGGGGTGCTGCGGGTGGGGATGGACTGGCGGCGGGATGGCCGCGGGGTGGGGCTGAAGTTGGCTTGGCGGACGGCGGCGGGCGTGGGGCTGGGACTGGGGCTGGCGGCGTTCTATGTGGTGCCGGCGGCGTATGAACGACGGTGGGTCGAGATTGCGATGGTGATGGTGGAGGGGATGCGGTACTCGGATAATTTCCTGTTCCACCATACCTCGGACCCGCTGCATGATGAGGTACTGCGGACGGCTTCGTGGATCGCGGTGGGGATGCTGGGGGCTACGGCGGCTGTGCTCGGGTGGGCAGGAATCAGGAAAACAGGGATCAGGGGTCAGGGATCAGGGATCAGGGAAGGCGATCTCGCTCCGCTCGATGCCCACCTCTGGCGCGATGAGACTGCGCCGAAGATGGGGCACCCGGAGCTTTGGATCGTGCTGGTGGCGCTGGCAGGAGCGATTGGGGTGCTGCTGACGACGCTGAGTGCAGGGGTGTGGCGAGTGGCGCCAGAGCTTGCGTTTTTGCAGTTTCCGTGGCGGCTGCTGGCGGTGTTGGCACCAGTGCTGGGGGTGGGAATTGCGTTGGTTGCGGTGCGGGTGCGGGTTCGCCCTGCTGCGGGGCTGGGGCTGGTGCTGGTGGCGGCGCTGAGCTGGCCGGCAGTGCGGGCATTTCGGCAGGAATGCGATCCCGAGGATACGGTGCAGGCGCGGCTGGCCGTGTTCCGGGCCAAGGCCGGGACCGATCCGACCGACGAGTACACACCGCAAAATGATGACAACGATGTGCTGCGGCATGACGATCCGCCGTTCTGGCTGGGGGCGGATGCGGACACGGCGCCACCGAAGGGGATGGCGGCGGGGCCGGTGGCGGGGCGGTTTACCGTTGTGTCGGGTGCGACGCAGATGTTGGTTTTGAACCTGCGGGCGTATCCAGCCTGGCGAGTGCGAGTGAACGGGGTGCTGGTGCGGCCGCAGGGAGATCGCGCGGATGGGTTGATTGCCGTATCGGTGCCGGCGGGGCGGGATCGGGTGGAGATTGCGTATGGGCGGACCGAGGATGAAGCGGTTGGGATGGGGATCAGTGGGATGTCGGTGCTGGTTCTGGTGGGGATGGGGTGGCGGAGACGGTGGCGGCGTGGAGCTCCGTTCGCGTAAGACATTCGCGCGAGACAGGGGGCGTGGGGAGATTCTTCCTTCCCACCCATGCGCGATGAGGCTGTCATGAACGGGCACCCGGGATCTAGGCCGGGAAGGAAAAGGCTGTCCCGCTGCGCCACCTTAGTTGCACCGCGCACGCCGAACATGGGGCACCCGGTTTCCTGGTCGGGCGGTGAAGGCGGGAGAGGCGAGGGTCGGTTATCATCGATGGTTGATGACTTCTACGGTAAAGAACTTGTTGCAGATGGGCGCCGGGTTGACCGATGCGGCGCTGGAACGGCTCCTGCCTGGGCCTGAGACGTTGCCTCACTCGATCCACCGCGCCATGCGGCACAGCACCTTTGCGGGTGGGAAGCGGCTTCGGCCAATTCTGTGCATGGAGGCGGCGCGCATGACGGCGGCGACGGCCTCCGCAGAGCTGCCCGAGGGGATTGCGGATCTGGGCGCGGCGCTCGAGATGCTGCATACCTACTCGCTGATCCATGACGACCTGCCTGCGCTCGATAACGACGACCTGCGGCGCGGACAGCCGACCTGCCATGTGGCGTTCGGCGAGGCGACAGCGATTCTGGCGGGAGACGCGCTGCAGACGCTGTCGTTCCAGACGATTGCCAACCTGCCGACCGACGCCGCGACCACCGTGCGGATTCTGCGCGAGGTCTCGGCCGCAGTGGGCACCGGCGTGGGCCGCGTGGGCGATGTCGATACCGGACTCCCGCCGGGGATGATCGGCGGACAGGTGATGGACCTCGAGGGCGAACACCAGAAGCCGACGGCGGAGATCGTTGAGGCGATTCATCGTGCGAAGACCGGGGCGCTGATCACTGTCAGCATTGTTGCCGGCGGGCTGTATGGGACTGCGGCGCCGGGCTCTGGCTCCGAGGACACGATTGGGCGGCTGCGGCGGTTTGGCGAGCGCGCGGGACTGGCGTTCCAGATCGTCGATGATGTGCTGGATATGACCGAGGACTCGGCGCAGCTGGGGAAGACCGCGGGCAAGGATACGGCGAGCGATAAGGCGACGTGGCCGGCGGTGTATGGCATTGAGCGGTCGCGCGAGGATGCGAAGCAGTTGATCGCGGATGCGTTTGCCGAGCTGGAGCCGTTTGGCGCGGCGGCGGACGGGTTGAAGTCGCTAGCGGCGTATTTGGTGGAACGGAAGAACTAGGAGTGGTATGGCTGGGCTGAGCTTGACGGAAGAAGACGTGCGCGCGGCGCTGCGGGACTGCTATGACCCGGAGGTGCCGTGCAATATCGTCGACCTGGGACTGGTGTATCGGGTGGGCGTAACGCCGGATCCGGATGCTCCGGGAGCGGGGATTGTGGGGGTTCCGCCACGGCACCGGGTGCGGGTGGACTTGACGCTGACGTCGAAGGGGTGCCCGGCGCATACGCAGATCATCGCGCAGATCGAGGGCCGGCTGAGCGCGTTTGAGACGATCAGCAGGACCACGGTGGACCTGGTGTGGGAGCCGGCCTGGAGCCCGGAGCGAATCAGCCCGGAAGGGCGCAAGACGCTTGGGATCGACTGATGGCGAGACGGAAGGGCACGGCACCGCCCGTGCACCCGTTCGACGCGGCGCATGGGGTCGAAACGGGTGGATTGATTCCCGCCGGCGATCTGGTGACGGGCCATAGCAGCGATGCGCATGTGACCGCGTACTACGGCGTGGCGCCGTCGATTCTGCGCGGGCTGGTGGAGCTTTGGGCGGAGACCTCTCCGCCGCACAAGCGCGAGCGTTACAGCTTTGTCGATATTGGCGCCGGCAAGGGCCGGGCAATACTGGTGGCGAGCGAGCTGGGATTTCGCCAAGTGATCGGGATCGAGCTGAACCCGGAGATGGCGGATATCGCGGAGCAGAATCTCGAACAGTGGAAGAGCAGCCGGGCGGGGGATGAGACGGCCGGGCCGGTGTCGCCGGTGCGCGTGGTGGAGATGGACGCGCTGGAGTTCGAGTTCCCGGCGGCGCCGTGCGTGGCGTTCCTGTTTCATCCGTTCGAGGCGCCGCTGATGAAGCGGTTGCTGCGGCGGATGGAAGCGCAGTTTGCGAGGCGGCCGGGGACGCTCGACGTGCTGTATGTGAATGCGGAGTGCGCGGCGGTGTTCGACGCGAACCCGGCGTTTGAGCGGCTGTGGTTTGGAAACGTGGCAATGTCCGCGGAGGACCATGCGGCGGATCTGGCGGAGATCGCGCAACAGCGAGAGTATGGCTCGACCGGGGATGAGGAGTGTGGGATCTACCGGTATATGGGGCGCGAGGCGAAAGGGTAGGGTCGCCGCGCGCGCCCCAAAGTTTGCTACCAGGTGCGGGTGAGGAAGAGGCGCTCGTCACCGCCGAGGTTGTCAATGGCCACCTCCCCGGTGGCGCGGGCGACGACGCTGGGGAATTTTTCGCCCCACTCGACGAGGACGAGGGCGTCGGGGACTTCGATCATCTCTTCGAGGCCGAGGGTGGCGAGCTCGCGCTCGGTCTCGAGGCGGTAGAGGTCGAGGTGGTAGAGGCGGAGCTTGGTGCCCTGATACTCGTGAACGAGGGTGAAGGTGGGGCTGGTGACCTCCTCGGGATCGGCGGCGCCGAGCGTGGCGGCGATGCCCTTGACGAGGGTGGTCTTCCCTGCCCCGAGGTCGCCGCGGAGGATGACCAGACGCGGGGCGGGCATGAGGGTTTCGGCGATGCGCTCGGCGATGGCGAGGGTTCCGGC
>FSWS01000164.1_pt1 | contig 18443 bp, 8 predicted proteins | sample 1638091 | NCBI WGS metagenome assembly FSWS01 (sample SAMEA3914788, study PRJEB12502) | metagenome | biome: forest; material: soil | place: Canada | collected 2011-07-03 | depth 0.1 m
ACAAAGAACACCGCCGTCTCCTTCAGGTCCTCTCCAGCGCGAAACTGCGCGAGCGATCGCCCAGCCCGATACACCACCGTCTCCCCTTCCAGATGACACTGCGTACAGGCACTGTCTCGCCGTGCCGCGTCGAGCGTATCCGGATTTACGATCGCTCCCCGCCCATGCTTCGCAAGATGCTCCGCCGGATCGCCGTGGCAGGCCCTGCACCCAATCCCGCCCTGCTCAAACGGCTGCCCCACGAACCGATTGCGCGCCTTCGGAAGCGCCGCTGCGACCTGCGTCGCATGGCAATGCAGACAGTTCGGATCGACCGGAAGCACCGCCGGCATGCTGTGGGCCTCGTCGAACGCCGGAGCCATATCCCAGGCCCCGCGTCGTGTATAGAAGTTGATCGGCAGCTCGAACCACTGCCCATCCACCGCATACAGGTAGGTCCTCCCACGCCGCCCCGACCCGATGTAATAAGCCAATCGCCTCTCTCCCGCGAGCGCATCGCTCGCGCCCGAGCGCGCAAACGACATCCATGCCGACCCACCCCGCAGAAAGACGCGATAGTCGATCCCCGATGCCCCATGATGCATCGATCCCGCCTGCAGTGCGTCGGTCGCGACGCCACTCCCGCGCGCCATGGGCGTGCGCTCATAGCGGTCGTAGATCCCTCGATGGCACGACGCACACACCGCGTCCGGATTGTCCAGACTCGCAGCCGCAGCCGGTGAATCAGACGCCAGCACCGGGCTCTGCGATGAGCGCAACGCAAGCGTCCCCAGCGCGAGCAACAGCACCATCGCCAGCCCCCCGCTCACGCGACCGAGCACTCTCATGGCGCGGCCGAAGCAGCCGTGGCCTGGAGAGCGTCCGCCCGCTGTCGTTCGAGCGCCGCTTCCGCCAGCTTGCCTTGCCGGGACAACGCCTCCGCCAGCAGCGCATGGCACTCCGCCAGCCGCGGATCGGCGTCCGCCGCGGTCTTCAGCTGCACAATCGCCTCAGGCAATTTGCCCTCCGCCAACAGCGCTCGGCCGCTCTTCAGCGCGAAGGTCGCTCGCTGCTTGCTCACGGCTGCACGGCTCAGGTCGGCCGCGAGCTTGCGCTCAGCCGCTGCCTGTGCGGGCTGCCCTGTACGCACCAGCAGCGCGGCCAATTGCACATGCAGGCTCGGCTGTTCGGGCTCGAGCGCCGCCGCATGATGAATCGCATCGATAGCTCCCGCGCTGTCGTCCGCGTCCTTCAACACCCCGCCCAGCATCGCCCAGGCCTCTCCGTTCGCCGGCTGCAGCGCCGTGACTATGTGAAGCTGCGCCGCCGCCTCCGCAAAGCGTCCTTGCTGCATGTAGATCACGCCCAGCGTGTATGCCGGATCGGGCAGCGAAGCATCGAGCGTGGCCGCCCTCGTCAACTCGCCGATCGCACCGTTCAGATCATCCTTCAGCTTCAACGCGAGGCCCAGATCGTAATGCAGTTGCGCGCTCTGCGGAGCCATCGCAACTCCTGCCCGGAACTGCAAAATTGCATGATCCAGATCCGCCTGCTGCAGATAGGCAACCCCATAATCCTCACGCAGCGTTGCGGAGTCCGGCCCCAGCACTAGCGCCCGCTCATAGAGTCGCACCGCCCCACTCGCATCCCCCGTCTGCACCAGCGCCAGCGCATAGTTGATCAACGCGGCGTTGCCCAGCGCACTCCCCGCAGCAGCACCGGTCGCCGCCGCAAAGAGGGGCAAAGAAGCGGCAGCATCCCCACTCGCGTCCATCACCAGTGCCAGCGCATACGTCGCGTCGACAGCGGCATCCGGCCCGCGCAGCTCCGCCGCCCGATGCAACTCAACCAGCGCCTCTTTATCCCGGTGCGTCGCCGAAAGCGCCCGCCCGAACTGAAGATGCGCCTCGAAGCGATTAGGCATCGCCGCAACCGCCAGCCCCAGCGGCGCAATCGCCTCCTCCGCATGTCCCAGGGAGAGCAGCGCCGCGCCCAGCAGATACTGCGTCTCAGGCTGTCCCGGCTCGAGCGCGGCCGCCTCCTGGAAGTGCGCCAGCGCCTGCTCCGTGTGGCCCGCCTGCGCCAGCAAAGCGCCGAGCGCGGCGTGCAGCGGAGCGGAATCGGGCGTGCGCCGCAGCGTATCCTCCAACTGCACCTCCGCCTCGGCGCCCCGGTTCACAGCAGACAAGCTCTTCGCAAAGGCGATCGTTTCGTCAGCCGAGAGCGTCGGCGGATCAGGCGCCGCAAGCACCCCCTCGAAGAGTGGAACGGCGTCGCTCGCTTCGCCCAGCAAGCTCTCCACGCGACCCAGGTTGACCGTGGCAGAGCTATCCCCAGGATCCAACTGGTGCGCGCGCAACAACTCAGTATCGGCAGCCTTCAGATCCCCCTGCGCCAGCAGCACGGAGCCGAGCGCCGCATGCGTCGCTTCGATCTCCGGAGCAAGTTCGACCGCATGCGCGAAGTCGTTGCGGGCCGCAGCCAGATCGTTCGCATTGGCCGCCGCGATCCCCGTTCGCATGGCGGCATCGACGGAGGCGATGCGATCCGGAGCAATCGTCCCGTTTGCTTCCTGCCCCACCAACGGCAACGCAACCAGCACCGCACTGCATACGGCAATCGCAACGCCGCCGCCACTTCGATAACCTCGACGAACGAGTTGGCGGCGAGAGGCGGACATGGGCGCAGGTCGACTACGGCATCGCAGCAGCGATCGTGCAGCGGACAGAGCCAGCCGCAGCCGCCGCTCCGCGCAGTGGACGTATACTACGGAACACCGCCTCCGCCACGCAACAAAGAAGAAGAGAGCTAACGTGCACCGGCCGCGGCCGCCGTCTTCGCCCGCACCGGCGCTGCCGGTCCCAGCAGATCCTGCATCTTCAAATAGACAGCGTTCGTCCACCCAAAGCCCACGACGTTCGTCTTGTATCCGGCAGCCACCTGAAAGTTCGCCGTCCCGCTCACCACGTTGTACTTTTCGCGCAGCGTTCCATCCCGGCGATAGTTATCGACAATCGTCGCCGAAAACTCGCGTGCGATGCGCGCCGCGTCGTTATGGAAGCCACTCTTCTCCAGACCTGCGATCGCAATCCACGTCGTCGGCGCCCAGCCGTAGGGCAGATCCCACTGCACGCCCGAGGCGGTATCGCTCATCGCCAGGCCGCCAGGCCGCTCAAGGTCGGCGAGATGGCTACGCACCGCAGCCGCCTGCGCAGGCGATGCTGCGCCCGCCCACAGCGGATAGAAGGTCGTAATGTAGTGGTAGTTGGAAGCCTTCCCCGCCACGAAGTCATAGTCGAAGAAACGCCCGGCGGCCGCATTCCACAGGTACTTGTCCATCGCCGCACGCCTCGCCTGTGCTCGCCTATTCCATGCCTCGGCCTCAGCAGGACGATGCAGTATCGTTGCGAAGTGCGCCATGTCCTCCTCATACTTGAACAGCAGCGCATTCAGACAAACCGGAGCGTAGTGATCGGTCGAGCCCGAGAACGGACCAAAGCGAAACGTAGTATCGAATCCCGACTCCCGCAGTGCTCGGTCGCCGCGATAGAACGCAGCCGACAGCCGGTGGCCATTCACCTGTGCCGCCGCGCAAACCTTGGACGCATGGGTATCGCAGGTCGCCTTGTCGAGCGCCGCAGCCTCCGCCGGCGTCAGATGTGCTGGAATAGATACCAGGTAGTCCGAGTGGTCATCCGGGTGTGCGAGCAGCCACCGAATCACATCCGGGTAGTAGCTCGAATCATCCGCCATCTCCGGCACCGGCCCCTCGCCGAGATCGCGATACCGCGCCAGCCCCGTATCCCCGGCACGGTGCTCAGGCGAGGTCCACAGCGCATAGTCGCGCTGGGCCATGGCATACGCATGCGCCAGCCACTTCGGATCCGGCGTTGTTCCCGGAGCCTCATACACCGCGCGAATCATCGACGTCAGAAACGGTGGCTGCGAGCGCGTAAAGAAGTAGGTGCGATTGGCATTCAGAATCGCCCCGTAGTTCTCAATCTCGAAGAAGAAATTCTCGACCATCCCCCGCGCCAGATCCATCTGATGGTCGCGGACCAGACCCAGCATAATGAAGTAGCTGTCCCATCCGTACATCTCGTTGAACCGTCCCCCCGGCACAACATAGCGATTTGGCAGATAAAGCAGCCCTTCGACAGGCAGCTCGGACGGTCGCACCTCACCCAGGAAATGAATCGGACGCGGCAGATGGCGAACCTCCACCCGGCACGTGTGTTGCATGGACGCGACCGCCGCCGGTGTCGCCAGCCCCGCCGGGAGATACAGGATCGGCACGGTCGTCACCTTCAGGTCGACCACCGATTTGCAGTCCGACATCGACCGCGAGAGCGTCTGCCATCCCGCGGCGATGTAGTCGCGGATCGGCGTCTGCGCCGACGCCGGCGCGGTCTGGACCGTCTGGGTCGTGCTAGCCTGGGACGGTCGTGGCTGGCCCAGCAGCGGCGCCCGTATCAAGAGCGCAAGCAGCAAGGCAAAGAAGACGGCGCGAGTGCGGAGTGGAGTCATGTTCGTTGACCGATTCCAAAATCAGTGTGAGTACGGAAGCCCTATGTCCTTGGATGCAGCCGTTCGACCGAACGCGCAAAGCCACGCACCGCGGACGCATACTTTTCATGGCCCGCGGTGCGCACCGGACGTCCAGGCAATCGGCGTCCTTGCCCCCTTCAACATCCGTCATTCCACCGCTGCAACCCACGAGGCAAAGGGTGGCAGTGTGATCTGCTCGAGGCTGGTCGTTGCCTTCAGCGACGGCGTATCGGTCAACAGCGTCCTCACCCGCTTCCCGGTAGCTTCCGTCCCCTTCAGGTCCAGCGAGATCGTCCTTGGCTCTGCTGTAAAGTTCATCGCCACCACCACCGCTGGCTGCCCCGCCCCGGTGGTGCGCACATAGGAGAGCACGCTGGGATCGCTCGCATCCAGCATCGTCAGCTTCCCATCATGCAGCGCGTGGTTCGTCCGCCGCAGCGCAATCAGGTGCTCGTACCACTCCAGCTGCGAGTTCGGATTCCCTTGCTCGGTCTCCACATTGAACATCTTGTAGCTCGGCGGAATCGGCAGCCAGGTGTGTGGATTGCTGCTGAACCCAGCCTGCGGCCCCGGCGTCCACTGCATCGGCGTCCGCTCTCCATCGCGGCCCTTTTCCTTTGGCCAGCCTGTGATTCCAATCGGATCCTTCACGTCCTCCCGTCGCGTGGGCGTGGTCGTCGACTGCCCGATCTCCTCGCCCTCATACAGCAGCGCGGTCGCGGGTGTCGTCAGCAGCACTGTGGCGAGAATTTTCGAAATCTCCTGGTCGTGAACGCCGTCTCCGTAGCGGTCGATCGAGCGAACATTATCGTGATTGTCGAAGACAAACAGCGGCCTCGCCCCATGCAGCTCTGTCTCCGCCTCCTCGATATGGGCGCGGAAGGAAGCAGCATCCAGCTTGTCGTGGTTCCCATGGAAGCCAAGCAGTAGATCCATCGGCAGTTGCAGTTCATTCTGCTTTGCGCCGCCGTACCACTTCTCCAACTCCGCTGTATTCGGCAGATACGTCTCCCCAATCAGCACACGATCGCCTGGATAGGTGGAAATCATCGCGCGCATGCGGCGCATCACCCCGTGAACCTCCGGCAGATTGTTGGTGAGGTCATCCGCGAGGTTCGGATCGCCCTGCGCGTTCACGCCGCCCAACTCGCGTTCGTTGTGCAGCTCCGGGTCCTCGAACAGCGTCGGAATCGCATCCAGCCGGAAGCCTGCCACCCCGCGGTCGAGCCAGAATCGCATCGTGCCGAACATCGCCTTCTCCACCTCCGGGTTGCGCCAGTTCAGGTCGGGCTGCTGCTTGTAGAACTTGTGATAGTAGAACTGGTGCACGGCCGGCACCCACTCCCACGCTGACCCTCCAAACAGCGAAACCCAATTGTTCGGCGGCACCCGGCCGTCATGCTCGAACCGCTTCTGATACGCAGTCACGCTCGGCGCATCCGCCGGCAATCCGTCGTTCCACACGTACCAGTCGTGCTTTGGATTGGTGCGCGAGCTCGCCGCATCGATAAACCACTGATGTTTGTCCGACGTGTGGTTCATCACCATGTCTAGAATCACGCGAATGTGGTGCTCGCGTGCCGCCGCGATCAGGTGATCCATATCCGCCAACGTCCCATACTGCGGATCGACCGCCTCGTAGTTCGAGATGTCGTACCCAAAGTCCACCTGCGGCGAAGGGTACATCGGGGCAATCCAGATCGCATCGATCCCCAGGTGCTGGAGATAATCGAGCCGTTCCGCAATCCCCTTCAGATCGCCAACGCCATCGCCATTCGAATCCTGAAAGGAGCGCGGGTAAATCTCGTAGAGGACAGCATGCTTCCACCACAAATCGCTGGATCCCGTCGAGTTGGACCCTGTCGAATGGGCGCTGCTCTGCGCCGCTTCGACCCCGATATAGCCCCCGAGCGGGGCGCAGCTTGCACCTGGAACCAAGACCATTAACCCGACCACGAACCCGGCCACAACCATCCCGGTCGTGCGCCACAATCCCCCGCGCAGTCGAGAAACAACGAAAGACGCCATGAAAAGACCTCCAAGCAATGTTGAGGACTATAGCACCGTTGCTTTCTTCATTTCCGCTGGGAGCGCCTCTTCGGCCAGCATCCCCGCCACCACCCTGCGTATGGGGCGCGGAGCGAAGCGTTTGGCCGCCATCGCAAACGGGCTTTCCCGATACGGGAACAAGCGCAGCTCCAAGGCATCTTCCCCCGTTCGAGACATCGCAAACAATCAACCCGGTGAGGTAGGCTGTATTCCACCTTTAGATTGACATTTATCTAGGTTTGTGAGTAGTGTACTCACCGCGCCACGACATGTAGATGCGGACAATTTGAAGACGCGCGCGACCGACCTAGGCTTTTCCAGTCTCCAAAAGAGCTCTGGCCGGCACGATTACGGAACGAGCAGTGGGCCAAGTGAGTCCAGAACGACTTCCGGAGAATCGCCATGACGAGGTCAAGTCAGTTTTGCAAGGCACTTTGTATCTTGGTGGGAATGCTGCTTTTTGGGGGGGGGGCCGCCGCATTCGGACAGGCGGTCTATGGTTCCATCTTCGGAACGGTAACGGACCAGACCGGCGCAGCCGTTCCTAATGCGACCGTCACCGTCACAGACGTCGCCAAGGGGATAACCGTTACCTTCCAGAGCAACGGGGCGGGAGAGTTCACCGCCGAGCATCTCATCCCGGATGTGTATACGGTCAAGATTGAGGCGCAGGGGTTCAAGGGCTTCGAGCAGACCGGCATCCAGCTCTTTGCGGATACCTCCACCAAGGTCACCGCCGCACTCACCCTGGGCGTTGCTACCCAGACGGTTGAGGTCAACGCCGATCAGGTTCCTTTGCTCAAGGTGGACCGCGCGGATGTATCGACGGTGTTCAGTTCGCAAGAGATCATCGATCTGCCGATTCCGGACCGCAATTTCGCGAACCTTCAGCTCCTGCTGCCGGGGGCGCAGCAGCTAGGATGGAGCCACGCGGCGGATGAAGACCCGCAGGGCTCGAAGCAGATCGAGGTGGACGGACAGGCGTTTGCGGGCGTGGCCTACCAACTGGACGGCACCGATAACCAAGACCCGATCCTAGGGATTATCGTTGTGAATCCCAACGCGGACTCGCTGTCCGAGACCAAGATCACAACCCAGAACTTTGACGCGGAGTTTGGCAAGGCCGTGGCCTCCGTGATGACGGCGCAGACCAAGTCGGGAACGAATAGCTTCCATGGCTCGGCGTTTGACTATCGCGAGAGCAACTACAACCTGGCGCGGGATCCGTTCACCCAGGGTCCAAGCCAGTTGACGCCGACCAGCCCATTCCCGGGAGGATTGAAGAACCAGTTTGGCGGGTCCGTCGGAGGGCCGGTGTTGAAGGACCGGGTGTTCTTCTTCGGAGATTATCAAGGGGTGCGGCAGAAGGTGGGTATTGCCAATGTGCAGACGGTTCCGACCGCCCATCTGCTTCAAACTTGCCTGGGGCTGGCGCCGACGAACACGGGGGTCGCGGGCTGCGACTTCAGCGAGTACGCCGTCGGCCTGAACACCCCGCAACTCATCTACCAGAACGTGGGCGGCGTCTCCACCCCCTACGCGGGCAACGTGATTCCGGCGGCGCAACTTTCCGCACCCGCGCTCGCCTTGTTCAAGCTTCTGCAACCCTACGCCCCCAATACGGCGGGTTCGCTGAACGGCACCAAGAACAACTACGCCGCCAGCGGGACGGGTGGGTTCAACAGCAACCAGTGGGACATTCGCGGCGACTACACCGCCAACGATATGATCCACGTCTTCGGCCGCTTCAGCCGCTTCACCGACACCCTGACGGGCACCACCATGTTCGGGGCGGCGGGCGGCGCTGGCTTCGGCCTGGGCGGGTACGGAGGCACCTCGGTCGGCGCCAACGACAGCGTGGCTGCGGGCACGGATATCGCGATCAATACCAAGCTGGTGACGGACGTGCGGCTGGGCTACTTCCGCTACAACATCATTACGTCGAAGTATGACGAAGGGGTCGATTTTGCGAATCAGCTCGGCATTCCGAACCTGAATACCGGAGCTCCGATCACCTCGGGCGCTCCGGGATTTCAAATCCAGGAGGTGGGCGCTTCGTTCAATACCTTCCCGTCGACGGATGAGGGGCCGCAGTATGGCGCTTCGCTGAACGTTGATCGCTGCAACTGCCCGCTGATCGAGCGCGAGGACCAGTTTCAACTGGCCAACAACTGGACCAAGACCATCGGCAATCACTCGATCAAGTTTGGCGCCGACCTGCGTTACGCGCGCAACCTGCGCGTGCCAAGCGACGATGATCGTACCGGTGTGCTGCAGTTCAACTCCGGGCCGACCTCGCAGGCGGGAACAAATGCCGGTGGTCTAGGCTTTGCCACCTTAGTGCTGGGCGATACGACCAACTTTTTGCGGTATGTGAGCACCACGACCAATGCCAAGGAGTTCCAGAAGCGCGACTTCTTTTATGTGCAGGACACCTGGAGGACTACCCAGAAGCTGACGCTGAACCTGGGGCTGCGCTACGAGATCTACTTCCCGGAGAGCATCAACGGACCAGGCAATGGTTCGCTGTTGAACCTCGCGACTGGCTACAACCAGGTTGCGGGCATTGGCAGCGTGGGCAGCAACATGAACTACCAGCGCCCGGGGAACACCTATAGTCCGCGCGTCGGCTTGGCCTACCAGGCGACCCCGCAGACGGTGATCCGGGCAGGCTATGGCCGCAGCTTCGATATCGGTGTCTTCGGTTCGGTCTTTGGCCATGCGGCGACGCAGAATCTTCCGGTGCTGGTCGCTCAGCAGATCACCTCTACAGGAGGCAACCAAAGCTACGCGTTCGCCTTATCGAATGGGCCTACGCCACCGGCGACGGTAGTGGTTCCGGCAAACGGCCTGCTGCCCAATCCCGGCAATCTGGTCAGTTCGCACAGCCGGCCCAATCCGCTGCGCCTGCCGACACTGGATGCATGGAACCTGAGTGTGCAACAGTCGATTACGCCGACGCTGTCGCTGACGGTGGCCTATGTCGGGAACAAGGGCACGAACACATTGGGCGACCTGTCGGGACAGCAGACGAATCCGAATGAGGCGGCGATCTTCCTACCGGCTCAATATAGTGTGAATGGCTTGCCGCTGAACTATGATCCGAACGGCCCGTCGACGATCACACCGACTTCGACCGCCACCTCGACCAGCAATTCGACCTACCTGCAGCGCTATTATGGCGGCAAGTTGGCGGCGTGCTCGGATCCGGACTATGCCGCGGTCGGCGGCGTGAATGCGGCCAATGGTGGCTGCGGCTGGACCAACAGCTTGCAGGACTACGGCGACGATCTGAACTCGCACTACAACGCGCTGCAGGTGACGATGACGAAGGTGATGGCGCATGGATTCTCGCTCAACGGAAACTACGCCTGGCAGAAGGCGATGAGCGAGAATGCCAACTACTCGACCTGGAGCCATCAGGCGGTGATTGGGCGGGATAGTGCGCTGCGGCAGCAGCAGATCATCGTCTACGGACTATTGGAGTTGCCCTTCGGCAAGAACAAGCCCATCCTCAGCCATGCCAACGGGGTCGTCAACCAGATTGTGAGTGGCATTCAGATCAGTCCGGTGATCAATTACTCGAATGGTCTGCCGTTCTCGTTGGAGTACTCGACCTGTAGTAATAATCTGCCGGGCAGCGCGCCCTGCTACGTGAATGGCAACCTGCACGCCTTCCATCCCCACGTGACCGGTTTTCCGGGGAACAATCTGTCGTACTTCAATGCCTATACGCTGACCTCGAACAGTGCTCCGTTCCAAATCCCGGCGCTCGATCAGATCGGCAATGTGGGACGCAACACCGCAAACGGGCCGAACTTCTTCAATGCGGATCTCTCGATCCAGAAGAACTTCTTGATTCGCGAGCGGGTGACGTTCCAGTTGCGGGCGGATGGCTTCAATGCGTTCAATCACATTAATTGGGCAACTCCGAACGGGGGAGGCCAGAACGTCAACATCGACCAGCCGGGTTCGATATCCGGGGGGCCCTTCCCGAATGGCTCGTCCAATCCGCGCCAACTGCAGTTCTCCGCTCGAGTGCAGTTTTAACCGCCAACCCAGCATCAAACCCACGGGAGAGCGAGCGCGCTCTCCCGTGTTCGTTCGTTGCAAGCTAAGTTCGAGAGCGTAAGGATGACACGAGGATGAGGCAACCACCGCGGTCGATTCTAGGGAACAGTCTTTGCATGCTCTGTCTATGGTGTGTGTGTGTGTGCGGAGCGCGGACTCAAACACCAGATGCCTCTGCCCCGAATGCAGCCTCGGGCGTCCCGAATCTCCCGGTCTCCGACGGCGATGCTGCAACCCTCCGAGAGCTGCGGCGATTGCTGGACACCGGCCACGTCGACCAGGTCCTCCAGCAGCTCGAGGAATTGAAGAGCAAACAGCCGCCCATCGCCGGCCTCAGTCGCATGCAGGGCCTCGCCCTCTATGCCAAGGGAGAGTTGAAGTCCGCACAGCAGGCGTTGGCGTTGGCGCTCACCGAAGATCCCGCCGACCTCGAGGCGACACAGATGCAAGCCTTGACGTTCTTTCGTCTCGGCCGGCCCGCCGATGCCATCCCGCTGCTGGAGTCCGCGCGCGGCAAGAGTGTCGCACCTACCACGAACAGGAAGGCCGATCCCAACTACCTGCTGGCCCTCTGCTACATGGACACGCGCCGCTACGACGATGCCCGTCGTGCCTTCGCCGCTCAGTTCGGCTTCCCACCCGACAGTGCCTCCGCCTACCTCCTCGCCGCCCGCATGCTGCTCCGGCGCGAGTATCTACCCGTCTCTCAATCCTTCGCGGAGCAAGCGCTCAAACTCCAGCCGTCGCTGCCCTTGGCCCATGCGCTCCTCGGAGAGATCGCCCTCGCCGGCAATCATCTCGACGAGGCGATCACCCAGTTCGAGCAGGAGCGCAGCGCCAATCCGCTCGAGCCCTCGGTCTACGATCGCCTCGGCGACGCCTACAACCGCGCGGCCCGTTACGACGACGCCCAGGCAAGCCTCCAGGAGGCTATCCTCCTCGAGCCGAACTCCACCGGTCCCTACATCCTGCTGGGCAAGACCATGCTGAAGAAGGGCGATGCCGTCGCCGCCGTCACCTATCTCGAGCGCGCCGCGAAGATGGATCCCGCCAACTACATGACTCACAGCCTTCTCGGCCAAGCCTACCGCACCATGGGCCGCACCGACGACGCAACCCGCGAAACAGCAGTCGCGCAACGGCTCCAAGCCGCGAGCGAGCCAAAGCTCGAGAGCCTCCGCTGATTCCCGCTGCGCAGCGGTGACTCTGTCTCTATACTGGGCGCGACAGCGCGGACCGAAGCACAAACGCGCAGGAGCGTTGACTGGTGATCTGGACGAGACGTGGATTTGTACGGTCGCTTTCCCGAACGGCCTTGGTGTTGACCCTCGAGGATGTGCTTAAACTGGCGCTCCCAGCGCAGCAACCCGCGCGGCAGATGGGCGCCCGCCCCGGCTTCGACGCGCCCTCTCGTCCCGCTCCTAAGGGGCTGCCGTCTCCCGTCACCGGCACGCCGCTCGGCTTCACCTTCGTCGACGTCGCCCGCCAGAGTGGCCTCACCACCAGCACCATCTACGGCAGCGAGCACAAGAACCGTTACCTGCTCGAAACCACCGGCTGCGGCGTCGCCTTCTATGACTTTGATCACGACGACTGGCTCGATCTCTTCCTCGTCAACGGAACCCGCCTCGAAGGCTTCGCCCCCGGCCACGAGCCCGTCAGCCATCTCTTCAAGAACAATCGCGACGGCACCTTCACCGACATCACCGCCCGTAGCGGCATGACCCGCTCCGGCTGGGGACAGGCGTGCTGTGTCGGCGACTTCGACAACGACGGCCGCAACGATCTCTTCGTTACCTACTACGGCCAAAACATCCTCTACAAGAATCACGGCGACGGCACCTTCACCGACGTCACCGTCAAGGCCGGCCTCACCCAGGACAAGCTCCGCTGGAACTCCGGCTGCGCCTTCGTCGACTACGATCGCGACGGCCATCTCGATCTCTTCGTCGCCAACTACATCGACTTCGACATCAAGACCGCGCCCCTCCCCGAGGCCGCGGGCTGCGCCTACAAGGGTATCCAGGTCGCCTGCGGTCCGCCCGGCCTCGAAGGCGGCAAGAATATCCTCTACCGCAACAACGGCGACGGCACCTTTCAGGACGTTACCGGAACGTCCGGCATTCTCGATACCATCGGCACCTACGGCCTCAGCGTGGCGGTTGCCGACTTCGACAACGACGGCTGGCCCGACATCTACGTCGCCAACGACTCCACCGCCGCAACCTACTACCAGAACCAGAAGGATGGCACCTTCAAGGACGTCGCCATCGAGTCCGGCATCGCCTACTCCCCCGACGGCCGTCCGCAGGCCGGCATGGGCGTCTCCGTCGGCGACTTTAACCGTGACGGCCTGCTCGATATCGTCAAAACCAACTTCGCCGGCGACACCGACTCGCTCTATCAAAACCTCGGCGACGGCACCTTCGAGGACAAGACCTACCTCTCCGGTCTCGGCATCAACACCCGCTACCTCGGCTGGGGCGTTGGCTTCGTCGATCTCGACAACGATGGCTGGCTCGACATCGTCATCGCCAACGGCCACGTCTACCCCGAGGTCGACGGCTCTCACGTCGATGCCCCCTACGCTGAGCGCAAGTACGTCTATCGCAACCTCCGCAACGGCCAGTTCGAAGAGGTCACCCCCCTCGCCGGCCCCGGCATGATGGCCCCCGCCGCCGCCCGCGGTTGTGCCTTTGGAGACTACGATAACGACGGCAACATGGATGTCGTCGTGAACTGCGTGAACTCTCCGCCGCAGCTCCTACACTGCGCAACCACCATCCCCCGCAACTGGATCAAGGTCCGCGTCGTCGGCAAAAAGAGCAATCGCGCCGGCATCGGGACCCGCATCACCGTCACCGCCCAAACCTCCACCCAGGAGAAAACCGGCATCGCCAAGCATCCCCTCCGCCAGGTCGAGGAGGTCCGCAGCGGCGGCAGCTACTACTCGCAAAACGATCTCCGCATCCACTTCGGCCTGGACGCCGCCACCAAGGCCGACGAGGTCGAGCTCCTCTGGTCCTCCGGCACCAAAGACGTCCTCCGCGATCTTCCCGCCAACCACCTCTACGTAATCGAAGAGGGCGGCCGCATCCTCAAGGCCGTAGCGATGGGACTGCATTCATGAAGCCCTGCCTGCTGCTCTGTCTGCTCTCCCTGCTCGTGCCGAGCAGCCTCGCCGCCGCGCAGTCAGCGGCGCCTCCCGAAACGATCTATCCCGCCACCGCCGATCACCCCACTCCCGCATGGTTTGTCGATGTCGCCGCCAAGGCCGGCCTCACCGTCCGCAACGTCAACGGCAGCGAGGAGCACAAGCGTTACATCGTCGAGGCCACCGGCTCCGGCGTCGCCATCCTCGACTACGACCGCGACGGCTGGCCCGACATCTTCCTCGTCAACGGAGTCGAGCTTTCCACCCCTGGCAAGCCCTCCACCGCCGCCCCCACCAACCATCTCTTCCACAACAACCACGACGGTACCTTCACCGACGTCACCGCCCAGGCCGGCCTCACCTCCACTGGCTGGGGTCAGGGCGTCTGCGTCGGCGACTACGACAACGACGGCCTCGACGACCTCTTCGTCACCGCCTACGGCAAGAACCGCCTCTTCCACAACCAGGGCAACGGAACCTTCCGCGAGGTCGCCGAGCAAGCCGGCGTCGCCGGCACCGGCAAGGAGTGGGGAACCGGTTGCGCCTTCCTCGACTACGACCGCGACGGCCGCCTCGATCTCATCGTCGCCAACTACGTCCACTTCGATCTCGCCACCACGCCCGCCCCCGGAGCCAACGCCGGCTGCATGTGGAAGGGAGCCGCCGTCATGTGCGGCCCGCGCGGCCTGCCAAGCGCCCCCAACCTGCTCTTCCACAACGACGGCAACGGCCACTTCACCGATGTCAGCAAGTCCTCCGGCATCGAGAACACCCCCGGTCACTATTGCTTCTCCGTCACCACCCTCGACTACAACGAAGATGGCTGGCCGGATATCTACATCGCCTGCGACTCCACGCCCTCCATCCTCTACCGCAACAATCGCAACGGAACCTTCACCGATGTAGCCGAAGACGCCGGCGCGGCCGTCAACGAGGACGGCCGCGAGCAGGCCGGCATGGGCTCCACCGCCGCCGACTACGACGGCGACGGCCACATCGACCTTTTCAAAACCAACTTCTCCGACGACACCGCCACTCTCTACCGCAACCACGGCGACGGCACCTTCACCGACGAAACCTCCCCCGCCGGCCTCGGCATCCACTCCGACGCTCTCGGCTGGGGCGCCATGTTTGCCGACGTCGACAACGACGGCTCCCCCGACCTCCTGGTCGTCAACGGCCACGTCTACCCCGAGGTCGACTCCGCCCACCTTGGCGCCGCCTTCAAAGAGCCCCGCTTCCTCTATTGGAACCAAGGCAGCAACCCAGGCAGCAGCCAAGCCAGCGGCAGCTCGGGCAGTGGAAACCCCGGGACGGTAAGGTTCAAGGACGTCTCCACCACCTCCGGCCCCGGCCTCACCGAGCCGCTCTCTGGCCGCGGCCTCGCCATCGCCGATCTCTGGAACGACGGCCGCCTCGACGCCATCGTCAACAACCTCAGCGACCGCCCCCTGCTCCTCGTCAACCAAACTAAAAATAGCAACCACTGGCTAGGCCTCAAGCTCACCGGAACAAAATCCAACCGTGACGCCATCGGCGCCCGCGTCGTCCTGCACGGCACCAAAAGAAGTTGGGTGGACGAGGTCCGCAGCGGCTCCAGCTACAACAGCTCGAGCGACCTCCGCCTGCACTTCGGCCTCGGCGCCGAGACCCACATCGCCGCCGCCACCGTCACCTGGCCCAGTGGCAACCGCGAGTTCTTCCCCATCCCCGCCGTCGACCGCATCGTAGAGCTTGTCGAAGGGAAGGGAGGTTCCGATGCGTCCTCTCCCGCGGCGAAATGAGCCTCTCGCACCTCACCCTTCTAGGCTTAGAATGGCGGCCATGCCCTGGCCCCTCGCTCTCGCCCTGCTGGTCACTACCGCCTTTGCCGGGCAGACGATGCAGCCGCGCCCCACCACGCCACTGTCGTACGCCACCGACTCCGACGGCCGCTCCATCCGCTCACTCGGTGACGCCAGCACCCGCGCCGTCGTTCTCTACTTCGTCGCCTCCGACTGCCCCATCTCCAACCGCACCTTCCCCGAGATGAAGCGCGTCCGCCAGGAGTTCTCCATGCAGGGCGTCCGTTTCTGGTTCGTCTACGCCAACACCGACGAGCTTCCCGCCACGACCAAAAGCCACCAGCGCAGTTACGATTCCGATGGCACCGCGATCCTCGACCCCACCGGCACTCTGGTCCGTCTCACTGGCGCCAAGGTCACTCCCGAAGTCGCCATCCTTACGCCGAGCCCCAGCTCTGATCCGCACTCCCCCCAATGGATCCCGCGCTACACCGGCCGCATCGACGACCGCTACATTCGCCTCGGCCTTGAGCGTCCGCAAGCCACCCAGCACTTCGCCGAGCGCGTCCTCACCGAGATTCTCACTCACCACCCGATCGACAAGCCCACCGGCATCCCCATCGGCTGCGCCATCGTCGGACCCCAAGCCCAAACCCGCTCCCAGGCAATGCCGTCCATGTCGCCGCGACGGTCAACGCCATGATCCCCCGCAGCCCAAGCCGAGCCATCCCCCTCCTACTGCTGCTAACGCTCGCCTCAGCTCTCACGTTGTCGAAGGCCGCCGCGCAAACCCCGCCTGCGGCCTGTGTCACCTGGCGCTCCCAGATCGCCCCCATCCTCTATAAGAACTGCACCAGCTGCCACCACTCCAACGGCTCCGGCCCGTTCCCATTGACCACCTATCAGGACGCGAGACGCCGCTCCGACCTCCTCGTCACCGCCACCCAAAGCCGCTACATGCCGCCCTGGCTGCCCGATCCCAACCAGGAACCCCTCGCCGGCTCTCGCCGGCTCGCGGCCTCTGATATCGCCCTCATCCGCGCCTGGGTTAACGCTGGCATGCCCGAGGGCTCCGGCTCCGCGCCTCCGCCCCCAACCTACCCCGCCGACTGGCAGCTCGGCCCGCCCGACCTTATCCTCGAAATGCCCGTCGCCCTCGCCGTCCCGGCCTCCGGCACCGACCTCTTCGAGAACTTCGTCCTGCCCGTTCCCATCACCTCCACCCGCTGGGTCCGCGCCATGGAGATCAAGCCCGGCGCTCCGCAGGTCACCCACCACGCCAACGTCATCATCGACCGCACCGCCTCCCTCCGCCACTCCCACCCCACCGACTGGCAGCGTGGCATCCCCGGCATGGACCTCCTCGTTGACTCCGGCGACCGCTTCGACCCCGACAGCCACTTCCTCTTCTGGAAGCCCGACTCCACCGCCCTCGTCGAGCCCGAAGGCATGCCCTGGCGCCTCGATCCCGGCAACGACCTCATTCTCAACCTCCACCTCAAGCCCACTGGCAAGCCCGAGACCGTCCGCGCCCGCATCGGCCTCTACTTCACTCCCAGGCCCGCCACCGCCCAGCCCATGCTCCTCCAGCTCGAGAACGACGCCGCCCTCGACATTCCACCCGGCGACAAGACCTTCGTCCTCGAGGACGAGCTGAAGCTCCCCGTCGCCGTCGATCTCCTCGGCATCTACCCCCACGCCCACTATCTAGCCAAGCGCATGGAGGCCTGGATCACACTGCCCGCAGGCGCCCGCCACCCACTGCTCCTCATCAACGATTGGGACATCGACCGCCAATCTGTCTACCGTCTCGCCAAGCCGCTGTCCCTGCCCAAGGGAAGCGTCCTCCACATGCGCTACACCTACGACAACTCGGCCGCCAACCTGCGCAATCGCCACTCCCCGCCCAGCCGCGTCCGTGCCGGCAATCGCTCCGAGGACGAGATGGGCCACCTCTGGCTGCAAGTCCTCCCCAAGCCCAGCCCCCTAGACCCGAAAGCAGATCCCCGTCTCGCTTTGGAACGCGCTTGGATGCAGAGCCGGCTGCGCAAGAATCCCCACGACCAGCTCGCCCAGTACAACCTCGCCTCTTTGTCGATGGAAGAGAACGACCCCCACCAAGCCGCCGTTCTCTATCGCCAGGTCTTAGCGCAATCCCCCAATGACGTCCGCGCTCTCACCGCCCTGGGTTCAGCCCTTGAGCTCTCCGGCGACACCACCGCCGCCGAAACCCAGTTCCGCACCGCGCTCACCCACGATCCAGCCAACGCCCCCGCCGCCTTCGATCTCGCCCAGCTCGACCTCCGCCGCAGCGCCTTCCCACAAGCCGAGCTCCTCTTCCGCCGCCTCGCCACCGATCATCCCGACGACATCGGCGCCCACCTCGGCCTCGCCCGAGCGCTCCTCGCGCAAGGCAACGCCTCCGCCGCCAAGCTCGAGCTCCAGCCGCTCCTGCTCCGCGCTCCCGAGGACTGCGAAGCCCTCGCCGCCCTCGCCCAGGTCTACCTCCAGCAGGGCAATCTGGACCAAGCCCAGCAGCTCCTCACCCACGCCCTCCGCATTCACGACGATCCCGACGCCGAGCGCACCCTGGCCCTCGTCTACGCCGACCAAGGCCAACTTCCCCAGGCCCTCGACCACCTCCAGTCCTGGCAGCGCCTCGCTCCCAACGACGCCGAGCCCCACCGCGCCCTCGCCCAGGTTTACCTTCAACTCACCCGCATTCCCGACGCCCTCGCCCAGCAGACCCTCGTCGTCCAGCTCAATCCCAGCTCCGCCAGCGACTGGAATGACCTCGGCGTCATCGAGGTCCACGCCGGCAACCGCACCGCCGCCCGCCGCGACTTCGAGCGCGCCCT
>FSWS01000121.1_pt1 | contig 16109 bp, 16 predicted proteins | sample 1638091 | NCBI WGS metagenome assembly FSWS01 (sample SAMEA3914788, study PRJEB12502) | metagenome | biome: forest; material: soil | place: Canada | collected 2011-07-03 | depth 0.1 m
AGTGTAGTTGCCCGCATCTTTGCCTCCATCCGGCACCGCCGTCGCCTTTCGACCGCCTTCCTTTGCCTCGTCACCCTCCCGGGCACGACCACCGCGCTCGCCCAGCCGCAGCACACCGACCCCCTCAACCTCGACCCCCGCGTCCACGACGCGCAGCAGCGTTTCTACAACCTCGACTACGAAGGCGCCCTCAGCCGCTTCGAGGCCATCCAGCGTGATCACCCCCAAAGCGCCATGGCCGTCGACTACGTCCTCACCATCGTCCTCTTCCGCGAGCTCTACACCCAGGACCTGCTCGACACCACCTACTACGCCCACGACAACTTCCTCACGACCAAACGCACCGTCAACGTCGCCCCCGCCACTCGCCAGCGCATCGAGGACCTCACCAACCAGGCCATCGCCCTGAGCAACCAGCAGCTCGCCACCAACCCCAAGGACGCCAATGCCTTCTTCGAGCGCGGCTACGCCCGCGGCCTCCACGCCGCCTTCATCACCCTTGCCGACCACAGTTTCGCCGCCGCCGCCCGCCAGGGCTACGCCGCCCGCAACGACAGCGAGCAGGCCCTCAAGATCGATCCCACCTACGCCGACGCCGAGATGGCTATCGGCATCCAGCAGTTTGCCGTCGCCAGCCTCCCCCGCCTCGTCCGCCTCGTCGTCGGCATCTTCGGCGTCGGCGGCAACAAGCAGCGCGGCCTTCAGCTGCTCCAGGACGCCGCCGCCCACGGTACCGTCACCAACGTCGACTCCCGCACCGTCCTCTCCCTCTTCCTCCGCCACGACGGCCGCTACCCCGAAGCCGTCGTGGTCCAGCACGGCCTCGCCATCGACTATCCGCACGACTACCTCTTCCGCCTCGAAGAGGGCAATCTCACCAAGGACGAGGGCCACGGCCCCGCCGCGATCGCCATCTATAAGCAGGTCCTAGCCGACGCCCAGAAACCCGGCTTTTTCGTCGATCCCCGCCTGCAACTGGTCTACTTCGGCCTAGCCGACACCCAGCGCGGCCAGAACGACATCGCCGACGCCGCCCGCAACTACCTCAACGCCGCCGAGCAGCCCAACTGCAGCGACTGGCTCCGCAAGCGTGCCCAGCTCAATGCCGCCCAGATGTTCGATCTCCTCCACAACCGAATCCAGGCCATCCAGCTCTATCAGATGGCGGCCGCACCCGCCGGCGACCAGTCCCAGGCCGACGCCGCCCGACGCTACCTCAACCACCCCTACACCGGCAAATAGCCCGCCTCGTCCATCGTCCCAATCCACACAGCGCTGGATAACTGCGGCGTTTCGGCTTACCATCACGCTCGATCGGGAGAGCCAGGAAACCCGCGCGCCAAGGGCAACGACGTCTCCCCTTCGCCGTTGTTTGTTCTTGCCCTCATCACCGCCAGCCCAACCCACGCCGCGCGCACCTTTCATCCCAGACTCCTCCTCCGCACAGGCATACCCGCTCGTTGATCGAAACCAGCAAGCCGCTCTCGACCAAACCAGTACCCGGTCCGGATCGAAACAGTATCAAACAGGTATCGAACAAACCGGCCCAGCCCGCCATCCCAGCATCTGGAAAGGACGCTCATGCCCACGCCCGTCAACCGTCGCACCGTCGATCTCTCGCCCTTTCCCAACCTCGTCGTCGTCTACCTCGGCATGCGGGTCAATCGCCTCACCGGCCTCAAGACGCTGCTCGGCTTCGGCCCCAAGATCGCCAACTCGGTCGCCGCCCACCCCGGCGGCCTGCTCGCCCATGAGAACTTCGTCTTCTCTCTTTTTCCCACGCACGTCGGCATGCGGCAGTATTGGCGCGACATGGATTCGCTTCTCACCTGGACCCGCTCGGAGCCACACCGGCAATGGTGGAAGAACTTCCTCCACGACTCCGGCGGCACCGGCTTCTGGCACGAAACCTACCTGAAGCAGGGCGGCATGGAGGCCATATACGACGACCTTCCCGAGCCCATCGGCTTCCTGCGCTTCGCGCCCGCCACCCCGGCCCGCGGCAGCATGTTTGGCGCCGCCCACCGCGCCGCCCCACAACCCCAGGCGTCCGCCCCGCAGCCCACCCCCGTCGTCAGCGAAGAAGAGCTCTACGGCCCATAGCCTTCACCTCCATAGCACTCACCCAAAAGGGTCCGCCGTCGTCTGGTCTTGTCGTTGCTCGTCTGGGCGTTGCTAGTTCTCGCCGTTGTCTGTTCTAACAATTGCTTGTTCTTGCCGTTGTCTGTTTTGCTGTTGTCCTCCCGACCCTGCGTAAAACACGCAGCCATAGCTCAGGACCCAGTGCTCAGGAGATCTCGTGAGGAACCGCATAGGAACGCTTGTCGCTCTGTTCGCGCTCGCTGCAAGTAGCCTCTACGCCCAAACCGTGCAGTTTGTCTCCGTCGAAAGGGACATCAAGCTCCAGGTGCTCGACTGGGGCGGCACCGGCAGGCCGCTGCTCCTGCTCACCGGCATGGGCAGCGATGCCCACGTCTACGGCCCGCTCGCTCCCCACTTCACCGCGAAGTACCACGTCTTCGCCATCACCCGCCGCGGCTTCGGCGCCTCCAGCAAGCCCCCCAGCACCGCAAACTATGCCGCCGACCGCTTGGGCGACAATGTGCTCGGGGTCATCGACGCCCTCCGTCTCCATCGCCCCGTGCTGGTCGGACACTCCATCGCCGGCGAGGAGTTGAGCTCCGTCCGCAGCCGCCATCCCGAAAAGTTCGCCGGCCTGATCTACCTCGATGCGGGCGACGGCTACGGCTTCTACGACGGCGGCCACGGTGACTGACGATCGCATCTTCCACGCTCTCGGCGATCCCACCCGCCGCGCCATCCTCGAGCGTCTCAGCGCAGGCCCCATCTCGGTCTCGCGCCTCGCCGCCCCCCCGCCATCACCGTGGCCGCCGTCGTCCAGCACCTGCAGGTCCTCGAAGACAGCGGCCTCGTCCAAACCGAAAAGCTCGATCGCGTCCGCACCTGCCGTCTCGAGTCCTCCGGCCTAGCCGCCGCCCAGCAGTGGATCGCCGACCGCCGCTCGCCCTGGGAGCGCCGCCTCGACCGCCTCGCCGACCTGCTCTCCTCCCCCAAGCCCACCCCCGGCCATCCCGACAAGTAGCAGGAACAGCGGCTTGGAGCTCCCGCGCCTCTGATGATCGAAGGGTGCCGCACGGAGACGTAGCTTGATCTTCCAGAAAATAACGACAAAATGCTGCGTTCGATACCATCGCCGCTCGAAGTCGTCTTATGAGGGTTCCATATCGCAACCCTGCGCCCGATCGCAAGGAAGGATTACTTCGGACATGATGGATCGCATTGCGTCTAAGTTAAACCGCTCTGGAAGGCTATGGACCGTCGGAGGCAGTCTGTTGAACGCGTCCCTGCTGATTGCAATCACCATTAATCCTTCGGCTTACGCGCAGGCGGCGGTGACGGCCTCACCGCTGCCGTCACCGGATAGTCTTGCTTTCGAAGTCGCTTCCGTCCGCCAGAATAAGACGGATGAGAAGCCATCGATGAATGTTTCCCCGACTACGGGAGATTCCTTTACCCCTACAGGGGGCCTCTACGCGGCTCGAAATATCGCGCTTGTCAGCTATATTGCATTCGCCTATAAGCTTACGAATAAGCAGCTTCAGGCCGTAGTCACACAGGTGCCGTGGGCGATGGAAGAGCGCTTCGATATCGAAGCACGGGCGGAAGGTAATCCCACCAAGGATCAGCATCGCTCCATGATGCGCTCCGTCCTCAGCCAGCGATTTCAGTTGGCGGTCCATTTCGAGACGCGCAATGTTCCGGTATTCATGCTCGTTTTGGCAAAGCCGGGCAAACTCGGGCCGCAACTCCGTCTCCATTCGCTCGCTGATCCGGAGTGCGCAGCGCCCGAGTCCGCGCCTATCCCCGATAACACAACCGGCGGCGCGGCTGAAGATGCGGAAGGATTTGCCCACCACCCCTGCGGCGCAATTGTCAGGATGAAGCCTAGCGGACCAGGTCGTATGAGAGAAGGCGCACGCGATGTGCCCATGACCCTCATCGCAGCGATTTTGACCGGAGTGGGGAATGTGGAACGCCCCATGTTCGACCAGACGGGAATCAAGGGCAACGTCGATTTCAACCTGGAGTGGGGACTTGTGCGTGCGAATCTCCCCGTGAGAGAAGCCTTTCATCCGGACGACTCCGCGGCCACCTTTCAGGAGGCGCTGCAGGAACAACTCGGAATCAAGATGCTGGCGAAGAAGGGGCCTGCCGACTTCTTCATCGTCGACCATATCGAGCAACCCTCGCCGAATTGAAATTGAGCAGAACCGGCAAGCTAATCCCCCCGGGGGAACTTTCCCCCACCTTCCGCCGTATACTTCTCCGAGCTCCACTCTCCCAAACCCAGGAGCTCCAGAGGACCGTATGTTCTGCCCTAGCTGTGGACACACCCTCGACTTTAACGCCCGCTTCTGCTCCAACTGCGGAGCCAGCGTCGCAGCCACCACCGCCGCGCCCTACCCCAACTACACCGCCGGGAGGCTCTTCCGCCCTCGCTATCCGCGCATGATCGCAGGCGTCTGCGCCGGTTTCGCCGAGCTCTACCACTGGGATATCTCCCTCGTCCGCGTCCTCGCCGTCGTCCTTGCCATCTGCACCAGCGGCATCGCCGGAATCGCCTACCTCGCAGCCTGGATTATCATTCCTGAAGCACCCTACACCTTGCCCCATACGACAGGAACCCCGACCGTTTGAAGCCTCAAATTAAGTCCCGCCTGAAGCCCCAGGCAAAGTCCAGCGCTCCCGCCGTCCGCCCCTTCCTCTATCGCAATCGCCGCCTCCACTGCGACGCCGTGGACCTCACCGCGCTCGCCGAGTCCCACGGCACCCCGCTCTACGTCTACTCGGCCGAGCAGATCGCCCACCGCCTAGGCCTCTTCGAGTCTGCCTTCAGCAACCGTCCCCACACCGTCTGCTATTCCGTCAAAGCCAACAGCTCCCTCGCCCTGCTCAAGCTCCTTGGCGAGCGCGGCGCCGGCTTCGACATCGTCTCCGGCGGCGAGCTCGAGCGCGTCCGCAAGGCCTACAAGCCCGCCCTCAAGAAGATCGTCTTCTCGGGGGTCGGCAAGCAGATTCCTGAGATCGACGCGGCCCTCAAAGCCGACATCCTCATCTTCAACGTCGAGTCCGAGGCCGAGCTCGACCTTCTCGCCGACCGCGCCGCCCGCCTCAACAAACGCGCCCGCTTCGCCCTACGCGTCAACCCCGACGTCTTCGCCGAGACCCACCCCTACATCTCCACCGGCCTCAGCGAGCACAAGTTCGGCATCGCCATCGGTCTCGCCCGCGCGATCTACCGCAAGGCCGCCCGCAAGAAATCGTTGGAAGCCGCTGGCGTCAGCGTTCACATCGGCTCCCAAATCCGCTCCGTCGAGCCCTTCCAGGCCGCCCTCGAGCGCGTGACCGCCCTCATCGCCGACCTCAAGAAGGACGGCCACAACATCCGCTACGTCGACGCCGGCGGCGGCCTCGGCATCGACTACGCCGAAGCAAAAACCTTCGACCCCGCCAAGCAAGTCACTCGCTACGCCAAAGCCCTCGGCGCAGCCCTAACCGGTCACGACCTGCATCTCCTCCTCGAGCCAGGCCGCTTCATCGTCGCCCAGGCCGGCGGTCTCCTCACCCGCGTCCTCTACGTCAAGAAAAACAGCAAAAAGACCTTCGTCATCACCGACGCCGGCATGAACGACCTCATCCGCCCCTCGCTCTACCAGGCCCACCACGAAATCCTGCCCATCAAGCAGGGAAGCGGCACCAGCAAGGCGAACGAAAAGGTAGACGTCGTCGGCCCGGTCTGCGAGTCCGGCGACTTCTTCGCCCGCGGGCGGGCCCTAGCTCCGGTGAAGCCCGGCGACCTCGTTCTGATCCTCGACGCCGGCGCCTACGGCATGTCCCTCAGCTCCAACTACAACACCCGCTCCCGCCCCGCCGAGGTCCTCGTCGAAGGAGGCGAAGCGAAGCTCATCCGTCGACGCGAGACCACCAAAGACCTCTTCCACCCCGAGATCCTTATCTGATCGAAGCCTGATCCGAGCCTAAAAAGCAACCATCTTTGGCACGTAAACCAGAACGTGGACAAATTACAGCAATTTGTCCACGTTAGCCACGCGTTTCACCATCTTCTACCGCACTTTTTTGCGCCCAAAGAAAACCCACAAAACCCAGCTAAACCGGCACAATCCGCTAGAATCGCACACAAAAAAACACAACTCCCCGCAAACCCCAAAGTAGCCCCCTTTTCGTCCGCCCCAGAACCGCTGCGTCCACCCCCGCGGCCATGCTAAAATTCACCTGTCGCGCCCGTTGCAAACCACCGCAAATAGCGCAAATATCAGCAGTATCGTAGAAGAGGGCACCTATGTCAGGCCATTCAAAATGGGCGACAATCAAGCATAAAAAGGGCGCGCTCGACGCCAAGCGCGGCAAGATTTTCACCCGTCTGATCAAGGAAATCACCATCTCCGCAAAACAAGGTGGCGGCGACCCCGACGGCAACCCCCGCCTGCGTGGCGCCATCGCCGCAGCCAAAGCAGAGAACATGCCGGCCGACAATATCAAGCGTGCCATCCAGCGTGGAACCGGCGAACTTGAAGGCGTGAACTACGAAGAGATCACCTACGAAGGCTACGGCCCGGGCGGCGTTGCGGTCATCGTCGATGTCCTCACAGACAACAAGAACCGCGCCGTCAGCGAGGTTCGTCACGCCTTCTCCAAGAACGGCGGCAACCTCGGTGAGTCGAACTCGGTCTCGTGGATGTTCACCAAGAAGGGCGTGATCGTCGTCGCCAAGGACGCGGCCTCCGAAGACAAGCTCACCGAGATCGTGCTCGAGTCGGGCGCGGAGGATCTCAGCGACGAAGGCGATAACTGGGAGATTCTCTGCGAGCCAAAAGAGTTCGAGAATGTGGTCGCTGCGTTGAAGGCAGCGAAGATCACGCCCGAACACGCCGAGGTCACGATGATCTCGTCCACCTACACCAAGCTCGAAGGCAGCAGCGCCAGCCAGATGATGCGTCTGCTCGATACCCTCGAAGATCTCGACGACGCGCAGAACGTCTACTCGAACTTCGACATGAGCAACCAGGAAGTCGCTGCGGACTAACTTCTACCCGTGGTTTCGTGAGAAGCCGCCGACGCAAGGCGGCTTTTTCATGTCAGGAATCGTCGCTATGTATGCATCGCAGGCATAGCGAAATATAGAACCGAGATGGGGAGTTGTAGATGAAGTTTGTATCGCAGGCGTCTATCGTGAAGTGGTTTGTTGCCGCAGCGTTTATTGGCACGTTTGCCTTCTCTCAAGGTCAAGCACAGCTCGTCGCTTCCTCTGAATACTCCTCCTCGGCGTTGCCGGCTCTGCCTCCGTGGACGCTGACCGACGCGGCTCCGGTTGCGCCGCAGCAGGCAGCGTCTGGTTCCGCGGGGGCCATGGCGGAAGTGACGCCCTTCCATCGGGCGGGCAACAATCTGCCGTTTGAGTTCGGTGCCCTTGTGCAAGGCGGCAATGGCCTGACGGAGGATCGCGACGGGTTCAAGTTCCTCATGGCTGGCGCGCACGCCGGAAAGGTGCTCTACCAGAACGATGCGACGGGAATGTGGCGCGGCAACTTCGAGTATGCCGTTGAGTTGTTCCCGTACTGGCAGTCCTTCACGCCGAAGTTCCAACGCGCGAACTGCACCGCGATTCCGAACTCGGTCGACATCAGCTGCTCGCCTCTCTATACCGTCGGTGGAACCTACAGCGGCGTTTCGGTAACTCCGATCATCCTGCGCTGGAACTTCGCCGGTACGCGCAAGATCTCGCCTTGGGTGCAAGGCGCAGGCGGGTTGATCTGGACCAACCATAAGTATCCGGGATTCGGTTCGACGGTTCTGAACCTGAACAATGATGGGCCCAATTCGGATACGAGCGTGTGGAACTTCACGCCGCAGTTCGGTGTCGGCTTCCACTACTTCATCAAGCCGCGGCGCTCGATCGACTTCAGTGCCAATGCCGTCCACATCTCCAGCGCTTCGCTTGGGGACAAGAATCCTGGCGTCAATGCGAGCGTGCAGTTCACGCTGGGCTATACCTTCTGGAAGTAACCGGTTTAGAGTTGCTGGTTGGGCGGAAACGCGGTCCGGCAATCGGGCCCTTAAGCGTGTGTCGATGAAGCAGGCTTGACTATGAATACGGATGCGATCATCGAGTGCGTACCGAACTTCTCAGAGGGTTCGGACGCGGAGAAGGTGCGCGCGATCATCGGCGCGATGAAGGTCGATGGAGTGCAGCTTCTCGACTGGTCGATGGACGGAGCCCATAACCGTTCCGTCGTAACGATCGCGGGTTCTCCCGACGCGGTCGTCGAAGCTGCAGTGCGATCGGTGGGAAAAGCTGCGCAACTGATCGATCTGACGCGGCAGAGCGGCGTGCATCCGCGCATCGGCGCGGCCGATGTGGTGCCGTTTGTGCCGGTGAGCGGAATCTCGCTTGCCGAGTGCGCGATGCTGGCGCGACAAGCTGGACTGCAGATCTGGCGGCGTTACGGCGTTCCTGTGTATTTCTACGGCGCGGCTGCGGCGCGACCCGATCGGGTGCAGTTGGAGGATGTTCGGCGCGGCCAGTTCGAGGGACTGCGCGAGGCGGCGCTGCGCGAGGCGGCGCGAAGACCCGATGTTGGCGGTCCGGAGCTGCATCCCATTGCGGGCGCGAGCGCGGTCGGCGCGCGCAGCTTCCTGATCGCCTATAACCTTTACATCAAGCCGGCGAACGAGGCGCAGAACGGAACAGTTCTCGACGTGCTGGCTGCGACGGCGAGCAACGGCTTGCACAACAATGTACACAAGGGAAAGCCGCTGCAGCCGGACATTGCGTCAGCGCGGGCGATTGCGCGCGATCTGCGGGCGTCGAATGGCGGTCTGCATGGCGTCAAGGCGCTAGGTATGATCGTCAACGGACGGGCGCAGATCAGCATGAATATCACCGACTTCCGCGCGACGCCGATGCGGACCGTTTACCAGCGAGCGATGGAACTGGCGCAGCGTCACGGCGTGACGATCGGCGAAGGAGAGCTGATCGGATTGATTCCTGAGGATGCTTTTGAGCCGGATTCCGATTGGGTACGTCAAACCAGTGGTCTCGATCCCGAAGCGAAGGTATTGGAACGGAAGCTGCAGGCTCCTTTGCTGTGGCCGAGCTAAGTACAAGGAATCGAGCGCGGGAAATATGGCGTTCTGGGAATTACGTTTGGGACATCCATTCATTTGCCCAGAACGTAGTGATTTAGAGAGAATAGACTTGGCCGAGACGCAGGTGCGATCGGCGGTCGCGATCGGACGCATGTTCGTGAGGAGCTTCGAATGATGAAGAACGATCGGAAGGATCGAGTGATGATCTCCAGTTTGAGCAAGGGTCTTATGGCTGTCGCGCTGGCAGCCTGTGTTGCGGTTCCGATGACGGCGCGCGGGGCGCAGTTGAGCAACGATGCCAAGTCGGCGATTCCCAAGGACGTGCAGCAGCTGATCGTGGTGGATTACCGCGCGATGCAGAATTCGCCGGCTGCGATGGCGCTGAAGGATCGCGTGCTTCCGCCGGAGCTGAAGCGCCTGGAGACCGCGTTGAAGAACTCGGGCCTGAAGGTCGATGAGGATACCGACGCGCTTTGCTTCGCCTCGTTCCGCACCGGCGCGGGACCGGATACGGCGCGTATCGTCGGCTTCGCGCAGGGACAGTTCCAGACGCATGCGATCATGGCGAACTTCACGAAGAACAAGATCAAGCCGACGATGCTGCGCAACAACAGCATCTATCCGATGGGCTCGAGCGGCATGAGCGTGGTCTTCCTGGACCAGACGACGATGGTTTTCGGCGATAAAAAATCAGTTACGGCTGCGCTCGACGCGCGCGATGGCATGTCGCCGAACTTCCTTGCAGACACCGACCTGGTGAACGAGATGGCGGCGGTGGACTCGAGCGCGGTGTGGAGCCTGCTCGACGCGAAGGGCACCCAGACCATGATGAAGGGCGTGCTGGGTGATGCGTCGAGCCTGACCGACTACGACACAGTGCAGAACCGCATGAAGAGCTCGCGGTACACGATGGACTTCGCGAACGGCGTAAAGTTCGACATGGCCGTGGTGATGTCCGATACGCTGACGGCGGCAACGGCGGCCACCCTCATGAAGGGTGTGGCGCTGATGCGGCAGACCACGGGCACGTCGATGGAGAAGTCGGCGCTGTCGGATATGACGATCGACTCCAACTCGGGCACGCTGACGGTGGACTACTCGTCGACCGATAGCGAGTTCTCGAGCCTGCTCAGCTCGCCGCTGTTCCAGTCGGTGGTGCACTAGGATCTCGCGTTTCCGGCAAGTATCAGCGAGGCGGCCTTCGGGCGGCCTCGCTTTTGCTTTTAGGGGTTCCACCCTCTCCCCCTATCTTGGACACGAATGTTGATTTGCGAGGAACTTTATCCTATGCCTCATCGCAAAATGTTCACGCTAAATGAGCTATAGCTAGAATATTCAAAATACAGGAGTTACATCCACACGAACGGAACTCCTCCTGAGAAGGAGCTGCACTGCCCGGATTCCAACTCATTGAAATCACAGCATCATAAAACGTGGTCTTTTGGGAGGAAAAATGCGGCAGTGAGGCGACCTTTGGGGTGACGGGAAGGGATGGCTAGGTTGGGAGGGATGATGGGGAATTTCGAGGAGTTTCGGGCTTCGGTGGCGGCCGGTGAGCCGCGGGAGGGACTCTCCGCTCCGCTGATGGCGCTGTGGTGGGATGCGAGGGGCAATTGGGCGCGGGCGCACGCCCTGGTAGATGCGCTGGAGACCAAGGATGGGATGGCGGTCCACGCTCATCTGCACCGTAAGGAGGGGGCGGCCGCGAATGCGGAGTACTGGTACCGGCGCGCGGGGAAGGGCTTTTGTCGGGCGACGCAGGAGGAGGAGTGGGCCGCGCTGGTGGAGGGATTGCTGGGTTAGCCGGCCGGGGCGCGACGAATGCAGGCTATTCCTTGAAGTTCAGGTTTACAGGGCTTGCCGGCAAGGGTGCCTTTGGACTCGAACCTGGGAAGGTGACCGCTACCTGCTTGTCTACGATTTCAAAGGTCATGTGATTCACCCACACCTCTCCGGTCCCTGAGAGCAGAACCCCGAAGGAGATACCAGTGGCGTCCTCCGGGATATCGAGAACGACATCGTGCGGACTCCACGCTTGTGTCCCTTTGATGGCGCGGTTCTGCATGTTGTCGAAGGCGACTGCGGTCTGTCCCTTGTCGGCGCGTAGCCAGATTCCGGCCCAGTCGTCCACGTCCCGCGATTGGATCGACGCCCGCAAGCGGACCCGCTTCCCGGCGTAGTTTGCGGCACTGATGGATTGCATCAGAGTCCCAAATCCGTCGGGCACGGGTGCGGCGGATAGGAGGTAGGCACTCGGTTGACCATCCCGAATCAGCTCCTTATCGACGCTGGTGCGGTAACTTGCCGGCTTGCTCCCGGCGAGGAACCAACCAGCCGGAACATGGCTGATTGGGGGTGCGGTCTGCGCAAGCATCGGGTTCAGGGAAAGAGCCGCGCCGAGGCTGCAAACTCCCAGGAAGAGGCAGACGATCGACATAGGAAGCTTTTTCGGGTTATTCGCAGTGAGGTTCATGATTCATTCCGCGTGGTTGAGTTTTCGGCAGTAATGATAGCGCTGTGAGGTTGTGGCGGCTTCTATTTCTAGAGACAGAAAGACTGCTGGGCTACAAATGTAGCTCAGGACACCGCGCTGCCGGGTAAATGCCGTAGTCCGCGCCAGAGTGGATGCATGGGTCAAGGAAGAGGCTTCCGCCATCTGCGTTGCCGCCGGCCCTACGCTTTCGGATGCCTTCCGTATGCTACTGACGCTAACCGTCGCGGACTGCGCCCTGCCTTTTGGCCCGCCTGCGCCCAATGCGGAGACCGTGGAAGCCATGAAGGCCGCGCGCCGAGGAGACCTCGTCGAGTTGGGCAGCCCTGCGGATCTTCTGGCCGATCTCCATGCGGACGATTAGCCGAACCAGCCGATTCAAGAAGGACTACAAACGCGAAGCCAAAGGGCCGCATCGAGAGAGCGACGCCCGACGCCGATCTGATGGCTGTACTATCCCTGCTGGTGAACGATAGCGCTTTGCCGGAGAGGCTGCTCGATCATGCTCTGGCGGCGGAGTGGAAGGACCATCGTGACTGCCATGGGCTGGATCTTGTTCTGACCTACCGGGTGCCGGATGCGGAGCAGCTGGAGCTTGTCCGGTTGAAGGTCGCATAGCCACTTGAGTTTGTGAGGAGTGCCGGCATGGGGTGATGCGGGCAGCTTCGTTCGTGCCTTAGGTCGTCGGCTTTCTTACAACTTATATTTTCGACGACTTATACTTGAAGGGAACGAGGGCCGGTTGGCGGAAGCGACGCCGACTGGAATTTTGAGGAGTTTGAGGGGTTCATGGCCGCACTGATTGATGCAATCGACGTGAAGCGTAAGAGCGTATTCGAGCATGAGAACGTACCGTATGCCTGCCTGGAGGCGGAGGTCAGCTCGCCGACCGCGCGCGGTGGACAGACGCTGGTGCGGCTGAAGATGCGGAACCTGCTGACCAGCGCGGTCTTCGAGAAGAGCTTCAAGGCGGGCGATAAGTTCAAGGAACCCGACCTGGTGCTGGTGCCAGCGTCGTATCTGTATAGCGATGGCGATGGGTCGCACTTTCTCGATCAAGAGAGCTTTGAGACGCTGACGCTGAACGAACAGATGATGGGCAATGCGCTGGATTTTCTGATCGAAGGGGCGCTTATTCAGCTGCATAAGTTCAATGGGAATCCGATCGGGCTACAGCTGCCGATCTTCGTCGAACTGACGGTGGCGCATACGGAGCCCGCGGTGCGCGGCGACTCGTCGAGCGGGAGCGTGACCAAGTCGGCGAAGCTCGACACGGGGTTGGAGATTCGCGTGCCGCTGTTCATCAAAGAAGGAGAGAAGGTGAAGGTTTCGACCGAGCAAGGACTGTTCGAGGGGCGAGCGTAGAGCCGGGTTTCGGATGTGCACATGCCTCGTCTTCGATGAGACGGGGCATTTTTGAGTTCGGACGATCAAGAATTCCGGGAATGATGGCGACGGCCCACAAAGAGCCTAGAATCAGCGCCGTCGCGGAGTGCTCGGATGCCGGCCAAAGGAGATCGCTATGTCCAAGGTGATGCAGTGCCGGTCAGTCGGTGTGGATTGTGACTTCGAGGCGCATGGAGAGAATGAGGCGCAGGTGATGGCGAAGGTTGCGGAACATGCGCGAACCGCTCATGGAATGGAGAAAATTCCGGCGGATATGACGGCCAAGGTGAGGGCCGCGATTCACGACGAGTAGACGGTCAGCAGAAGGACGGCTCCCGAACGAGCAGAGTTCTTCGTTCGGGTTAGCCTTCGAGCTTGTAGCGGGTCTCGGCCAGGCGGAAGAGGCGGCGCCAGACCAGGCGGTTGGTGGTGACCACCATCAGGGACATGACCAAGGTGCAGAGCAGCAGCACGGCGAATTGGCCGCTGTTAGTGGCGGCGTTGATCTGCGCGCCGAGGCCCGTGGTCTGCAGGATATGGCCCTGAATGGAGAAGTACTCGGCGAAGATGCTGGCGTTCCAAGCGCCGCCCGAGGCGGTGACCATGCCGGTGATTAGGAAGGGGAAGATGCCGGGGAGGATGACCGTCTTCCAACGCTGGATGCGGCTGAAACGGAAGAGGGTGGAGACCTCCTTGAGGTCGGAGGGAATGGCCATGGCGCCAGCGATGACGTTGAACAGAATGTACCACTGTGTGCCGAGCAGCATCAGCGCGATAGAGCCGATGCCGATGCCGCCGCCGATCCGCACCAGCGCGAGCAGAAGGATGGGGAAGAGCGCGGTGGCGGGGACCGAGGCGGCAATCTGGGCGATGGGTTGGGCGATCTTCGCGAGCCTCGGGTTGAAGCCGATTGCGACGCCGACGGGGATGGTCCAGGCGGCAGCGAGCAGCAGCGACACGTTAACGCGGAGGAAGGTGATCAGGGCGCCGTGGGCGATGTGGAGGTACTCCCAGCGCGGGAGCGGCCGGAGCAGTAGGACAGCCTGGAAGGCGGCGTAGAGCACGACGGCCCCAGCGGCGGTGAAGAGAACGGCGCGGAGAAGATTGGCGCCGATGCTGGGCTTGGCGAGAGCATCTGGCTCGAGGGTGGAGAGTTGGCGCAGGCGAGCGGTGCGGCGGTGGGCGAAATGCTTGTAGATGCTTTCGGAGAGCGGCTTGGCGGTGTGACGCACGAGGCCGGCAAGGGCGTTGGAGTGGGTGAGCAAGTGCAGCACGGGCGAGCTGACACGCCTGCTGCTCTCGACCTGCTCGAACTTGAACTTGTCGCTCCAGGCGATCAGGGGGCGCCAGACGAGCTGGTCGGTGGCGATGATGATGAGGATCATGACCGCGAGGCCGTAGGTGATGGCGAGACCGTTGCCTTGGTCGGCGGCGGTCTGCAGATAGGAGCCGAGGCCGGGGAGACCGAAGGCGCGCGAGCCGATGTGGAACATCTCGCAGGCGATCAGCGCGAACCACGCGCCGGCGACGCTCATGATGGAGTTCCAGACCAGGCCGATGGCGGCGTAGGGCAGCTCGAGCTGGATGAGGCGCTGGACGCGCGAGAAGCGGTAGATGCTGGTGGCTTCGACCAGCTCGCGCGGGATGCTCTTGAGCGAAGCGTAAAAGCTGAACGCGAGGTTCCAAACGGAACCGGTGAAAATAAGGACGATAGCACCCATCTCGACGCCGAGCTGGCGGGTGGGGAAGAGGGCGATCATGGCGAGCATGACCGGGGGGAGGAAGCTGAGGACCGGGATCGACTGCAGGATGTCGAGTACCGCGATCATGAAGAGCTCGGCGCGGCGGTTGTAGGCGGCGATGTAGCCGTAGCTGATGGCGAAGATCAGGCTGAGCAGGTAGGCGAGACCGATGCGCACGATGGAATAAAAGGCATAGAGCGGCAGCGCGTGCGGGTCGAGGCTGATGACCGGCTCGGGCGAGACGCGACCGGCCCAGAACATGCCGATGCGCACGATGGCGTAGAAGAAGGCCAGGCCGATGCCGGCGACGCAGAGGTCGAGGACGAAGGGCCAGGTGCGCTTCACGGCCTGGGAGCGGGCGAGGATCTCGCGGCCGGGAAGGTTGGAGAAGTTGGCGGGGAAGCGGCTCACGCGTCGATCTCCGCGGTGTCGTCGACGTCGGCGTCCTCATGGTGCTTGGCCGATTGGACGAAGCGGCGGCGGGAGGCGTCGTAGTCGAAGAGCTCGGCGTAGCGGCCCCAGTTAATGGCTGTCTCGAGCTGGCGGAGGGTCTCCTCTTCGCTGAACTGCTCGTCAAGCATGTCGTGGAAGAACTCTTCGGCGACGGTGCGGTCGCTCTTGGCGTCGAGGGCGCGGACGATCTGGCGCAGCAGAAGGACGTTTTCGACGGCGGCCTTGCGGAAGAGCTCCTTCTGGCGCAGGATCTCGGAGTTGGCATACTCGGCGCCGGTGGGGGTGATCGCGGCGTCGCCCTCGTTGACAGTGAGGAAGCCGAGCAGCTGGGCGGCGTCGACGATGGGCAACAGATCGTCGATCTCGAAGGCTAGGTCGTCGGCAAGGCGGTAGATGTCGTCCTTGCCGTTGTGGTCCAGGAGCAGCTCGAGCAGGCCGGCGATGCCGCCGGGGCGGGCGTGCGGGAGCATCTGGTAGTGCATCTGACGCTGGTCGCGGACCGGGCGGCCGGTGGGGGTGACGGGCAGCGCGGGTGGCTGGGCGTCGGGCTGCGTGAGCACCTTGTAGATGTAGTCGACCAGCTGGGTGAAGGCGGCGGTCTTGCGGTCGCGGGGATGGGCGAGGTTGACCTTGAAGTCCGTCCGGACGTGGCCGGGGTTGCGGCCGAGCACGATGATGCGGTCGGCGAGCAGTACCGCCTCCTCGATATTGTGGGTGACGAGGAAAATGGCCTGGGTGGGAATGGTCTTCTTCTGCCAGAGTTCGAGCAGTTCCGAGCGGAGGTTCTCGGCAGTGAGGACGTCGAGCGCGCTGAAGGGCTCGTCCATGAAGAGGACCTCGGGCTCGAC
>FSWS01000146.1_pt1 | contig 15649 bp, 14 predicted proteins | sample 1638091 | NCBI WGS metagenome assembly FSWS01 (sample SAMEA3914788, study PRJEB12502) | metagenome | biome: forest; material: soil | place: Canada | collected 2011-07-03 | depth 0.1 m
GCATGGAGCCGCGCCTGGATCTGGTTAATCCAGAGCTCGCTGCTCTAGCCCAACTGGACTCCTCCGGCTTCAAGCGCCGTTTCAAAGGCTCGCCGCTCGAACGCACGGGCCGCAAGCGGCTCCAGCGCAACGTTGCCATCGCTATGGGGAACAGCGGGGAAGCCCAGTTCCTGCCTCAATTAGAGGCTTGGACGAAGCGCGAAGACGACCTCGTACTCGCCGAAGCCGCGCGGTGGGCCATCGATCGCATCCACGCGCACGAGAACGTCCCGTAATGCGCATCGGTCGATCGGCCGAATCGCACGAAACCTCACGCCCTACTCTGCTAGCATCGAGGGCAGAAACTCCATCCCTATAAACCCCGGCCAGATTTCGGCCGCCGGGCAATTCATCCGCAGTATTTTGAAGCCCAAACACGATGTCCTCATTTGACCCAACAAAGATCGCGAACACGACGCTGGCCAGCCCCGAGCCGCCAGCGTCCGCCGAAGTTCCACCCGCTGCCATCGCCACCCTGCGGCCCTCTGTGCCCACCGGCATCGGCTCGCAGTTCGTCGAGCTTGCCCGCTACCTCGGCCGCACCGAGGTCCACACCTACGCCTTCAGTGTCGCGGCCAACGTCATCCTTTCGCTCTTTCCCTTCATCGTGCTTCTGCTCACCATCACGCGCCGCGTCCTCCATTCCCGAGCCATGGAGGCCATGGTCGGTGACATGATGCACAGCTTCCTGCCCGTTGGCCAGGACTTCATCATGCGCAACATGCAACTCCTGGCTCACCCGCAGAAGGGTACCCAGCTCTTCTCGCTGGTCATGTTGCTGATCACCTCGACCGGCGTCTTTCTACCGCTCGAGGTCGCGCTGAACCACGTCTGGGGGGTCAAACAGAACCGCTCCTACCTACGCAACCAGCTCGTCTCCATCGGCCTCGCCTTTGCCGTCGGCGTGCTCTCCATGATCTCCGTCGCCGCGACCGCCGGCCAGAAGTCCATCATCACCTGGATCTTCTTCGGACACACCGGCAGCGCAGCCTATGCCTTTCTTAGCCTCGCCTTTCTTAAGATCGTTGGTGCCGTCACCAGCATCCTGCTCTTCTTTCTGATCTATTGGATTCTGCCGAATCGCACGGTTCCCGCCCGCGCCGTGGTGCCCACCGCCATAACCGTCGGCATCGCCTGGGAGATCGCGAAGCATCTCTACATCCTCGCGCTCCCCTGGCTCGACTTCCCACACGTCTACGGCCCGTTTTACATCTCCGTTGGTCTCATGATGTGGGCCTTTCTCTCCGGCCTTTTGCTGCTCGCCGGGGCCCACTTCTCCGCCACTCGCTACACCCTGAAGCTTGCGCGCAAGGGCGAAGCCGAAGCCGCGCTCGCCGCCGTCAGCACGAAAGTCGTCACCACCTAAGCCTGAGAGAACAGCCGCATGCCGAGCCTTCTACAACGCGCGCAAAAGACACTGGAACGGTGGCTGCAAGCTCCCGTCTCCAAGGCCGTTCCGGGCGCGGTTATCTGGCTGCTGCTGTGTTTCTTCCTCTTCTGGGTGTTGCGCTTTATCTCCGGGGCATGGGGAAGCCTCTTCTTCGTTCTGCAGATCCTGACCGTTCTCACTCTTGTGGCGATCGCGCTGCCGCTCCTCTGGCGTTTCATCCACCTCCGTCTCCTGTGGAGCCTCAACAGCCGTCTCGTCCTCACCTACCTGCTCTTTGGGCTCGCGCCCATCGTCCTCTTCGGAACCCTGGTCTTCTTCGCCTCTTACCTGGCCGCGGGCCAGTTCGCCATCCACCTCGCCGATTCCCGCATCCAGGCCGAGCTGAACCAGATGAGCACCGCGAACGCCCACCGCATCTCGCAGATGGTCCTTGCCATGCAGCAGGATCACGCGGATCCGCAGCAGCACGGCGCGCCCCTCAGCGCTCATACCCTCTTTCCGGAGGGTGAGAACCCTATCGATGAGGCCCTCTCTCCCATCGTCATCGACTCTCCCCACTACCATCTCCACCGCCACACCTCGATCTTCCTTGACGGCGCGCCGCTCCTCTTTACCGAATCCGGCGAGTCCCAATCCAAGTCCCCGCTCGGCCTACCCCCCTGGGCCACCGACCTGCCCGACGGTCGCTTCAGCGGGCTCGTCCTCGACGATGGCGCGCTCTTCCTCGTCGCCCTCGACCAGCACATCGTGGACATGGGCCCAAACCACCGCGATCACCGTCGCCTCACCCTCGAGGACAGTGTCGTCATCGACGGGCCCTTAATGTCCATCATCGCTAACGGCCTCGGTCGAGCCGGCCTCACCCCCATGACGACCGGCGCAAGCCCTGGATCGGTCGTACCTCGTCCCGTTGTCAGCGGCAGCGTCCCTTCTCCCGCCAACCTGGTCGACATCCAGGTCCGCTTCCCCTCCACCCTCAGCATCTTCGATTGGGGAAGCAGGCAGTCCGTCGACGCCCCCATCGAGGTCTTCACCCGACCCTCGCTGCTCTCCCACCAGCTCTTCGGCGGCTCCGTCGGCCGCATCTACACCGACGTTTATCTGATCCTGCTCGCCGCCTTGGTGCTTCTCTTCGCGCTCATCGAGATCGTGGCGCTCTATCTCGCCCTGCGCGTCAGCCACTCCATCACCTCCTCGGTCACCGAGCTCTACGCCGCCACCCAGCGCATCGACCGTGGCGACCTCGGCCACCGCATCCGCGTGCGCGGCGCCGACCAGCTCTCCGAGCTTGCCCGCTCCTTCAATGGCATGACCGGCTCGCTCCAGCGCCTGCTCCAGGAGCAGCAGGAGAAGGAGCGCCTCCAGAACGAGCTCTCCATCGCCCAGGAGGTCCAGGCCAACCTCTTCCCCCGCGCCGACTGCGACCTCGCCAACCTCCAGCTGCACGGCGTCTGCCGCCCCGCCCGCTCCGTCTCCGGCGATTATTACGACTTCCTGGTCTTTCACCGCGAGGCGGTCGCAGGCCATCCCTCCCGCACCGAGACCGGCGTCGGCATTGCCCTCGGCGACATCAGCGGCAAGGGCATCTCCGCCGCCCTGCTCATGGCGACGCTCCACTCCGCCGTCCGCGCCTACCGCTTCGCCACCGAAGAGCTTGTCTATTCGGAGACCTCGCTTGCCGGCCTCACCTCCAGCCGCTCCGGAGGCACCGCGGCCGCGACCGAGGACTGCGGCGAGCTCTTCCAGTCACCCGGCCGCATCTTGTCTCTTCTAAACCGTCACCTTTACCGGTCCACCCAGCCGGAGAAGTACGCGACCCTCTTCCTCGCCCACTACGACGCCGAGTCCTCCTGGCTCACCTACTCAAACGCCGGCCAGCTCCCGCCGCTCGTCCTCAGCCGTGACGGCAGCATCCGCCGCCTCGACAAAGGCGGCACCGTCGTCGGCCTGATGGATGGAATGCATTACGAAGAGGACGGTTTCCGCATGGCCTCTGGGGACATTCTCGTCGCCTACTCCGACGGCGTCACCGAGCCCGAAAATGACTTTGGCGACTTCGGCGAGGAGCGTCTCATGGAGGTCGTCCAGCGTTACCGCGACGAACCGCTCCACGTCATCTCCAACCAGGTCATGCTTGCCCTAGACGCCTGGATCGGCGCCGAGGAGCAGCCCGACGACATCACCCTCGTCCTGGCCCGCCAGCTCTGAAGGACATGGATTAGGGGACAGGGGACGAAGGAGGGGACCCTGTTTTTGCTTTCTGATCCCTAATCCCTGTTCCCTGCCTCTATCGCCTTCACCACGATCGCATTCGGCTTGGCTCCCGCCGGCAGTAGCGTAAACAGCGCCGGCCCCGCTTTCCCCCCGGTCCGAATTACGCTCACGTCGCCCGAGTGCGCATCCGCAGCCAGCAACAGGTGCGCGTCCGCCGAGAACGCCAGCGCGTCCGGTCCCGCTCCCGACACCAGGTTGCTCACTACCCGGCCATCGTCGATGCTATACAAGCTCAGCGAGTTCGCCCCGAAGTTCGACACCCATAGCATCGAGTTGTCCGGGCTCACAATCCCGTGCACGGGCCCCTTGCCGATCATGTACGTCCCGCCCACCTCGTTGGTCCACGTCTCGATCTCCGACACGCTGTCCGACCCGAAGTTCGAGCAGAAGATCTCGCCTCCATCCGGCTTCATCGCCAGCTGTACTGGCTTCTGGCCCACGTCCAGCAACGCCAGCACGCGGTCCGTCATCAGCGACGGATTCTGCTTCGCCGCCCACGAGTCCGCCACCGCGGCCAGATTGATCGCCATCACCTGATGCCCGCCCGAGCAGGCCACGAACGCTTTCGACGAGTCCGGCAAAATCACCGCATCTGTCGCTCCTGGGCACCCCGGAAACGCCGCCCGCAGATGGAGCGGGTTCCCGCTCTTCGCGGCTCCGTCCGTATTCAGCTCCGGGTCGACGCCAAACACAGAGACGCTGCCACTGCCGTAGTTGGTCACCACCAGCGACCGCCCGTCCGGTGCGATGCGCGCCAGTCCCGGCTGCTCGCCCGTCCCCACCACCGCCACCTCGCGCCGGCGATCCAGATCGATTACGCTGACGCTGTTCGAGCCTGCATTGGCCACAAACGCCCGCCGTCCCGCAGCGTCCACGCTGATCGCATACGGCTGCTTGTGCACCCCGATCGTCGCCGCCACCGCATTGCGATTGGCATCGATCACCGATATCGTCCCGCTTCCGGTATTCACCACATACACTTCATTCCGCCGCGGATTGACCGCCATTCCAGATGGATCGTTGCCCACCTGCAACGTGCGATCCGGACGCAGATAGACGAGATCCAGTACGCTGACCGTGTTCGCGCCGCCATTGCTGACATAGGCAAACTCGCGATAGCCCGCCGGAACATCCGGAAAGCCGCTCCGGCGACATCCTGCCGCCCCCACAAGCAATCCAAGCATCGAGACAATGGCCGCTCGGCCGGCAAAAAAACGAAATTCCAACAGGGAGGTCACCTCAGCGAGTCTAGCGGCGGCCGCTGCCAGCCCGCAAGTCCATCAATTACAAAGCCTATTTAGAAACAAAATTATTTTCGCAACTTTTTTCTAAACTCGACGTCTACAAACTCAAGAGCGGCGCGCGAATTCGGTGACCGCATTCCGTAGCCCTCCCCTCCTCGACAACGAAGGTCCCCTCCGACTTCGTTGTCCTTTTTCTTTAACCCTGCCGTCGCGGCGTGCGCAGCCATCGCACCGCCACCCAGCCGAGATAGCCGGCCTGCACCGCCCACACCGTGACATACGCGGTGGGCAGATACCACATCTTCGGGTTGGCAAACGCGCCAATAAATGAGTGCCATGTCATCGCACAATCTCCATCTTCGTTGAGAGCCCTTGTTTCCTACTGAGTGAGTTCCAGGGAGGCTTCGATTGCCTCGAGCGCCGCCTCTTGCTCCGCCCGTTGCCGCCGCCGTTCCAGGCCATAGCGCAGCCCCAGCAGGAACAGCCCCCACATGCCCCATCCGGCCAGATTCCACCAGAACGCAGGATAGAAGCTGGCGTCCAGCTGTCCGTCTCCGCGCAGTACCGGCGAAGGGTGCTGCGTCCGCCACCAGCTGATCGACATGTACGTGATCGGCACGTCGATCGCTGCGAACACCGAGATGACCGCCGCCAGCGTGTGGCCCTGTCCCGTCGAGGAGAACTTGCGCGTAATCAGGTAGCTCACATACAGCAGCCACAACAGCAGGAAGGTCGTCAGCCGCGCGTCCCAGGTCCACCAGATGCCCCAGATCGGCCGCGCCCACATCATGCCGGTGATCAGCCCAATGCTGACATACAGAATGGAGACCTCCGCCGCCGCCAGCGCCCACGCATCTGCCGCCAGCGCCTTCAACGGATCGCGCCGCCGCCAATACAGATAGGCCAAGGAGGCGATGCAGTTGATGTACGGAAACACCATCGCCCAAAGTGCATGGCCGACATGGTAGTAGAAGATGCGCTGGAGATTGCCCATCGTAGCTTCGGTCGGCACCAGGAAGATTGCCTCCCGGAAGCCGATCACGAGCACAACCAGCGTCGCCGCAGCCCAGAGCGCGGCAATCACCGTCATGCCACTGGAGCGGGTTGGAGCGGAGCTTGGCATTGGGTCCATTCTACCTCCCCAAAAGCCGCCATTACTATCGACCGTCCGGCCTATTCCGCATTCAAAATCGTCCCAAACAGCAGCAGGCAGACCGTCGTGAACAAAATGTCGTACCCCGCCAACAGCCGTATCCACAGGTTCACCTGGATCGGGTCCAGCTCGCCCGTCAGAATCCCCGTCGTCGCGTTCACCATCGCCAGCAGCGCAGGCACCGAGATCGGGAACAGCAGTAGCGGCAGCATCAGCTCGCGATTCTTCGTCCGCAGCCCCAGCGCGGCGAAGAACGTTCCATTCACCACCAGCGCCCACGTCCCCAGAGGCAGCACCGCCAGCAGCAGCCACGCGTTACCCAGCACATGCAGGTTGTAGAAGATGACGAACAGCGGAGCCAGCACCACCTCCACCACCGTCACAAACAGCAGGTTCGCCAGCGCCTTGCCCACAAACAGTGCTGAGGGCGGTGCCGGCGCCATCCGTTGTGCCTCCAGCACCGCGTTCCGCACCTCGCGCGTCCACGACTGATTCAACGCCGTCACTGACGCGAACAGCAGTGCGATCCACAGAATCCCGCCCGTAATCTGCCGCGTCATCGCCGGATTGCCCGTTGGATCGAATGCCAGCGAGAACACCACCACCACCAGCAGCGAGAAGAACAGCATCCCATTGATGGAGTCCCGCGAGCGCCACTCCAGCCGCAGATCTTTTTTCAGGTGCGTGAGTACATGCCGCAGGTAAATCATGCCCCGGACCTCGCGTCCGGAGCGGGAAGGGAAGCCTTCGTCAGCTCCGCCAGCTCCGCCTCCGACGCCCGCAGATAGTCCGCCGGCGCCATAATGAGTTGGAGTCCCCGCTGCCCAGCCGAGACCGAGATCGCCTCGAATAACTCGATCGTCTCATCCGCGAACGCGCGAAACGGCTTCTTTGCCGCCATCACGGTCACACCGCCGCGTATGTACCCGGTCAGCGGCTCGACCTCCTTCAGCGACGCCAGCTCCGCTTTCTTCGCGCCCGTTGCCTGCGCCAGCTTCTTCAAATCCAGCTCCGCATCTCCCGGGATCACCGCAAACACATGTTCGCCCGCGCCCGTATGCGCCAGCAGCGTCTTGAAGACCTGCTCCGTCGGCATCCCAATCTTCTTCGCCACGGAGATTGCCGTCAGGTCCTCCGGATCGACCTCGTAGGCGCGCAGCTCATACCCGATGCCTAGCGAATCCAGCAGCCGCGCCGCGTTGGTCTTGGTTCCCTTAGCCGCCGTCTTACCGCTCAAGCCGTCGCCCCCGCGTTCCCATCCACCGTCACGATCCGCCCATCTCGCATGGTCAGCGTCTCGTCCGCGATCGGCCTGCCCAAATGTGCCTGGTGCGTTGTCAGCAGGATCGTCCGCCTGCCTCCGCCCGTCACTGGCCACGTCCGAAAATCAGCCAGCAGCTCGACCATATGCTGCGCCGAGGCCACATCCAGATTCGAGAAGGGCTCATCCAGCAGCAGCAACTCCGGATCGCTCTGCAGCACCCGCGCCAGCGACGTCCGCTGCCGCATTCCCTGCGAGTACTGGCCTACAGGCCTGGTTAGTTTGGGGTCCAGGCCCACCGCCCGTAGCGCCATCTCCGGGCTCCCCACGCAATGGCAGGTATCGCCGCAGTTCAGGCTGTTGAAGTACTGAAGGTTCTCCATCGCCGACATCTCGTCGTACAGCATCGGCGCGTGGCTCATGTAGGCAATCCGCGTCCGCTCGTCGCCCGGCGCGCCGCCGAAGGTCTCCACCGTCCCATGCGAGGGCACGATCAGCCCCGCCACGATCCGCAGCAGCGTCGACTTGCCGGCGCCGTTCTCGCCCAGGATCATCGTGCAGCTTCCCGCCAAAAACTCCACCGAGACATTCTTCAGCGCCGCAAAGTTTCCATACAGCTTCGAAACCCCGCGCAGCCGCACCACAGCCTCCGCTCCCGCCGTCTCCCGAGCACCGAATTGAACCGCTTCCACCTGCATACGCACCATGCGAGTATAGAGCCTGCAACAGCAGGAACTCTCGCCCGACCCTCAGCCACCACAAAGGACACCGTGAACGTGTATCGTCGAACGTCGCTTCCCACCGCCTTTCTGGCCGCCACGCTCTCCATCGCGCCCTTCAGCTCGCATCTGGCCGCCCAGCAGCCGCTCGATCCCGCCACCCGGCAGCTCTCCCACGACATCTTCAAGCAGCTCATCGAGATTGACACCACCGATTCCGTTGGCAGCGTCACCGCCGCCGCTCAGGCCATGCGCCAGCGCCTCCTCGACGCCGGCTTTTCGGCCGCCGACCTTGTCCTCGCCGGTCCCAACCCGCGCAAGATGAACCTTGTCGTCCATTATCGCGGCGCTCCCGGCAGTACCCTCACGCCGCTCCTCATCATCGGCCATCTCGACGTCGTCGAAGCGCCCCAGGCCGAGTGGCACACAAATCCCTTCCAGCTGGTCGAGCGCGACGGCTACTTCTACGGCCGCGGCACCCAGGACATGAAGGACAACGATGCCATCCTGGTCACCGACTTCATCCGTCTCAAGCGCCAGGGCTTCGTCCCCTCCCGCGACTTCATTCTCGCCCTCACCGCCGACGAAGAGGGCGGCAAATCCAACGGCGTCGACTGGCTCCTCACCCATCGCCCCGACCTGGTCAAGCCCGTCGACGGCATGGTCGCCATCAACCCCGACGCCGGCGGCATCGACTCCGAGCACGCCAAGCCCGTCGTCATGACCGTCGAAGCGACAGAAAAGCTCTACGGCGACTTCGAGATCTCCTCCCAGAACCCCGGCGGCCACAGTTCGCTGCCCACGCGCGACAACGCCATCTACCAGCTCACCGACGGCCTCAGCCGGCTCGAGAAGTATTCGTTCCCAGTCGAGCTGAACGCCGTCAGCCGCGCGTATTTTGCGAAGATGGCCACGCTCGAGACCGGCCAGCTCGCCGCCGACATGAACGCCGTGCTCAACACCCCGCTTGACGCAGCCGCCATCGCGCGCCTCTCGGCCATCCCGCGCTACAACGCCGTCCTCCGCACCACCTGCGTCGCGACGATGCTCTCCGCCGGCCAGGCTCCCAACGCCCTCCCGCAGTTCGCCCAGAGCAACGTCAACTGCCGCATCCTCCCCGGCCACACCCAGGAGGAGACCCGCCAGCAGCTCATCAAAGTCCTCGCCGACCCCGCGCTCACCGTCCAGTACAAGGACGACGCCGGCAACCTCCATCCCACCGGCACCGACCGCGTCTCGCCCGCCCCGCCGCCGCTCCGTCCCGACATCTTCGGCCCCCTCGGCAAGGTGGTCGGCGAGATGTACCCCGGCGTGCCCATTCTCCCGCAGATGGAGGTCGGCGCCTCCGACTCCGTCTACACCATCGCCGCAGGCATCCCCAGCTACGGCATCAGCGGCGTGGCCATCGACATCGACGACGAGCGTATGCACGGCCGCGACGAGCGTCTCCGCGTCTCCTCGTACGATCGCGGCGTCGACTTTTACTACCGCTTCCTCCAGGCTCTCGGAGCCAAATAAACTCCTCGCACCTCAACCCAAAACAAAAGAGGCAGCCCGCGAAGGGCTGCCTCTTTTGTTTCATTTCCAGTTATGTTTATGCCGGGCTCGGCTGACCTTCGCCGAAGCCCGGCTTGCGCCCGATCTCCGGCTTAATCACCTTCTGTCCCTCGCCCGATCCCGGACCCGCATCGGCCAGCGCCGACTTCACCGGCGGCAGCTCCTTGCCCGCGATGATCAGGTCGATCTCGGCGGCATCCAGCGTCTCACGCTCCAGCAGGGCATTCGCCATGCGGTGCATGATGTCATGGTTCTCGTCGAGAATCTGGTATGCCGACTTGTAGCCCTCGTCGACAAACGCCCGAACCGCCGCATCGATCTTGTTCGCGGTGTCATCCGAGTAATCCCGTGCCTGCGCGATCTCGCGGCCCAGGAAGATCTGCTCTTCCTTCTTACCGTAGGTCAGCGGTCCGAGGTCGCTCATGCCGTACTCGCAAACCATCTTGCGGGCCAGTTCGGTGGCGCGAACGATGTCGTTGCCGGCACCGGTCGTCTTGCGATTCATGAAGATTTCTTCGGCGCAGCGTCCGCCCATCAAAATGGCCAGCTGCGTCTCGAGATACTCGCTTGTGACCGTGTGCTTGTCCTCCTCCGGCAGGTGCATCGTCACGCCCAGCGCCATACCGCGCGGGATGATCGTGACCTTATGCAGCGGGTCGGAGTGGCTGCGCTTGGCCGCGACCAGAACGTGACCGGCCTCGTGGTACGCCGTGTCCTTCTTGTCGTCGTCCGAGAGCAGCATCGACTTCCGCTCGGCGCCCATCAGGACCTTGTCCTTGGCTACCTCGAAGTCGTACATGTGCACGGCCTTGCGGTTGAAGCGCGCAGCGGTCAGAGCAGCCTCGTTGACCATATTGGCCAAGTCGGCGCCGGAGAAGCCCGGTGTCCCACGCGCCAGGATGTTCAGATTGACGTCCTCGGCCATCGGAACCTTCTTCGAGTGCACGCGCAGCACCTCTTCGCGGCCACGAATGTCCGGACGGTCCACAATTACACGGCGATCAAAGCGGCCCGGGCGCAGCAGCGCCGGATCGAGCACATCGGGGCGATTGGTCGCGGCGATCAGGATCACGCCGTCGTTCGACTCAAAGCCGTCCATCTCGACCAGCAGCTGGTTCAGCGTCTGCTCGCGTTCGTCATGTCCGCCGCCGAGGCCAGCGCCGCGGTGACGACCAACAGCGTCGATCTCGTCGATGAAGATGATGCACGGAGCGTTCTTCTTGCCCTGCTCGAACAGGTCGCGCACGCGGCTCGCGCCCACGCCGACGAACATCTCGACGAAGTCCGAACCCGAGATCGAGAAGAAGGGAACATTCGCTTCACCGGCAACAGCGCGCGCCAGCAAAGTCTTACCGGTACCGGGAGGCCCGACCAGCAGCACGCCCTTGGGAATCCGTCCGCCCAGGCGCTGGAACTTCTGCGCTTCGCGCAGGAATTCGATGATCTCCTTCAGCTCTTCCTTGGCCTCATCGACGCCGGCTACATCCTTGAAGGTGATCTTCTTCTGTTGCATCGAGAGCAGGCGCGCACGGCTCTTGCCGAAGCTCATCGCCTTGTTGCCGCCCGACTGCATCTGCCGCAACAGGAAAAACCACAATCCCAGCAGCAGCGCGAACGGAGCGATCGAGATCAACGTCGAAACCCAGAAGTTCGAGTTCTGGTCCTTGATCGTCACATTCACGCCATGGCTGCGCAGAATGTTGAACATGTCCGGGTAGGTCGCCGGCACAGTGGTGTGGAACTGGTTCTTATCGTCACGATAGTGGCCAGTCACCTCAGAGTTATTGACGACCACGTCACTGATCTTGCCCTGATCGGCATCGTTCAGGAACTGCGTCAAGCTGACGGCATGATCCTGTCCCACTCCGGCGCCTTTGACGACAAACTGCCAAAGGCAGATGAGACACGCGATCATAAAGACCCAGATCAGAATTTGTTTGACGGTGGAGTTCAATTGCATTTCCTCGTTTTCTACCTCTATGTCCGACGTGTTCGAAGCTACGTCAGAGCTGGCCGACGGTATTGCGCACGTCAGGGTTGGCTAGCCATTTAGACGGTGCTGCAGGGCGAAGGTTCTGCGTCTGGCGCCAAGAGATTTGACACGACCACCGAGACATACCGTCAATTACATCAGATTCTACGCCGGATGGGTAGGATTCAGCACGCTTGCATTAAACATGATCGCATGTTGGATGCAATTCGGGCGGGTTGTGGCCAATGGTCGGCAAAAAAAGCTAACTTGCTTGGCGAAAGAGGCGCAACTCCCGCAGCGACCGCTCCGCACACAGCCCCTGCGCCAGCTCCAGCGTGGCTCCATTGCGTGCCGTCACCGTCGGATGGATGCCGAACCCGGCCAGCGCCAGCAGCCGCGCCGTCTCCTCAAAACTCAGTCTCGCTCCCAGCTGCCGGGCCGCCGCCCGCACCACGCGCCGCCGCAGCGCAGGATCGAGGCCGCGTAGCCGATCGATCTCAATCGAAAGGGCTTGCTGCCCAACTGCGGTCGAAACCGCCCGGCCTCCGCCACGCACTGGTTTGCCCGGAAGCAGAAGCTGCGGCAGCAGCCGGCCCAGCTCCGTCTGCCAGCGGACCTCCTCCTCCCGCGCCAGCTCGGCAAGGTTCGCCAGCGTCTGGTCCAGCGCCGGATTCTCCTCCCGCAGCAGCGGCAGCACCGTATGGCGGATCCGGTTCCGGGTATACGCCGGGTCGGCGTTAGAAGAATCCGTTCGCCACTCCTGCCCAATCAACCTTAGATAGCCTTCGATCTGTCTCCGCTCCAGCCCCAGCAGCGGCCTCAGAATCCGTCCCGTCCGTCCAGAAGTGGGCAGCGGTACCGTGACCACGGGGTGGATTGCACTCAGCCCCTCCGTCCACGCCCCGCGCAGCAGCTTCATTAGCACGGTCTCGGCCTGGTCGTCGCGGGTGTGCGCCGTCAGGATCGCGTCCGCCGCCCCGCTCCTCAGCAGCTGGTGGAAGACTTGGTAGCGCAGAGTCCGCGCCGCCTCCTCGATCGTCTCGCCGGTAGCCGCCGCGTGCTCGGGAACGCTAACCTCATGCAAATGCAGCGGCACCTCCAGCCGCTTACATAGATCGATCACAAACGCCCGGTCGGCGTCCGCCTCTTCGCCCCGCAGCCCGTGATGGATGTGCACTGCCGACAGCCCAACCCCCAGAGACTCCCTGGGCAGCGAGTTCGCAGCATGCAGCAGCAGCAGCAGTGCCACCGAGTCCGCGCCCCCCGACACCGCGGCGCAGATCCGGTCGCCCGGCTGCATCGTCTCGCGGCTAAACGCAAGCTGGGAGGAGGTGGACGAGGAGGCAGCGGAGGACAAATCAGAACGGGCCATCGACACAATCCTAAATGGCCCATCACGCCTGGCCGGTCAGCCCCGGCCCGGCAGTACCGGCGCCGAGCGCCCAACTCGCCCGACACCCGAGATCATTCGGCCGCGCGCACCGGAGCGGTGCCCTATACTTCCGCCATGGCATTGATTCGATCGGCAACCGTGGAAGACGCCGCCCTTATCGCCCATCAGCGGCGCAGGATGTTTGTCGACGCCGGACAGCCCGACGACGCCCGCATGCACTCGATGGAGGCCGCCTTTCTCCCCTGGGTCAAGTCCCGCCTCAAGGATGCGACCTACCTTGGCTGGCTGGCAAGGGAAGAGGGGCGCATCATCGGTGGCGCCGGCATGTGGCTCATGGACTTTCCCCCGCACTTCCTGCACATCGAAACCGTCCGTGCCTATCTGTTGAATTTTTACGTCGATCCAGCGTTTCGCGGCCGTGGCCTCGCCCGCACCCTGCTTCAGACCGTCCTCGCCGAGGCCAGCCGGCTCGACATCGAGATCGTCACCCTGCACGCCTCCAAGTACGGCCGCCCCCTCTACGAGCAGCACGGCTTCGCGCCCACCAACGAGATGATGCTCCGACCCGAGGCCAGCGCCCCCGATCGCACCCGCGCCTGACCTCTCCAAGCCTCTCAAAAATCGGGGAAAACGCTTCACGTGCCGGATGAAATGGAGACATCCGGCACGTATGTCGACCAGTCCGCCGGGCCTAGACTTCCTTTGGACTTGATTTGGGCTTAGGTCTTTTTTCTGAACTTTAGGGCTTCAGGTGGGGGGAGGGAGCCGCAACCGATGCAAAATGTAGCGAAAGTGGCAAGCCTGGGACCTCGTCTCCATGCCCGCGCCGAAAGAAAGCGTCTCGGTCGGCCAAGGGGCGACGTATCTATATCTTGCTATAGTTAGAGGGTTATGGGTGTCTTTGTCATTCTTCCAGCAGCGGGTATCGGGACGCGGATGTCGGTCGGTACTACCGCCGGCGCGGCGCCGAGTAGCGTGGCTCCAAAGCAGTTCCTGACCATCGGCGGGGTGCCGATCCTCATCCACTCGCTGCGCGCCTTTCTGGCCGTGGAGCGGGTCCAGGCCGTCTTCGTCGCCGTCCGTGCCTCCGAGATCCAGCGAGTTCGCGCGCAGGTAGCCCAGTACGGCCTCGGCGCTCGCGTCCATGTTGTCGAAGGCGGCGACTTCCGTCAGCAGTCGGTCGCCAAGGCGCTCGCCGCCCTTCCCGCCCAGCCCGACGACGTGGTTCTCGTTCACGACGCCGTCCGTCCCCTGATCGACGTCGCCACCATCGAGCGCACCATCGACGAGATCCTCGCTCAGGGGGCGGCCATCGTCGGCATGCCGGCCGTCGACACCATCAAGCAGGTGGAGCGCACCGCCCACGGAGCCATCATCTCCTCCACCATCCCGCGCGAGCGCGTCGTCTACGCCCAAACCCCCCAGGGGGCCCGGTACTCCCTCCTCAAGCAAGCCTTCGATGAGGCGGCGGCAGATGAATTCGTCGGCACCGACGAGGCCAGCCTTCTCGAGCGCGCCGGCGTCCAGGTGGCCGTCGTCCCCGGATCGGCGAGAAACTTCAAAATCACCCAGCCCGGCGATCTGGAACTGGCAGAGTTCTACCTGGGAGGAGCCCAATGAGCAAGCGGCCGAGCATGAGAATGGGATTCGGATTTGACTCGCACGCCTTCAAGCCCGGCGTCCCCCTGGTCATTGGCGGCTTGAAGATCGAGCACCCCGAAGGCCTCGCCGGCCACTCCGATGGCGACGTGCTCCTGCACGCCATCACCGACAGCCTCCTCGGCGCGGTCTCCGCCGGCGACATTGGGAGCTTCTTCCCGCCCAGCGATCCGCGCTGGAAGAACGCCGACTCCGCCATCTTCCTCACCACGGCGCTCGAAGAGATCGCCATGGCTGGCTACGAGATCGTCAACATCGACACCGTGCTCGTTCTGGCGGCGCCTAAGATCGGTCCCATCGCCGGCGAGCTGCGCGAGCGCGTCGCGGAACTGCTGCATCTCAACCCCCGCGAGGTCGGCATCAAGGCCAAGACGCCCGAGGGCCTGAACCAGGACCACGTCGCCGTAGCCTACTCAACGGTGTTGCTCCAGAGCATCGAAGGCTCCGACCCCCTGGCTCGCTTGACCGCCGTGGTCGACGCCGACGTCGAGGCATCCGAGATCGACGGTGTCGTCGAGAGTCTGGTCACCGGTCGTCGCGATACCTCAGCCCTCGGTCGCAAAGTCCCCAGCTTCGATACCGACGACCTCACGTAGAAGGTCTTCGCAACCGGAACCAGGCGGCGGCGCTTAGGTGCCGCCGTCGCCGTCTGCGCGAGCAATTTCAGTCTTGCGGCTTCTTCGCAAGATCGCTCCGCCGACGCGGTACGAAGTCCGTCGAACGGCTCAGAGGATGGAAGAAGGCTGGCTTCGACTCCGGCAGTCCATCCTCGGGCGACTTGGTAGCCAGCGGCACACGAAGGCCCGGAAGCGTCGTTCGCGGGAGGTCGCTCGAGCGCCGCCGAACCCCACCAAAGTCGCCGCGGCGGCGCCCTGGAACGGGCGCGCCATGCAGACCTCCGTCCGTCGGCAGGGCGCGCCGCTCCAACAGCTCCGCCGGAAGCCGGTCGCCCTCCCGCCGCCCCCGTGTCGTCCCATCCCCCCGCACC
>FSWS01000145.1_pt1 | contig 15552 bp, 9 predicted proteins | sample 1638091 | NCBI WGS metagenome assembly FSWS01 (sample SAMEA3914788, study PRJEB12502) | metagenome | biome: forest; material: soil | place: Canada | collected 2011-07-03 | depth 0.1 m
CAGCGAGGCCTTCTCGAAGAACATGACCATCTGGCGCGCGTCGAGGGCGTGGCGGAAGTCTTCGGGGTGATTTTTGACGGCGTGGGCGAGATCCATGATGGCGGCCATCTCCTGAACGGAGAGGTCGGAGATGGAGGAGAGATGGCGGCCGGCGAGGCCCTTGGCGGCCTCGGTGAAGGCCGTGTCGGACTGGATGCCGAGGGTTTGCGCGGTCAGCCGCACCGGCTTGCCGGCGAGCTCGGGGTCGAGCGCGGCGATCGGGTCGAGAGGCTTAGAGTGGTTGATGCTGATGGTCTTGCTACCCATGGGTGGTGCCTCCTGCCAGAATCGGACTGGCGTCGATGTGGTCGTGGTTGCTTGTCGATGCGCCGGGTTCCGCATGCCCTTCCTGGTGGAGCTGGAGCAGATGGTCGAGCTTGTCTACCGCGATGTCGACGTGCTTCTTTTGCAAGATGTAGGGCGGAAGGAAGCGGAGCACCGTGTCGCTGGTCCGGTTGACGATGATGCGGTTCTGCATCATCTCGTGCGCGATCTTGGTGGCGAGGTCGGCGGAGTGGAGCTCGAGGCCGAGCATGAGGCCGAGACCGCGTACCTCTTTGACGGCTGGATGGTTCTCAACGAGGGCCTGGAGGCGGGACTTGAAATAGTCACCGACCTTGGTGATGTGGGCGAGCATGGCTTCGGAGTCATCGCGGATGGCGTCGATGACGGCGATGGCGACGGCGCAGGCGAAGGGATTGCCCCCGAAGGTGGTGCCGTGCATGCCGGGGGTGATAGCGCGGGCGGCTTCTTCGGTGCAGAGCATGGTGCCCATGGGAATGCCGCCGGCGAGCGGCTTGGCCAGCGTGGTGACGTCGGGGCGGATGCCGTAGTGCTGGTAGGCGAACCACTTGCCGGTGCGGCCGAGGCCGGACTGGATCTCGTCGACGAGGAGCAGGGCTCCTGTGGAGTCGCAGAGGGCTCGACACTCCGCGAAGAATTCCTGGGTCACGGGGTTGATGCCGCCCTCGCCCTGAATGGGCTCGAGGCAGACGGCACAGAAGTCGGTTCCGCTGCCAGAGGAGAACTTGGCGCGGAGGTCGGCTATATCGTTAAATGCGACGAACTCCACGCCGGGGATCAGGGGATTGAAGGGCTCGCGGTACTTGTCCTTGCTGGTGGTGGAGACGGCGCCCATGGTGCGGCCGTGGAAGCTGTGGTCGAGCGCCAGAATCTTGGTTCCGATGGTCTTGCCCTCAGAGCGGAGCAGGCCGGCGTGGGCGCGGGCGAGCTTGAGCGCGGCCTCCCAGGCCTCGGTGCCGGAGTTGCAGAAGTAGACGCGGTCGAGGCCGCTGATCTCGGTGAGGCGCAGGGCAAGCTCGGCGGTGTGCTCGGTGTAGAAGAGGTTCGAGGTGTGGATGAGGTTCGCACCCTGCTTGAGGATCGCGGCCTCCATGGCGGGATGGCGGTAGCCGAGCGCGGAGCAGCCGATGCCGCTGAGCAGGTCGAGGTAGTCGTCGCCGTTCTCGTCGCGCAGGTAGACGCCCTCGCCGGAGACGAAGAGATAGGGATTGCGGGCGTAGGTCTGCAGCATCAGTTTCTGCTCTACAGCCTGGATGGATTGAAGCTTCATGCGACCATTACCTCCGTGCCGTCGTTGACGCGGGTGGAGCAGAGATCGGGGAGGAACTGGGCCGCCTCTGCGGGGAGAATGCGGACGCGCTTGACCCCGTGCTTGAGGGCCTCGCGGCAGGCGTTGAGTTTGGGAAGCATGCCGCCGGTGATGATGGACTGCTTTTCGAGCGCTGGGATCTGATTGAGCGTGAGCCAGCGCATGACCTGTCCGTCGGCGCCCTTGACGCCGGGAACGTCGGTGAGGAAGACGAGCGTGTCGGCGTGGGTGCAGATGGCGCAGGCGGAGGCCATCTCGTCGGCGTTGATGTTGTAGTACTCGCCGTCGAAGCCGAGCGCGATGGAGCTGATGACGGGCACGGCGCCCATGGCCCAGATGGCCTCGAGCCAGCGGGGATCGGTCGCGGCGATCTCGCCGACGAAGCCGAGGTCGGGGGTAGTCTTCTTCTTGCGTGCGCGGAAGACGTGGCCGTCGCCCCCGGAGAGGCCTACGGCGGCCTGGCCGTGGCTGCCGAGAGCGGCGACGAGCGATTTGTTGACGCGGCCGGCGAGGACCATGAGCGCGGCGTCGCGGGTCTCGGCGTCGGTGACGCGGAGGCCCGAGATGAACTCGCTCTTTTTGCCCATCTGGGCGAGGGTGCGGGTGAGCTGCACACCGCCGCCGTGGACGACGGCAACCTGGTTGCCGTCCCGCGCGAGCTCGGCGATGGCCTTGCCGCAGGAGTGGAGGAGAGCCGGGTTTTCGAGGGAGGCACCACCAAGTTTGACGACGAATTTCACAGGAGCCCCTCCGCTTCGTTCCAACCGTACATAACGTTCATATTTTGGACTGCCTGACCGGCCGCGCCTTTGAGCAGATTGTCCAGGCAGGAGACCAGGACGAGGCGGCGAGAATTGGGTGCGAGCTCAAAGCCGAGATCGCAGAAGTTGGTGCGGACGACGTACTGAATCTGCGGCAGATGGCCGGCCGGTCGGATGCGGAGCAGCGGGCTGCTTTTATAGAAGTCGCGGAAAACAGAGTCGATCTGGTCGCGCGTGGCCTCGGTTTTAAGGCGCACGTAGAGCGTCGAGAGGATGCCGCGCGGAATGGGAAGCAGGTGCGGCGTGAACTGGATCTGGTCGGCTGTGAGGTGGAGCTGCTCCAACAGCTCGCCGGTGTGGCGGTGGCCGAAGACGGAGTAGGCGGAGAGATTGTCGGCCGCGTACATGAAGTGGGTCTTGGCGGTGGCGGCCTTGCCGGCGCCGCTGACACCGGACTTGGCGTCGGCGATGATGCCGGCGTCTAGGTCGGCGAGACCGGCCTCGACGAGCGGCGCGAGCGCGAGGATGATCGAGGTCGCATAGCAGCCGGGATTGGCGACCAGACGGGCGTTGTGGATCTCTGCGCGGTGCAGCTCGGGCGAGCCGTAGACGGCTTCGGTTTGCAGTTGCTGGGCGGCGGCGGGGTCGGCATCGGTGAGGTTGTAGATCGCGCGGTTCTGGTCGTGCTGGAGGCGCCAGGCGCCGCTGAGGTCGACGACGCGGATGCCGCGGGCGATGGCCTCGGGCGCCCACTCGCGGGACTGCTCATGCGGCGTGGCGAGGAAGAGGAGCTCGATGCCCGAGTCGGCGAGGCGGTCCCAGTTGAAGGGGACGACCTCGGGAGCGATGCCGTCGCTGGTGGCGAGCTGCGGCTGAAGGTCGGTGAGCAGGACTTTTTCCTGCTTGGCGTTGTTGCTGCCGTCGGTGCAGGACTCCATACGGCCGAGGAAGACGGGCTGGGTTTCGGCGAGGCGGGGATGGTTGAGGAGCAGACGGGCTAGTTCGCCGCCGGCGTAGCCACTGACACCAGCTACGGCGGTGCGGAGTTGCGTCGAGGATTCGTGGGTCAGGGAGTGCTGGGGCAATGCTTGCGCCAGCGTGGTGTGGAAGTCAGCCAATGTAGCCTTCAATCCTCGCTTTGAGCGTGCTTGTCTGCCGTTCGTCCGGGCAGATGATGAGGACGGTGTCGTCGCCGGCGATGGTGCCGACGACCTCCGGCCAGTCTTCATAGTCTATCGCTGCGGCGACCGGCTGGGCAGAGCCGGTGGTGGTGACGAGGACGAGTAGGTTGGCGGCCTGGCGGGCCTCGAGGCCGAAGCTGCGCAGAACCTCGCGGATGCCGGGGCCTTCGTCGTCGTCGGAGTCGGCCGCGGCTGGCAGTGAGTAGCCGTGGGGGCCCTTCGAGAGGTTGAGCTCGTGGATGTCGCGCGAGAGCGTGGCCTGAGTGACGTGGAAGCCGCGGGCGGCGAGTTTGCGGCGCAGTTCGTCCTGGTTGGCGACGGCGCTGGTGAGGAGGAGCTCGCGGATTGCGGTGTGGCGCTGCTGCTTCATCTGGAGACCTTCAACGAGCTTGAGAAACAAATGTCGATTAATTTCTGATCGACAGTTCTATGTAGTACCCTATGGGCTCGCCGTACTATTGTTGTCCTTGCCTGCCTGCTGCCCCGGAACTGCATCGTAGTTGATGCGGGGAAAATGCATAAAAATACATTATCATGTATAAATATACATAGCAACTCATCTTTACCGTTTGTAGAGCTTAGTTGTCCCGTTTGTGCGCTCCGCTGGGTAGTTTCCTTTCCTTTGTGTGCGTCCCGCTGGCGCAACCATCGTCCAGTGGGGAACGCTCAATTTCGATGTTCGCTGTTTAGCTGGTTGACTTCAAGCAAGAGGGGACTTCGCGGCACCAGGACGTGCCGCTGAAGAAGAGTGTGAAACATGGTCAGGTCTACTCCAGCCAGTGTGAATCTGGCAGACGTCGATGCAACGGCAATGGCGCCGGATGCGTTCCCGAGTTCTTCTTCGCCTCGTCTTCAAACCTCTTTGCAAGCTTCTTTAGTGGATGCGCGGTTCGATCAGGACTCGTGCGGCGTTGGATTTGTGGCCTCGATCGCTGCGGCTGCTTCGCACACGATTCTGACCCAGGCGCTGACGGCGCTGGGACGGTTGGCGCACCGCGGTGCGGTGGCGGCCGATGGGAAGAGCAGCGACGGTGTTGGCGTGACCACGGCAGTGCCGCGCACGATGCTGCTGCGGGAGACCGGGCTGAGCCTCGGCGACGACCAGACGCTGGCGGTGGGCATGTTGTTTCTGCCGGCAGAGGAGACGCGGGCGGAGGCGCTGCTCGAGCGCTGTCTGGCTTCGCATGACCTGAAGGTGCTGGGCTGGCGCGAGGTGCCGATCCAGACGGGATGCCTGGGTGAGATTGCATTGAGCACGATGCCGAAGATTCGGCAGGTGCTGGTGGTGGATGGGCTGGAGAAACGGGCGACGACCGCCGGCTTCGACGCGGACGCGATGGAGCGGCGGCTGTACCTGGCGCGAAAGCAGTTCGAGCGTGCCCATGCGCAGGGCGAGGTGACGGGATATATCTGTTCGCTGTCGGCGCAGACGCTGGTGTACAAGGCGATGTGTACGGGCGCGCTGCTGGCGGAGTTCTTCCCGGATCTGGCGGCTGCTGACTTTGTGACGCCGTTTGCGGTGTTTCATCAGCGCTACGCGACGAACACGCTGCCGACCTGGCATCGCGCACAGCCGGGGCGGATGCTGGCGCACAACGGCGAGATTAATACGGTTTGGGGGAATCGGGCGCGGATGGCCGCGCGGGACTCCACGCTGCCGGTGGAGTGCAAGCCGGTGCTGACCGAGGGTGGGACGGACTCGACCAGTTTGGACGAGGCGGTGGAACTGCTCTCGAAGAACGGCCGGACGCTGGCCGAGGCGGTGCGGATGCTGCTGCCGCCGGCGGCTGAGGGGCATCAGGCGTCCTCGTTCCTGCGCTATCACACCGACTGCGCGGAGCCGTGGGATGGGCCGGCGGCGATCTCGTTTACCGATGGGCAGGTCGTCGGCGCGGCGCTGGACCGCAACGGACTGCGGCCTTGCCGGTATGCGATTACGACGGATGGGCTGGTGGTGACGGGGTCGGAGGCGGGGTTGGTGGATCTCGATCCGGAGACGGTGGTGGAAAGCGGCCGGCTGGGGCCGGGGCAGATGCTTGTAGTCGATCTGCGGGAGCACAAGGTCTACGACGACCTGGCGCTGCTGGAGCTGTTTGACCGGGGCGAGGTGTACGCGCCGCTGAGCGAGGATACGCCACTGGTGGCGTTGCCAGCGACGGCGCAGGAGGCGGCGCGAGTGAGCGCGCTGCAGCGTGGGTTTGGGTACACGCGCGAAGACGTGAAGATGATTCTGCAGCCGATGGCGACCGAGGGCAAGGATGCGGTCTGGTCGATGGGCGATGATACGCCGCTCGCGTTTTTGGCGCGGGCTCCGCGGCCGGTGTATGGCTTCTTCCGGCAGCGGTTTGCGCAGGTTACCAACCCGGCGATCGATCCGCTGCGCGAGGCATGCGTGGTGTCGCTGCATACGCGGCTGGGACCTTGGCCGCATCTGCTGGACAAGAACGCACCGCTGCCGGGGATCTCGCTGGGATCGCCGTTCCTGTCGCTGGGACAGGTGGAGGCGCTGCGGAAGGGGCAGTATCCGCACCATGACGAGTTGCGGCTGGCGGAGCTGGAGTGCGTGTTTGCGGCCTCGAAGACGCTGGTCGAGGCGCTGGATGACGTCTGCATGCGGGCGATCGAACTGGTGCGCGGCGGGGCGAGGATCCTGCTGCTGACCGACCGGGCGGCGACCGCGGAGGCGCTGCCGATCCCGATGGCGATGGCTACGGGCGCGGTGCATCAGGCGCTGGTGGCGGCTGGGTTGCGGACGCTGGCTGGAATTGCGGTCGAGGCGGGCGACTGCCGGGATATTCACCATGCGGCGGTGCTGATTGGGTATGGCGCGGGCGCGGTTTGTCCGTGGCTGGCGCTCGAGACTGCGCTGAGCCTGGCGCCGGTCGGGACCGAGTTGGCAGTGGCCGAGACAAAGACGCTGAAGGCGCTGGATGCGGGGCTGGCCAAGGTGATGTCGAAGATGGGCATCTCGGTGGTGGACAGCTACCGCGGGGCGCACCTGTTCGACATCCTGGGACTCCATTCGAGCGTGGTGGATCGGTGCTTTGTGGATACGCCGGCGCCGCTGTCGGGGATTGGATTTGCGGAGCTGGAGCGGCATCTGCGGGAGACCTGGCTGCGGGATGAGGCTGCAGTTGCCGTGTCCGCGGACCTCCCGGACCATGGCTGGGTGCGGTTCCGCAAGGCCGATGGCGCGGAGCCGCATGCGTGGCAGCCGGCGACGGTGAAGGCGCTGCAGACGGTGGTGGGAAGCGCGCGGGGCGTGGCTGCTGCGGCCGACCCGAGCGCGGCGTTCCAAATCTTCTCGCGGGATTTGCTGGCGCGGGATCCCGCGGTGCTGCGCGACCTGCTGGAGGTTCGGCCAGCGGGTGCGGAGCTTAGCTTGGCCGAGGTAGAGGCGCCGGAGAGCCTGGTGAAGCGGTTCGTGGCCAGCGCGATGTCGTTGGGATCGCTGAGCCCGGAGGCGCACCAGACGATCACGGCGGCGATGAACACGCTGGGCGCGCGGTCGAACACGGGCGAGGGCGGCGAGGATCGCGATGTGTACCGGTCGGAGTTGGTGACCTCGGGGCTGGTGGCGGGCGGGCAGCCACATGCGATCAGCACGGCAGTGCAGGCCGCGAGCACGGGCGCGGTGGCGGTTGCCGAACCGGTGGTTGAGGCTCCAGCGGTGCATCTGTTGAACAATAAAATCAAGCAGATAGCCTCGGGACGCTTCGGTGTGACGGCCGAATATCTGGCGCACGCCGAGGAGATCGAGATCAAGGTGGCGCAGGGCGCGAAGCCGGGCGAGGGCGGCCAGCTGCCGGGACATAAGGTCAGTGGGCTGATCGCGCGGCTGCGGCATGCGCAGCCGGGAGTTTCGCTGATCTCGCCGCCGCCGCATCATGATATTTACTCGATCGAGGACCTGGCGCAGCTGATATACGACCTGAAGCGCGTGAATCCGCGCGCGGCGGTGGGCGTGAAGCTGGTGTCGACCTGCGGCGTGGGCACGGTCGCAGCCGGTGTGGCGAAGGCGTATGCGGACTTTATCGTGATCGCCGGGAACACGGGTGGGACCGGTGCGGCGGCGCTTTCGAGCATCAAGTACGCAGGGAATCCGTGGGAGCTGGGTCTTGCCGAGGCGCAGCAAGTATTGATGCAGAACGGGATGCGTGGCCGGGTGCGGCTGCGGACCGACGGCGGGCTGGCGACGGCGCGGGACGTTCTGGTCGCAGCGCTGCTGGGTGCGGACGAGTTCGGCTTTGGGACGGCGGTACTGGTGGCGCTGGGTTGCGATATGGCGCGGCAGTGTCATTTGAATACCTGTCCGACGGGCATCGCGACGCAAAAGCCGGAGCTGCGGGCGAAGTTCCGCGGTAAGCCGGAGCATGTGGTGCGGTTCTTCACGGAGCTTGCGGGCGACCTGCAGTATCTGCTAGCGCGGTATGGTCTGGCGTCGCTTGAGGCGGCGATCGGAAGGACGGATCTGCTTGAGCAGGTTCGGTTTGACGGCAGTCTCGACCTGCAGCCGATGCTGGCGAAGGTAGCCGATGGGCCGACGCATTGGATGGGCGGGCGGAACGATCGTCCCGATCCGGTGCTGCCGCTCGATGAGGCCTGGGTTCGACCGATGCTCGCGGCGGTGGATGCCGGCGAGGCGTATGTCGTTGATTCGAAGATTGAAAACGGGGATAGGTCGGTGGGGACGAGGATCTCGGGCGAGCTGTCGTTGCGCAGCGCACGGGGCGAGTCGGACGCCGCGGATGTGACCGTGAACCTGACCGGAACGGCGGGGCAATCGTTTGGTGCGTTCCTTGCGCCGGGGGTGAAGCTTGTCTTGAATGGTCAGGCGAATGACTTTGTAGGCAAAGGACTTTCAGGCGGGAAGATTGTGATCAGAGCGTGCGGTTTGGCGGCTAAAGATAGCGGTCATCACGTCATTCTGGGCAACGTGGCGCTGTATGGGGCGACGGCGGGAACGCTGTTTGCGGCGGGGAAGGCGGGCGAGCGGTTCGCGGTCAGGAACTCGGGAGCGCTGGCGGTGGTCGAGGGGGTTGGCGACCATGGCTGCGAGTACATGACGGGCGGGACGGTGATCGTGCTGGGACCAGCGGGCATGAACTTCGGCGCCGGCATGACGGGCGGCTTGGCTTGGGTGCATGACACTGACGGACTGTTTATTGGACGGAAGAGGTTTCACCCTGAATTCCTTGATGCAGAAGGATTTAGCGACGTAGACGAAGCTGCTAAGGAGTTCTTGCTGGAGACGCTGCGGGAGCACGCGGCGCGGTCGGGAAGCTGGCTGGCGCAGCGGATGCTGGCGGATTGGCCAGCCCAGGCGCAGGCGTTTGTGCGGCTGACACCGCGGCCGCAGGCGTAGACTGCACGACTTGCCCACGGACCCCTGCTTTGGGGTTTGTGGGCAGCGTGGTGAGTTGCAGATGGGGTTGGGCTTTGTAGGTGTTGGTTGGGGTTTTGGGGGCGGTTTCGTTGGGTTCGGCTGCGCGAAAAAGTGCGGTAGAACGTGGTGAAATGTGCGGCTCACATTGGACAAGATGATGTTTTTTGGGGCTGGGTCGGAAAGAGTCCAGCTCGGGCTGAAAGGTGCGATCGGTACGAGGTGCGTGGACGGTACCGGGGGACTTCGCTGCGTTCAGGATGACGGCAAAGACTAACAGCGACAAGAGCAGGCAACGGCAAGAGCAGAAGCAGATCCTCTTCTGGGATGACAAATGAAAAGAGGCACGACCCAACAGCTGAGTTCCACGTTAGGAGTGTATAAAGATTCAGTTTGGTGTGGGCGGTTGGCAACCGTGGGTAGGTTTCGGTAGAGTGACCACGGAATCGACGGTGCGGGTGGTGCGATGGCGGCTCGGCTGAAGGCGGGGGTGGAGAGGTCGGTGGGATCCGGGATCCGTACGCCGGCGGGCGGCGGGCTGGAAGGCGAAGGACGGGTGCTGGGTGGGGTGGGGAGTGAGAAGTACCAGAGGATTCTCGATGCCGCGGTGGAGGTGATCGCGGAGAATGGATACTTCAATTCGCCGGTGTCGGCGATTGCGGCGCGGGCCGGGGTGGCGGATGGGACGGTCTATCTGTACTTCAAGAATAAAGATGAGGTGCTGAAGACGGCGATCGATCGCAATTTTGATCGGTTCCATCATCAGGTGCTGGAGCGGTTTAACACGCTCGACGATCCCAGGGAGCAGCTGGCGTATATCGCGCAGGTGCATCTGGAGAGCAACTCGGTGAACCGGGCGATGGCGATTGTGATGCAGACGGAGGTGCGGCAGAGCGCGAAGTTCATTGCGGAGTTCTCGCACCATCACCTGGTGAAGTACATCCAGATGGTGCGGGAGGTGGTAAGGCGGGGGCAGCAGCAGGGGATCTTTCGGCAGGATGTGTCGGATGGGGTGGTGGCGCATTGCATGTTTGGGGCGATCGATGAACTGCTGAGCTCGGCGGTGTTTACGGGGCGGGTGTACGACGCGAAGGCGACCGCGGCGCAGGTGCTCGATGTCCTGTTGAAGGGCATCGCGGGCTAGGGCCATTTGGAGCTTTGTTCGAGGTGGCGGGAGGAAGAACTTCCGGTTTTTTGTAATTCCGCCAGAAGCTATGCAGGGATTGCAATCCGGACACGCAGGGCTAAGTTTCTGGATTATTGGCACACCGCGGCTGGTTTCCGTGAAGGCGGTGACGCGGGTGTGGGTGGTGGGGTTTAGCTGAAGGAGCTGGCGTCGAGGAAGGCTTGGAGGGGGGCGTGTTCGATGCGGTTGCGGCCGCTTTGCTTGGCCTTGTAGAGGCCGCGGTCGGAGGCTTCGATGAGAGCGGCGGGATCGCCGGCCTGGGGGAACTCGTAGACGGCGACGCCGATGCTAACGGTGGCGAAGTGGCCGATGACGGTCTGGTTAGGGATGCGGAGGGAATGGACCGCCTCCTGCATGCGGTCGGCGACCGCCTTGGCACCGTTGAGGTCGGTTTCGGGAAGGATCGCAGCGAACTCCTCGCCGCCGTAGCGGGCGAGCAGGTCGCTGCTGCGGGGTAGGGTGGATTGCAGGGCGGAGGCGATCTCGACCAGGCACTGGTCGCCGTAGCGATGACCGTAGCGGTCGTTGAGGTTCTTGAAGAAGTCGACGTCGATGAGGAGGAGCGACAAGGGGTGCTGGGTGCGGATGGCGCGGCCCCACTCGAGGTCGAGGATCTGGTCGAAGCAGCGGCGGTTGGCGACGTTGGTGAGGCCGTCCTTGAGGGACATTTCCTGGAGCTGGTCGCGGGCGTGCTGGAGGGATTGCTGGGATTGGGTAAGGCGGCTTTGCAGGGTGGTGGTGCGGATTCCGTAGACGGCGAGAGCGACGAGGATGGCGGTGATGCCGATGGCGAAGTGCTGGCGGGCGGTGGCGGCGCCGAGGGCGAGCAGGGCGAGGGTGTAGAAGATGGGGCTGGCGTTGTCGATGAAGAGGGCGAGGCGGGTTTTGGGGAGGCGCGGGGCGGTAGGGTCGTGGCGGGGGCTGGGGAGCAGGGCGGCTCCGGCGAGCAGGAGGAAGGGGACGTCGACGAAGAGGTCGAAGAAGGTGTGGGCGTCGGTGACGACGGAGGCGTTGTTGTAGATGCAGGCGCAGAGGGCGTAGGTCCAGAGGAAGACACAGAGGGTCTGGAAGAAGCGGCGGTCGTCCGTTTGCCTGGCGGTCTGCTGGGGGGCGTGCCTGGGCTGTGCAAGCAGGCGGAGGGTGGCGGCGCAGGCGAGGACAAGGTTTTCGATGTTGTAGACGCGTGCCAGGAGGGCGTCGGAGATGGGATGGATGCTGGTGGTGGTGAAGGGAAGTACGGCGAAGAGGGTGATGTAGGTGAGGTAGGCGGTGAGGAGGGCCTGGATGGCGTCGAGCGAGATGAAGAGGGGGCTGGGCGGGGTGTCGGTGGAGGAATCTGTGGAGGAGGAGATGGCGAGGAGGATGGGGACGCCGTAGAGGAAGAAGACGAAGTCGGAGATGAAGGCGATGTTGAAGGGGATGTTCTGAAAGAGCTCCTCCCAGGCGGAGAGGAGCATGCCGATAGCCCAGAGGAGAACGCCGGCGCTGAGGAGGATCCAGGGCAGGCGGACGCGGGCGGTGACGGTGCGGGCCTGCCTGGAGCAGGCGAAGAGAGCGGCTAAAGGCGCCAGAAGGATAAAGGGATAGGAGGCCGCGGTGGCATGGGATCGAAAGATCACCATGGACATTGCGTGCAGCCAGAGGAAGGCAGCAGCAGGCGGGAGAAGGGATCGTAGGTTCAGCGGACGGATCAGCATGACTGAATCTCCGAGGGACGGGAGCGAGGGAACCAAACGTTGCCAACAGCATAGCAACTTCCTGGGGATGCGGGTACAACGAAGTGGGGTGTTTTGGGAACGTTGGTGGGGTTGGCGGTTACCTTTCCCCATGCCGCGCATGAATGGGGTACCGGTTCGCTGGGAGCCGGGCGGTGCCGCGAGGAGGCCACCTGGTTGCTAAGATGATGTGGATAGTAAGCACGACCAGCCGGGCCTATTCATTCGGGAGCTTGATGACCTTGAAGAGCGAAGCGGAAGAGGTATTGCAGAACGACTCCGAGCCTTCAGCCAGCATTTTGGAGCATCCAGAGTTTCTTCTGGCGTCTATCGTCGATTCATGCTTCGACGCTATTATCAGCAAAGATTCGACGGGGACCATTACGAGTTGGAATCAGGCGGCGTGCCGGATGTTCGGGTATGCCGCGGAGGAGATGGTGGGGCAGCCGGTCCTTCGGCTGATTCCAGAGAGCCTGCATGGGGAAGAGGCCGAGATCCTGAAGAAGATCAAGGCGGGCGAGCGCCTTCATCAGTATGAGACGCGGCGCATCAAGAAGAATGGCGAGCTGATCGAGGTGTCGCTGACGATCTCCCCGGTGCGGGATAACACGGGGCGGATTATCGGATCGTCGAAGATTGCCCATGACATCAGTGAGCGGCGGCGGGCGGAGCAGGCGACGTTTCGGCTGGCGGCGATCGTCGAGTCGTCCGATGATGCGATCGTGTCGAAGACGCTGGATGGGATCGTTACGAGCTGGAACGAGGCGGCCTGCCGGATGTTTGGCTATACGGCGGAGGAGATGGTCGGGCAGTCGATCCTGCGGATTATTCCCGAGGAGCTGCATCCGGAGGAGGCGGAGATCCTGAGGCGGCTGCGGGCGGGCGAGCGGATCGATCATTATGAGACGCGGCGAAGACGGCGGGATAGCAAGATGCTGGAGGTGTCGCTGACGATCTCGCCGTTGCGGGACAGCAAGGGGCGGGTGATTGGGACGTCGAAGATCGCGCATGACATCTCGTCGCGCAAGCAGATGGAGCGGCTGCTGATCCAGTCGGAGAAGCTGGCCGCGACAGGGCGGATGGCGGCGACGATCGCGCATGAGATCAACAATCCGCTGGAGTCGGTGATGAATCTGATCTATCTGGCGCGGCGGAGCAGCCCGGCGACGAGCGAGGCGCGTGAGTATCTGGAGACGGCGGAGAAGGAGGTCGAGCGGGTGTCGCATATCGCGCGGCGGACGCTGGGGTACTATCGCGACACGGGCAAGATGCAGGAGGTGCTTCCGCAGGACGTAATGCGGGAGGTACTGTCGGTGTATCAAGCGAAGATGCAAGGGCGGCAGATCCGGGTGGAGTGCGTCTTTACGACGAGCCGTGCGGTGTGGGTGCGGCGGGGCGAGCTGATCCAGGTGTTCTCGAATGTGATTGCGAACTCGATTGATGCGATGCCGCAGGGTGGGGTGCTGTATCTGGGCGCAGAGGAGCGGATCGAGGCGGGGATGGAGGGAGTAGAAATGGTGATTCGGGACCAGGGGACGGGGATCGATGAGGATCACGTGGGGCGGGTGTTTGAGCCGTTCTTCAGCACTAAGGGCGATCTGGGCAACGGGATTGGACTGTGGGTGGCGAAGCAACTGATCGAAGGCCACGGGGGACGGATCGCGGTGACGAGCACGACGGAGGTGGGGAGGAGTGGGACGACGGTGTCGATTGTGTTGCCGTTCGGTGGGAGGGACGGGGGCGAGGCGAAGTAGTGGCGCGAACTGCAAGGAGACGGGCCGACCGACATTGCGCTGTCAGGATGCCGTCTGCACGATGTGCGTCGCGACACCGGATACACTGATGCAAACATGAGGTTTCTAAAAATTGTATCCAAAATTCTTGGCGCGCTCGCTCTCGTATGCCTTGTCATCGCCGCTGCAGGCGCGACCTATAATGCCCTGAGTCTTCGACACTACCGCAAGCTCTCCGGCGTACCAGGCAAGCTCTACAACGTAAATGGCTATGCGATGCAGATGTACTGCACCGGGCAGGGCTCTCCCACTATCCTCCTCGATTCGGGCCTCGGGGATGACTTTACGATCTGGGCGAAGGTGCAGCCTGAGCTTTCCAGCGTGACACGCGTGTGTTCGTACGATCGGGCCGGCTTCGGTTGGAGCCAAGCGAGACCTGGCGTGCAGGACGCGAACGCCATCGCTGCGGAACTGCATCAGCTCGTCTCGGTGTCCGGTGTCCAGCGCCCGTTCCTCCTCATGGGGCACTCCATCGCCGGCCTCTATCTTCGTTCCTACGCGGCACATTATCCCAACGACCTCGCAGGACTGGTCTTCGTGGACGGCGCTACTCCGCTCCAGGACGATCGGGTGCCGCGCGAGTTGGTGAGGATAGAGGACCAGCAGCGAAACGAGATGCCATGGCAGAAACTACTCATAACCCTGGGCTGGTACCGAGTAAAGGGGATTTGCACCGCGGTACCTGCCGGGTTTGAGAGCGACAGCCTTTGGATCAAGGCCGACTCGTGCGTTCCTTCGCAGATGAGCGCTATCGAACAGGAGCTGGACGCGGAGCGCGCATCCGGTGAAGAGACGGTGCACGCCGGACCGTTCGGGTCGCTTCCGATTCTCATCTTCTCCCGTGACCCGAAGGTGCTTCCCCCGAACTGGCCAGCGGAGGTAGCAAAGGGTAATGCTGTGGTGTGGAATCAGATGCAGGAAGAGGAAAAAGGCCTCTCCGATCACAGCCGCCGCATCATTGCAAAGGGCAGCGACCATTATGTGCAGATTGATCGGGACGACCTCGTCACAAAGGAGGTTTCAGCTTTTGTTCTGCAGCTTCGGGAACATCCGTTCCCATCAGAAAGCGACCACACGACCATTGAGAAGTAGAGAACAGAAAGCGCTGTTATCGCCATTTCCTTCTGGTTGATCGGCGATCAGGAAATGATGTGAGCATGCTGCTTCGATGACCCTCGGCGATGGACAGGCGGTGGCGAGGCTGGGGGCGATCTGGTATCTCTGGTATCTGGTATTAAGGGGAATGATGTTTAAGATTGCTGCTTTATATCGGTTTGTGGCGCTGCCCGATGCGGCTGCGGTGCGGCCCGGGCCGGAGACGCTGTGCGAGGAGTTGCGGGCGGCGTTTCATGAGGACGAGCTCTGTGGGACGCTGCTGATCGCGGCCGAAGGCGTGAATGGGACGCTGGCGGGGTCGGCGGAGGTGATCGAGCGGGTGCTGGATCTGCTCACCGAACGGGTAGGGCTGGAGCGGGCGGAGGTGAAGTTCTCGTACGCCGAGGAACGGCCGTTTGGACGGCTGAAGTTCCGGGTGAAGCCGGAGATTATCGCGTTTCGTAAGGCCGTCGTCGATCCGACGCGGGTGGGGCAGTATGTGGCTCCCGAGTCGTGGAACGAGCTGATCGCGGACCCGGAGGTGCTGGTGCTCGATACGCGGAACCAGTATGAGACCGAGGTGGGGACGTTTGCGGGCGCGGTCGATCCGGGGATTGAGAACTTCTCGGAGTTTGTGACGTATGTGCGGGAGAACCTGGATCCGGAGCGGCACCGCAAGGTGGCGATGTTCTGTACCGGCGGGATCCGGTGTGAGAAGGCGTCGGCGTTTATGTTGCAGGAGGGGTTTGGAGAGGTCTACCACCTGAAGGGCGGGATTCTGAAATAC
>FSWS01000031.1_pt1 | contig 15200 bp, 13 predicted proteins | sample 1638091 | NCBI WGS metagenome assembly FSWS01 (sample SAMEA3914788, study PRJEB12502) | metagenome | biome: forest; material: soil | place: Canada | collected 2011-07-03 | depth 0.1 m
GCGATGTCCGTAAGAGGCTTGCATCCTACAGAACATAGGCTAGAGACAGCAACCCGAAGGCCAAAAAACAGAGAAACGGTGCTATAATGCACGAAATTATCACAGCTGCAGCATTTGTATTTACCTTATTTCTCCCATGCCTGGTTGCGACGCATTCCAAGTCGCAGGACGACTAGCGCTCTCTCCCGCGAAGCGTCCTCCGCAATGCGCCGCTTGATTCCCCAGTAGCCTCCGATCGATCAAAGGCTCGCAGACAGCAAATAGTTCCCGATCGACAATCGTAGGACAGACTGAAGCCTCCCGGCTCCGGTCTTTTTTTTGTCTCAATAACCCCTCACATCCGGAGCTGATAGACCCACGATTAGCCCAGATACCCACGCGCGCCAGCTCACCCCTGGCACCGCTCCGCCTGCCGCTCTCGGCAGCAGCCCCCTAACCAGCCCCGGCCAGCCTTTAAACCGCCTGCGCCTCAGCCGCATACTCCGGCTCCACGCACGTCTCCACCACCGTAAAGCTCTCCCGCGGATGCGCGGCATGCGGATCCGCCCCCGCCGCCTCGCCGGCATGATGCCCCCGCAGCACGTCCTGGATCACCCGCCGGCTCTGCTCCTGCTCCGCCCGCGAGAACTTCGACCAGTACGCCAAAAACCCTTGGCCACAAACCGAGCAACGAACGTCGCTGGCCTCATTTGACAGCTTACAAACCACTTCGTGCACGGGCCTATCTCCACGGACAGCGTTCAGGATTGATCAAAATCGAATCTTTCCCAATTCCCCATTCTACCCCCTGCCTTCGTCTTCCCATCGAAATTGGTGCCGGGACGGTAAAGCAAATATGCTGGTCAAGCATCGACTATCCTGATAGAAGCAGCGACCGCGGGGCATTCCAGGCTCGCGCGCAACAAAATTCAAATGACAGCAAACAGCGGAAACGAGCAGATGATTCGAATCGAGCTTCCTGATGGTTCGGTGCGCGAAGTAGCGCAGGGCACAACGCCGCACGATGTGGCCATGAGCATCTCCCCACGCCTCGCCGCGGCGGTCGTAGTGGCGCGCATCCGCCCTCTCACGGCGAACACGCCCACGACCACTCCCGGCGACCCCGCCGCATCCGACGAGCAGGCCATGTACGCGGCCGCCGCCGGTGGTGAGCGTCTGGTCGATCTCGCCTCTCCGCTCACCGAAGACGTCGCCCTCGAGCTCCTCAAGGAGACCGACGAGGCCGCACTCAAGGTCGTCCGTCACTCCGCCGCCCACGTCATGGCGACGGCCATCCTCGAGCTCTTCCCCGAGACCAAGCTCGGCCACGGCCCTGCCACCGACAACGGCTTCTTCTACGACGTCTACCGCCAAGTGCCCTTCACCGAGGCCGATCTCGCCGCCATCGAAGCTCGCATGGCCGAGGTCGTCGCCCGCGACGAGAAGTTCCTCCGCGTCGAAGAGTCTCGCGAGCAGGGCCTTAGCGACTACGTCCGGCAGGGCGAGTTCATGAAGGTCCACTTCATCGAGCGCTTCACCCAGCCCGGCGAGACCATCTCCCTCTACAAGAACGGCGCCTTCACCGACTTCTGCCGCGGCCCGCACGTCCCCTCCACCGGCCGCGTCAAGGCCTTCAAGGTGACGTCGATCGCCGGCGCCTACTGGCTCGGCGACGAGAAGAACCAGCAGCTCCAGCGCATCTACGGCACCGCCTTCTTCAACCCCAAGGACCTCGACGCCCACTTCAAGCGCCTCGAGGAGATCAAGGCCCGCGACCACCGCGTTCTCGGCAAGCAGCTCGACCTCTTCAGTATTCAGGAAGTGGCCGGCGCCGGCCTCATCTTCTGGCATCCCAAGGGCGGCCTCATCCGCAAGACCATGGAAGACTGGATGCGCGACGAGTGCATCCGCCGCGGCTACGAGATGGTCTACACCCCGCACATCATGCGACGCGAGCTCTGGAAGATCTCCGGCCACGAAGAGAACTACGGCGAAAATATGTACCCGCCGATGGAGCTCGACGACGCCGAGTATCGCCTCAAGCCCATGAACTGCCCGGGCCACATCCTCATCTACAAGAACACCCCACGCAGCTACCGCGACCTGCCCCAGCGCTACGCCGAGCTCGGCAACGTCTACCGCTACGAGCGCTCCGGCACCATGCACGGCCTGCTGCGCGTCCGCGGCTTTACCCAAGACGACGCCCACATCTTCTGCACCCCCGAGCAGATCGAGGACGAGATCGCTGGCTGCATCGACTTCGCCGAGTCCGTCCTCAAGACCTTCGGCTTTGCCGAGTTCAAGGTCGAGCTTTCCACCTGGGATCCCGCCGACAAGAAGTTCATCGGTAGCGCCGAGAAGTGGGACGGCGCCGTCGGCTCGCTCACCAAGGTGCTCGACGCCAAGGGCATTCCCTACCGCACCATCCCCGGCGAAGCCGCCTTCTACGGCCCCAAGATCGACATCAAGCTGGTCGACGTCCTCGGCCGCATGTGGCAGCTCTCCACCGTGCAGTTCGACTGGAACCTCCCCGCCCGCTTCGACCTCGAGTACAAGGGAGAGGACGGCGAGTTGCACCAGCCCGTCATGGTGCACCGCGCCTTGTTCGGCTCTATCGAGCGCTTCTTCGGCGTGTTGATCGAGCACTACGCCGGCGCCTTCCCGCTCTGGCTCGCGCCGGTGCAGGTTGGCCTCGTCCCCATCTCGTCCGACAAGCACCTCGACTACGCCAACAGCGTCAAAGCGAAGCTCGAGGCCGCCGGCTTGCGTGTCGAGCTCGACGCCCGCAACGAGAAGATGAACGCGAAGATCCGCGAGTTCACGCTGCAGAAGGTACCCTTCGTCCTCATCCTGGGCGACAAGGAAGCCAACACCGAGTCCGTCAGCGTCCGCACCCGCGGCAAGGGGGACGAGGGCAGCGTCACGCTCGAAGCCTTCCTCGATCGCGCCAAGCAGACCCTAGCCTCCCGCGCGGCAGAACTTTAAGCCTCAAGGAACGATAGGACCCGAAACCCGATGCCCGCACTCTCCCAGCCCGATCGCCTCAAAGCCATCGCCCTGCTCGAAGAGCTGCGGGCACGCATTGACGAAGCCTCTGCTGGCGACGACCAGCTCCGCTTCCAAATCAAGCGTTACATCGCCAAACGCCTCGAGTTCGACGAGCGCGGCACCCCCACCCATCGCCGCCGCCTCAAAGAACAAAAGCGCGAGCTCCAGCGTAACCTCTGCGCCTCCTGCGAAGAGGAACTCCCCCCCCAGGGCGCCGAGCTCCACCGCGCCCGCGCCCTCGACGGCTACACCCCCGAGAACACCAGCCTGGTCTGCCCCCGCTGCCACGCCAATGCCGAAGCCCTCACCAAACTCTAGCGAGCACGAGCACCTCGCCCCCATCACCTAAGCCGAATCCTAGGGCGGGGAAGGGGCAGGGAAGCACCGGCTACTGGCTACGCACGCGGCAGTCTCCCCCTGCTCCGCGCATCTGACTGCCTGAGGTGCCCCAATGAAGGCTGTTCTTTTGCACGCGTACGGCTCCCCATCCCAGCTCAAGTACGAAGACGTTCCCGACCCCGTAGCCGGTCCCGGCGAGGTCCTCGTCCGCGTCACCGCCACCAGCATCAACCCCATCGACTGGAAGATGCGCAGCGGCGCCGTCAAGGAGTACATGCCGCTCGATCTTCCCGCCATCCTCGGCCGCGATCTCTCCGGCGTCGTCCGCACCATCGGTGAGGGTGTCACCAGCTTCGCCCCCGGCGACCGCGTCATGGCCATGGCCTCCCACGCCGACGCCGAGTTGGTCGCCATCAAGGCCTCCGACCTCGCCCTCGTCCCCGAAAAGCTCGACCTCGTCGAAGCCGCCGCCCTCCCCCTCGTCACCGAGACCGGCGAACAGCTCATCACCCGCGGCACCAAAATTCAGAAGGGCCAGACTATCCTCATCTCCGGTGCCATCGGCGGCGTCGGCCGTTCTGCCGTCCTCACCGCCAAGAAGGCCGGAGCAGTCGTCATCGCCGGTGTCAAAAAATCGCAGAGGAAGGAGGCCGAATCGCTCGGCGCCGATCAGATCATCGCCCTCGACGACAAGGAGGAGATGGCGAAACTCGGCTTCGTCGACGCCGTCGCCGACACGGTCGGCCAGGCCACTGCCGAGGCCCTGCTCGGCAAGGTCAAACAGGGAGGCACCTTCGCCTCCGTCCTCGGCCCACCCGCCAACGCCAAGCTGAACCCCACCGTGAACATCGTCTCGGTCCGCGCCGAGCCCGATCCCGCCAAGCTCCGCGAGATGGCCGAGGACGTCGTCGCCGGCCGCCTCGTCATCCCCATCGACCGCATGATCCCGCTCGAGGACGCCGCCAAGGGCCACGCCGCCGCCGAGAAGGGCGGCATTGGCAAGATCCTGCTGCTCGCCTGAAACCCGCGCCCGGCACTTCGTCCCCGGCGTTTCGTCCTAAGGCCAGCCCGTCTTATTACGCCGGATAGATCACGACCGAGCGCCGAGCGCCTTCGCCCGTGCTCGCCGACCGCAGCCCCGACGGCCCCACCGCCAGGTGCACCAGCCTGCGCTCGCGCGAACTCATGGGCGGAAGGGCATATGGCCGTCCCTGCGCCCGCACCTGCGCGATCGCCGCCTCGGCCGCAAGCCGCAGGTCGCGGTCGCGATTCGCCTTGAAGCTCTCCGCATCGAAGCTGATGCGATCGTGCTCCTCCGGCTCCAGTCGCAGCATCTTCGCCGCGATATGCTCAATCGCATGCAGCAGCTCCGCGTTGCGCGCCAGCAGTAGTTGCGTATCCGGGCCCGAGAGTTCGACCGAGATCTCGGGCTGGCCGGCTCCCCGCGTCTGGTTGGCCGCGGGCTCGGAGATCGCCGCAGTCAACCGCAGACCTCCAAGCGTGGACAGCATCTCCATCATCCTGGCTATCTTCGGCTGTGCATCTCTCAAATCGTTCATTTTCTTATATATACTCGTCCGTCGGGTGGATCACAATACCACCCCCGCAGGAACCGCCCACCGAATAGGAAAAGGGACGGCTCTGGAGCCGTCCCTCTGGTGCCTTGGCTCGACCTGGCGTCGACATACCGTCGGCCTAGCGCCGCCCCTGGATTGTGGTTGCGCTGCCCGACTTCCGTCGCGCCCGCTTCGCCGCAATCTCACGCATCTCCCGGCCCAGGCTTGTCCGGTTCATCACCGACTGCTGCACGATGCCAATCAGGTTGCCCACCGACCAGTACAGCGCCAAGCCCGACGCATAGTTCCACGTCATGTAGCCCGAGAACGCCGGCATCATGAACGCCATCATCTTCTGCTGCTGCGGATCCACACCCGGCGAAGGCGTGTAGAACTGCACCAGAAACTGCGACAGCACCATCACGATCGGCAGAATATGGTACGGGTCGGCCGAGGTCAGGTCCGGCAGCCAGAACCAGTGTGCCTGCCGCAGTTCCACCACCTTCGGCAGCATGCCGAAGAACGCGAACAGCAGCGGCATCTGAATCAACGTCGGAATGCAGCCGCCGAACATGTTGACGCCATTGTCCTTCTGCAGCTTCATGATCTCCGCGTTCATGTCGTTGCGCTTCGGATCGGTCACCTTGTACTTTTTGTACTTCTCCTTGATCGCGTCCATCTGCGGCTGAATCCGCTGCATCTTCAGGCCGCTCTGCATGGTCTTGATGCGCAGCGGCAGGATCAGCAGGTTGATCGCCACCGTCAGCAGCACGATCGCCCAGCCCCACGACCCCGGCCAGCTCGCCACCACATGGGCGTGGATAAACTGCAGCGCCAGGAACAGGTACTTCCCGATCGGCCCGAAGAAGCCGAAGTCCAGCAGCGGCTCCAACGTCGCATTGCTGCCCGTCGGATGGATCGCCTTCAGCACGTTCACTTCCTTCGGCCCGACGAAGATCCGCACGCTGGTATGCCCGCTCGTGTCGCCGATCGCCGCGCCCACAATGGGCACCATTACCGGCCCCTTCGACGACGAGAACACGCGGCGGCCCATCCCGCCACTGCGCAGCGTCTTCGCCACATCCAGCTGGTGGCTCAGCGTCACCAGCGTCGCGCTGCTCGGAGAGTCCGGCAGGAACACCGAGGCAAAGTACGGATCGCTCACGCCCGCCCACTCGAACGGACCGTCCACCGTATTGCCGTTCGAGATCTTCTTGATCGCTAGATGCTCTTCCTTGGTGTCGCGCATGGAATCCACCTGCGCGCTGTTGTAGGAGATCGCATTGTCCTGGTCGCCAAACCCGCCCGGCCAGCTGATCAGCGACCGCACCGGCGCGCCATTGCGCGTCACCGCCACATCCGCGTGGATCAGGTACGTCTCGTCGAACGAGAACGTCTTCGTTACCGTCAGCCCATTGCCCGAGTACTGGAAGCTCAGCGATCCCGGCGCCGCCAGCGTGCCCGTCGTCGACGCCACATACAGCGCATCGTTCACCTGCTTCGTCGTCGTGTCGTCATACGTGTACAGCGACAGCGGATAGCCGAACTGCTTCGCGGCCTCGCTATGCACCAGGTCCAGCGGCTTGCCATCGGCGTCCTTGAAGCGCTTCAGAATCCAGCTCGTCACCTCGCCGCCGCGGTTGGAGAACGTCACCTTGTACAGCTCGTTCTCGACCACGGTCATCGACGCCGCCGTCGCCTCGACCGCGGGCGTCGCAGCCACTCCAGCCGCTGCGGGAGCCGTGGCCGGCGTTGCACCGGATGCCGCCGTCTGCCCCGCCTGCGCGGGCGCCGAGGTGCTCGTATGCGTTGACGCCGTCTCCGGCTTCGACTTCGCGCGGAAGTACTGCAGGCCGAAGAAAATACCGACCATGACGACCATCATGATCAACAGGGAACTGTTATCCTGGCCGCCGCCACCCTGCTGACTGGGATTCTTAAACTCTGCCAAAGGACTTCCTATCTAGTGCTGACATATGCCTGCGCGTCGCGCGCGCCGGGCACCGCTCTTTATGATAAATGGTCGCCGTGAATCCCCCGTTGCAAAGGGGTTTTCCCCTCCGGAACCGGATCCAGCCCGCCCTTGGCGAACGGATGGCACCGCCCCAGCCGTCGCAACGCCAGCCACGATCCTCGCACCACCCCAAACCGCGCCAGCGCCACATAGGCATACTCCGAGCACGTCGGCAGATAGAGGCACTGCGTCGGGCTGATCGCATGCGCCATCGGCGAAAGCACAGTCTTGTACACGCGAAAGGCGCAGCGCAGGACCCCGGAATCCAAGGACTCCAAACTCGAATCCCGCTTCAGCCCCGCAGCCGGATCAGGCGTTCCAAAGTCCGAGGTCATGGCACTCAGTGACCGTCAGCCACAGCGGGCGTCGTCGTCTCCGCAACACCCGGCACCGGCGTCCGCGCCGCCATCTTCTGGATCGCGCGAAACACCTGCCCCACCTCGCGATCGAGCGCCGCGAACTCCATATCGATCACGCTCCGCCGCGGATGCAACACCACGTCGACCGGCGTGCTCAGCGCGCCCAGGTTCTTGCGGATCACCTCCCGCATCCGGCGTTTGATCCGGTTGCGGTCGACCGCCTTACCCATCACCTTGCCCACCGTCAGGCCCACCCGTGCGCCCGTCGCGCCATCCGGATCGCGCAGCATCTCCTCCGCGCTGCGCACGGTGAAGAAGTAGCTCATCTGCTTGGCGAACTGCTTGCGGCTCGCCTTGTAGACGCGCTGGTAGTCGGCATGTTTGCGCAGGCGAAACGGTGTGGTCGGCATACATCCCCTACAGGCTCGAGAAAATCTCAGGACGCAGAACGAAAGACCCACCCGGCGCAAGCGCTCTAGGTGGGCCAGTCTTTCTGCAGGAAGCGTTTACATCCTCCCGAAAGTCTCTCGGGATCACGTGCGACTAGTCGCGGAAGCCAGCGCTGACCGCAATCTTGTGACGGCCCTTGGCCCGGCGGCGGCTCAGAACTGCGGCGCCAGCCTTGGTCTTCATGCGGGTAAGAAAGCCGTGGGTCTTCGCGCGGTGGCGGCGGTTGGGCTGAAAAGTACGCTTGGGCATGGAACTATCGACTCCTGAATTTGATCCTGAATTTGTGCATTCTGATCGGTGCCGGAGCGTCTGATGCCGGTGAAAACGCGGACTGATCCCGATCGAAACTTTGTGCTATCGCAACAATCCCTGAGTATACCCGAAGCCAGCCGATTTCCCAAGCTCGATCCCACCCTCGCGCAAATTCGGCCCTTCGCCGCCCTCCCTCAGTGCCGGTCGCCCAGCCCTCGCCGAACTACCACAGAAATGCCCTCCGCAGGCAGTCTTTGGCCTCCTCCGTGCCCTCTTTTTGCCCTCTTTTTTCCCCATCCCTGGGCCGCGGATTTCAATCTTCACTAGGAATGGTGCAACTTCATTTTTCTCCGGCTAGATCCCACAAAACGCCCTTCCCAACGTGCTACCATCAAACCCGCTTACATAAGGTTTCACCGCACAGTCAGCTGCTCCGCACTCTGCCGCTCTGTCTCAACTCCACCTTCATGAAGCGCTACTCGTAGACGACGTGAAGTCCTTCCGGCAACATAGGGGACCCCCTAATGAACCCCGCTGCCAGCAGCGGGAAGGGACTGCTATTTCGCCGTTAGCTTCGGCCCACCTCCAGAAGGAGACGGCTGCGGCCTGAACCAAGTGCCTCGCTGACATGGGGACAAGGAAATAAACGAATGTCATTCGCTCCCACGGCTACCGCCGTATTGAATTATTGGGTTCGCATCCTGGCGGCGCTCGAAAAGAAGATCAATCGCCAGTCCTACGACACGTGGCTCAAGCCCACGCGCTTCTCGCACATCGCCGGGGATACGCTCTTCGTGCGCATCCCCTCGACCGAGTTCCAGCACATCGGCGACCGCTACGCCGACCTCATCCAGGAGGCTATCGAGAACCTCGGCCTCGAGATTGAGAACGTCGTCTTCCAGACGCCTGCCCAGGATCCCAACGCCGCCCGCGCCCGAGACGTCCGCGAGGACGGTGGATTTGCGCCCGTCCCCAGCCACAGCCAGAACGCCCCCACCCCCGGCCGCAACGGCCGCGCCGCGGCTCCCTCCAGCACAGCCGGTGCAGCCGAGCAGTCCCGCTTCGACTGGAGCGCCGCCTCCCAGCTCAACGTCAAGTACCAGTTCGACGCCTTCGTCATCGGCAGCGGCAACCAGTTCGCCATGGCGGCCGCGCAGGCCGTCGCCGAGCGCCCCTCCAAGGCCTACAACCCGCTCTTCCTCTACGGCGGCGTCGGTATGGGCAAGACCCACCTGATGCACGCCATTGGCCACGACGTGAAGCGTCGTCAGCCCCATGCCTCCATCAGCTACGTCTCCGGTGAGAAGTTCACCAACGAGATGATCAACTCCGTCCGCTACGACAAGATGACCAGCTTCCGCGACCGCTTCCGCAACGTCGACGTGCTGCTCATCGACGACATTCAGTTCCTCGCCGGCAAGGAGCGTACTCAGGAGGAGTTCTTCCATACCTTCAACGCCCTGCACGAGAGCATGAAGCAGATCGTCATTGCCAGCGACCGCCCCCCGAAAGAATTAGCGGATTTTGAAGATCGCCTCCGCTCCCGCTTCGAGTGGGGCCTGATCGCCGACATCCAGCCACCGGATCTCGAGACCAAGGTCGCCATCCTGCAGAAGAAGGCCGAGTCCGAGCACACCCAGCTGCCCACCGACGTCGCGCTCTTCATCGCCTCCAACGTGCGCACCAACGTCCGTGAGCTCGAAGGCGCCCTCGTCCGCCTCATCGCCTGGTGCGGCCTGCACGGCGTCGAGATCACCCTCGCCGTCACCCAGCAGTGCCTCAAGCAGTTCATCGACACCCAGGTCCGCAAGATCACCATCGAAGCGATCCAGCGGGCGGTCGCCGAGCAGTTTGGTATGCGCGTCGCCGAGCTCAAGCAGAAGAACAACTCCCGCCAGATCGTCGTCCCGCGCCAGATCGCCATGTACCTGGCCAAGCAGATGACTGAGGCCTCGCTGCCCGAGATCGGCCGTCAGTTCGGCGGCAAGCACCACACCACCGTCATGCACTCGATCGCCAAGATCGACGAGCATCGCCGCGCCGACAAGGACCTCAACCGCACCATCAACAAGCTCATGGAGACCCTCAGCTAAGTCCCTTCCACAGCGAAGCTGCAACGCGATGCGCCACATCTCACCCCGAGCTGTGGCGCATTTCTCTTGTCTCCGAGCACGCGAAGGCGTAAGAGAAGACATGCCCCGACCTCTGCGTCTCCGTCCCCGCTGCCTTCCGTGTGCGCTGCTGCTTATCCTCAGCCTGCTCTGTCCGCAGCCGGCGAAGGCGCAGGCCACAGCCAAGCCCCATACGAAATCCCAGACCACCCCAAAAGCTAGGCTCCTCGTCACCAACGCCTACATCTTCTCCATGGCGCCCGACGAGCGCGAGCCCTTCCACGGCTACCTCGTCGTCGCCAGCGACGGCCGCCTCACCACCGTCGCCCCCGGCAATCCGCCCGCCTCGCTCAAGGCCGTCACCACATGGAACGCCAACGGCCACTGGATCCTCCCCGGCTTCATCTCCGCCCACAGCCACCTCTGGCAGAGCGCCTACCGCGGCCTCGCCCCCAGCCAAACCCTCACCGGTTGGATCGACGAGCTCTACGGGAAGCAGTCCAGCCACGCCACCGCCGAGGACCTCTACTGGTTCACTCTCGAAGGCTCCCTCGACCACCTCCGCCACGGCATCACCGCCGCCTACAACTTCTCCCTCGGCGGCCACACCCCCGACCAGAGCCTCGCCTTCAACCAGCAGGAGTTCAACGCCGAGCTCGCCTCCGGCATCCGCTTCGTCCACGGCTGGCAGCCCGGCCGCAAGGATAACAATGCCCAGGACAACACCGTCCAAGCCACCCACGACCACCTCAAGGCCTTTCTCGACTGGTCTGCGCCCCAGCGCCAGAACCCCAGCGTCCTCTCCGTCATGATCAACGGTATGACCTCCTTTGTACCCCGCGACGACGCACCGCAGGAGGCCGCCCTCGAGGTCCAGCTCATGCGCGAGTTCCATCTCCGCAACCAGACCCACTACCTCGAACCGCCCGAGACGGAAGCCGCCGAGCAGGCCCTCTTTCCCCTCTTCGTCCACAGCGGTCTGCTCAGCGACCAGCTCATCTTCGGCCACTTCATCCACACCACACCGGACATCCTGGCCGCTACCGGCAACGCGCACGCCGACATGGTCTGGAATCCGCTCTCGAACGGCCGCCTAGCCTCCGGCACCGCCGACATCCCTGCCTACCTCAAAGCCGGCATCAACGTCGGCATGGGCGTCGACGGCGAGGCTAGCGCCGACCTCGCCGATCCCTTCGAAAACATGCGCACCGGTCTCTACGCCATCCGCGACATGTACCAGAGCGCGTACATCATGACCCCCTACGACGTCCTGCGCCTGCAAACTGTGGGCAGCGCCGACGTCCTCGGTGTCTCCGACCGTCTCGGCAGCCTCGAACCCGGCAAATTCGCGGACTTCCTCGTTCTCGATCCCATCCATTTCGGCGTCATCTTCGATCCCTACGCCACCCTGGTCCTGGTCGCCAGCGAGCCCGACCTCGAGCGTGTCTACGTCGGCGGCCAGCTCCAGGTCGAACACGGCACCCTGCTCCACAAGGACCTCCCCCACGTCGAGGCCGAGGTCAACCGCCGCGTCGCCCAGGAAAGCAAATAGCCGGGCATTCGCCCAGGCACGCCAACCCGATCTTCGCGCAGCAGGCACCCGATTCGCCGAATCGATGCCGCTCCTGTGTTCCCCGGTGCGATAGGCCGATTCTAGGGTCGCCACCTTCCCCAGCGCGAGCGCTTTCTTTGTGGGAAACCTCGCCCTTCTGTGCGATCCAGGGATATCTGATTGATTCCACGAAGTCTTTTGGACTCACTGTGTCGGGGCTTTTCACACCCAGCGTTTTGTCCAAAAACTTTGGCGCTGCGCGACTGCTTCTAAGAGCGGAGAAAGAAAGAGAGAGAAATGCTAGTACAAGTACTCGTTGTCGCTGGAAATGTGGATTTCCGGGCCATCTCCAATTAACAAAACACGTTGCCCTCGTGTCCTGATTTAGAAAACTGGCCTCCCAAAACTGCGCCCTTCGGAAGATTGGACATCACTTGCCGATAACGCCCCGAATTATCCAAGTTATCCACAGGCAGCCTCCACAGCCGCCCCGGTGGAAATGTGCGTTAAGTGAGAATTCCCAGCAAACCATCTGTATTCCGTGGTTTCCAGATGTCCACTTTCCCACAGAATTTCCGCCGGCTTGTGGATAAGTGGGCCGAAGCCGGCGCCGCGTCAGCCGCTCGAAACGCGCTAATCCGCGATGTAAACGCCCCGCCGCACCCATTCCCGGCTGGCGATCTGCTGCATCATGAAGTCCGCCACATCGGCGCGCGAGATCTTGCTGCCATTCCGCGGCAGCGCCTCCCCATCCACCCGGTAGCGTCCCGTAGCTCGCCCATTGGTCAGCATCGGCGGCATCACCATGGTCCAATCGAGCCCGCTGACCGAGAGCGCCGCCCACTGCGCCCGCTGCGAGGCCACCGGCCACTTCAAAACCGTCCTGTAGACGATCTCTTCCACCACAAACCGCCGAAACGCACTCTGGTTGTCCAGCGACCTGTCGAGCGCCCCCGCCGACCCCAGCGTCACGATTCGCCGCGGTCCCTGCACCTGCATCGCCGTAACGATCAGCGGCACCGCGCGTTCCAGAACGCCTTCGTTCCCCAACGACCGCGCCCCGAGCGCCGAAAGCGCCACCTCCGCGCCCTCCAACGTCTCCGCAATCGCCCCGGAGTCAAAAGCATCCCCAGCCACAACCTGCACCCGATCGCGCAAAGGGAACTCCGCCGGCCTCCGTAGCAATGCCGTGACCGTGTGCCCGCCCGCCAGTGCCCGTTCCGTCAAAAGATTTCCTGTGCGTCCGCTCGCGCCGAAGAGTGCGATCTTCATCCCAGCCTCCAAACACCTGATCTTCGCGTTCGGCACCCATTATCCACCGCTTCCACGGCAATAGGTGGAAAAGTGCACATCTGGAAATCCAGGCAATCAAACGGCTTACTGCGGATTCGCACTTAACGTACAGCTTTTCTCAGCTACCTATGAATATCTCTGTGGATAATGCGGATAACTTCGGACGTAAAGTTCTATTTCCGTCTGCTCTTCCGAGTCCTTCGTTTTTCTAACTGAGTTTTTCTAAATTTCGAAGCCAACCCAACTCCCGTTGTTTCTGTCAGTTATCCAGATCTTCCACTTTTCCAGCGACAACGACTGCTTCTTCTCGCTTTTTCTTCCTTTGTATCTAAAACCGTAGAAGCCGTCGCACCCCCGGGCATCGTTTCGCCGCGTCGCATGCGGCCACCGGCGGCCCCGGCTCACACACAAAGCCTGCGTTTCCCACAAAGAAACCTCTCGCGCCCTTGCGCCCTTCGCCCTAGAATCGACCTGTCGCCCAGTGGAGCTCGAGTCGCCGCCGATCCCCTGTGCATAACCGGCCGTCCCGGTGTACAGTTTGGCCAGAGCCCTGCTGTGCCCACGCCGAAGCGGCCACGCAACCGCAAGACGCAGAAGAGGAATTGGAGATTTCAAACGTGACCACTGCCACCACTCCCCTCCAGGAGCCCGAGATGAACCCCGTCGCCGCGCCCACCGGCAACCTCGAGATCACCGTTTCGCGTGCCGAACTGCTCCGGGAGCTGACCGCCGCGCAGAGTGTCGTCGAGCGCAAGACGACCATTCCTATTCTCTCGAACTTCCTCTTCGAAGCCACCGTCGGCGAGGGCGATACCGGCCGTCTCACCATCACCGCCACCGACCTTGATCAGAGCCTGCGCACCAGCTGCCCCGCCAAGGTCAAAAAGCCCGGCGCCTGCACCATCCCCGCCCGCAAGCTCTACGACTACATCAAGCTGCTTCCCGAGGGCGACATCTCCATCAAGTTGATGGACAACCACTGGGTGCAGATCCGCGCCGGCCGCTCCAACACCAAGATGGTCGGCATGGCCCGCGCCAACTTCCCCCAAGTGCCCGAGTTTCCCGCCACCGGTGCCTTCAAGATCTCGGTAGCCTCCCTTAAGAATATGGTCTCCAAGACCATATTCGCCATCTCCAACGAGGAGAGCCGCTACACCCTCAACGGTGCGCTGCTCGTCCTCAAGGCCGAGTCCATGGCCATGGTCGCCACCGACGGCCACCGCCTCGCCCATATCGAAAAGCTCGGCGAGACCCTCGAAGGCATCTCCGGCGAGAAGAAGACCCTGGTCCCGCGCAAGGCGCTCAGCGAGCTCTCCTCGCTGCTCGGCTCCACCGAGGCCGAAACCCTAGAGTTCGCCGACGACGAGCAAGCTCTCTTCTTCCGTGTCGGCGGCCGCGTCCTCACCAGCCGCAAGCTCACCGGCCAGTTCCCCAACTACGAGGCCGTCCTGCCGCGCGACAACACCAAGTTCGTCATCGTCCGCTCGGAGGATCTGATGGGCTGCATCCAGCGTGTCGCGCAGTTCGCCGACGAGCGCTCCGGCGCCATCAAGATCCGCCTCGAGCAGAACGAACTCAAGCTCTCCTCCTCCTCGACCGACGCCGGCGAGTCCGAGGACACCATCGAGACCCCCTACAACTACGAACCCCTGGTGGTCGGCTTCAACAGCCAGTACCTGATCGACTTTCTGAAGGCCATCGGCACCCAGGGCGAGGTGCGCCTCGAGTTCAAGGACGCCCAGTCTGCCGGCCAGATGCGGCCCGAGGACGGCAACGAGGACGTCAAGTACCGCTACATCCTCATGCCCATGCGTATCTGAAGAGGATTTTTCAACCTGCTTGTCAGTTTCGGCATAATTTGGCCACCGGGCCAAAATATGCCGAAATGAACAAACAACTTTCTCTTTTCCTTCTCTTTTCCTTTTAACTAAGCTTCTCCGCTTCTCCGTGCTTCTAGCACGTCCATCCGCTCTTGCGCCCTCTCGCTTCTCCGCGCAGCTCTTCCGCTACGGCAAAGACCCGCTCAACCGCAAGGAGTTCCTCTGGTTCGTCCCCCGACCGCAGCGCGATCATCCAGTGCATCCTCATCCCGCTTAACCGCCAAGAGAATGATCCGGGGGCCTAGGGGGGCTGCACTGCAGCACTTATCGCCTGGGGGGGGGCGTGAGGCCGCCACACGTTTGTCTTTGTCAGTCAGTCTAATTGTCACTGCCGCCAAAGCAGCAACGGCGCCGGCGCCAATCACCA
>FSWS01000101.1_pt1 | contig 14749 bp, 14 predicted proteins | sample 1638091 | NCBI WGS metagenome assembly FSWS01 (sample SAMEA3914788, study PRJEB12502) | metagenome | biome: forest; material: soil | place: Canada | collected 2011-07-03 | depth 0.1 m
CGTCACCCCCGACGGAACCTTTGCCGGCCGCTACGACAAGATGCACCTCGTCCCCTTCGGCGAGTATGTGCCTTTCAAGCGCTTCTTCTTCTTCGCCAAGAATCTCCTCAATGAGGTCGGCACCTTCGACCCGGGCCGCAACCGCGAGGTCTTCACCACCGGTGGCCACACCTACGGCGTCTTCATCTGCTACGAGTCGGTCTTCGCCGACGAGATCCGCCAGTACGAGCTCAAGGGTGCCGAGGTCCTCGTCAACATATCGGACGATGGCTGGTACGGCGACTCCGGCGCGCCCTGGCAGCACCTCAACATGGTGCGCATGCGTGCCATCGAAAACCACCGCTGGATCCTGCGCTCCACCAACACCGGCGTCACTGCGGCCATCGACCCCCGAGGTCGCGTCACCATGGCCGCTGCCCGCCACCGCCGCACCAGCCTGCACGTCGCCTTCGGTTACGAGCACGACATCACCTTCTACGCCGCGCACGGCGATCTCTTCGCCTACCTCTGCGCCCTGATCACGGCCCTCGGCTTCGCCGCCGGCCTTCTGCGCCGCCAGCCGCCGGCGCACTTCGCCTTCCGAAATAATATTAATGAGAAATCCTGCTCCCGGCAGTAGAATGGCCGCCGAGGTACGCCCATGGACTGGAGCGGCTGCGATCTCGTGGACCCTATCCCCAGTTGTGTGCCCGGACTGCCCAGCGTCCGCGGCACCTACATCCCCGCCGACGACATCGTGGAATACGCCGACCAGGGCGTCGCTCTCGATGAGATCCTCGAGGACTTTCCCTCGCTCACTATCGAGATCGTGCAGGCGCTGGTTGCCTTCGCCCACGCGCATCGCGGTTCCGCTTAGCCATGGCCCGAGCGGGTTCGGTCGGCACCGCTCGAAAGTGCAGTAAACTAGAGCTCTATGATCACCGATCTCGAGTACAGCTACTCCCCGGTCCGCGAACGTGTTCGCGAGCTGCGGGAGTATCTTTGACGCGCCCCGCCTTCGCCGAGAACTAACCATCATCGAAGAGAAGACCGCCGACCCCAGCATCTGGGCCGACCCCGCGCGCTCCCAGCCGCTCATGCGTGAGCGCAAGCGCCTCGAAACCCTGCTCGCCGACGACACCGAGCTCGCCCGCCGGTCGGATGATATCGAAGCCTACTTCGAGCTCGCCCGCGAGGGTGAAGACACCGAGGCCGACCTAGCCCGCGAGATCCCTGCGCTGGTCGACTTCTCCGAAAAGCTTGAGTCCAAGACCATGCTCTCTGGCGAGACCGATCCGCTCAACGCCATCGTCGTCGTCCACCCCGGCGCCGGCGGTACCGAGTCGCAGGATTGGGCGGAGATGCTCATGCGCATGTACCTGCGCTGGGCCGAGCGCGAGGGCTTCAAGACCGAGATCAACGAGATTCAGGATGGTGACGAGGCCGGCATCAAATCCGTCACCTTCACCATCACGGGCGAGTTCGCCTTCGGCCTTCTCAGCGGCGAGACTGGCGTCCACCGCCTTGTCCGCATCTCGCCCTTCGACTCCGCCAAGCGCCGCCACACCAGCTTCGCCAGCGTCTTCGTCTCGCCCGAGATCGACGACACCATCGTCATCGACATCAAGACTGAAGACCTCCGCATCGATACCTACCGCTCGGGCGGCAAGGGCGGCCAGCACGTCAACACGACGGACTCCGCCGTGCGCATCACGCACCTTCCCACGGGCCTCGTCGCCGGCTGCCAGAATGAGCGCTCGCAGCACAAGAACAAAGAGCGCGCCATGAAGCTTCTCCGCTCGCGGCTCTACGAGTACGAGCTCGACAAGAAGAAGGCCATCACCAAGAAGCTCGAGGACTCCAAGCTCGACATCGGCTTCGGCTCGCAGATTCGCAGCTACGTCCTGCAGCCCTACCGCATGGCCAAGGACCTCCGCACCCGGGTCGAGGTCGGCGACGTCGACCGCGTCCTCGATGGCTACCTCGAACCCTTTATCCGCGGCTACCTGCGCATGCGCCGCGAGGGCAATTTTCCCGCCGCCATCGAGCCCGACTCCGACGACCTGTAGGCCAGATCGTCGGAGTCGATGGAGAGTTGGTCTATCACCGCTCTCGAACTACTATGGCGATCATGTCCGAATCGTCCGCGGCCGTTCTCAATCTCTGGAAGAAGAATCTTGGCCGCGTGCCAGATTTTGTTTGGGAACAGACCCAACTTGAAGTTCTGATCCTGGCGGACAACGCATTATCCGAAATATCAGAACAAATAAGGAATTTGAGCAGTCTGCGCACGCTCGACTTAGGTCACAATGAACTCAAGCAGTTGCCTGAGGCTCTTGGCGAGATCGCTGGGCTAAGCGACTTCCTCTACCTTCACGACAATCGTCTTGAAGCGCTGCCGTCTTCCATCGCGCATTTGAAAAAGCTGCGGTACCTGAATATCAGCGCGAACTCGTTTTCGATTCTCCCCGTGCCGGTCTGCAGTTTGGCAGGGTTGATTGAGTTGCGGGCTGCAGATAATCAGCTCTCGACGCTTCCAGATTGCATTGCGAATCTATCCTGTCTGCGCGAACTCCATCTTCGGAATAACGCGCTCACAACACTGCCAGCTTCGATTGGAGAGCTTGCCGAGTTGCGGCACCTCGATCTTCGCGGCAACCCCCTGACCTCATTGCCGCCGGTGATCGCGGAACTCCCTAAGTTGGAGAAACTCGATTTACGTTGGGCCAGCTCGCTCGAATCTCCCTCCTGGAGCAAAGAACTTGAAGCACGCGGATGTGCCGTGTATCGGTAGTTTCTGCCGCGAGCACACGTTCCGTTAGAGAGGCTTTCTGCTCCCCCATCCCCCCGTCCCGCATCCAACCAATCGAACTCAGGAGGAACCCGCATGGCGCACACCCCCGACGCAACCAGCGATAGCACCGCCAGCACCGCCGAACTCCGCAAAGAGCTCCTCGCCCTGCTCCAGGGCGGCCAGGCCCACGTCGACTTCGAGTCGGCCATCAAGGATTTTCCCGCTGAACTCCGCGACGTCGTGCCCGACAAGCTGCCCTACTCCGCCTGGCAGTTGCTTGAGCACATGCGCATCACCCAGCGCGACATCCTCAACTTCTCTGCGCCGCCCACCGGCGGCTACCACGCCATCAACTGGCCCGACGACTACTGGCCTAAGTCGCCCACACCGCCCTCGGCCAGCGCCTGGGACCACTCCATCGCCGCTATCCGCAGCGACCGCAAGCACTTCGAAGACCTGCTCGAGAAGCCCGGCGCCGATCTCTACAAACCCTTCCGCTGGGGCGACGGTCAGAACCTTCTCCGCGAGGCCCTGCTCATCGCCGACCACACCGCCTACCATCTCGGCGAACTCATCGTCCTGCGCCGCTTGCTTGGCGCCTGGCACAAATAAGGAGCTGCCGCGTGAACGACCCCGAAGTGATCCACTCGCAACTGGAGAACGCCAAAACCATCGCCGTCATCGGCCTCTCCGACAATCCCGACAAGCCCAGTCACTACGTCTCTGCCTACATGCAGCAGCAGGGCTACAAGATCCTCCCGGTGAACCCCGCGCTCACAGAGGTTCTCGGCGAACCGGCCTACCCCTCGCTCACCGACCTGCCCACGAAGCCCGACGTCGTCAACGTCTTCCGCGTCCCCAGCTTCCTCCCCACTATCGTCGACGAGATGCTCGAGCTCGGTCTCCGCGATCTCTGGGTGCAGCAGGGAATCGTCAATCTCGAGGCCGCCTCTCGCGCCGAAGAGGGCGGCATTCGCGTCGTCATGGATCGCTGCATCATGGTCGAGCATCGCCGCGCAAATCTGAGCTGACCGCGCTCTCAACGGTGACAAGAGTTTGACACTTCGCCCCGTCAAAGCCGCGTGCATCAGCCTACAATTGAGGGTGATGAAGAATCGTAAGTCCCTCTCCCGTCAGCTCGTCGCTGCATGCGCGATCGTTGTGGCTCTCTGCGCCCTCGTCACCCCCACGCGCGCACAGTTGCAGTCCGTCGGCGACGGTGGCCCCGGCCCCGTGAAGGCGCAGCACCTCACCGCCGAGCTGGTCAGCTTCGGCTCGACCATCGCCCCCGGCGGCACCCTGCAGGCCGGCCTCGTCCTCACCATGGAAGAGAAGTGGCACGTCTATTGGAACAACGCCGGCGACTCCGGCGAGCCGCCCCACATCCACTGGACCCTGCCTGCTGGCATCACCGCCGGCCCGCTGCAGTTCCCCGTGCCCAGCCGCCTCCCGCTCGGCCCCCTGATGGACTTCGGCTACGAGGACACCGCCGCCTTCCCGGTCGCCTTCACTGCCGCCGCGACGATCAAGCCGGGCCCCATCCACATCGACGCCGCCATCGACTGGCTGGTCTGCCGCGAGGTCTGCATCCCCGGCAAGGCTCACCTCGGCCTGAATCTCGTCGTCGGCCCGCCCGCGCCCGCGCCGCAGCCGGTAGGCGCGCTTGGCCAGGCGCTCACCTTGCTGCCCAAGCCATTGCCCACCAGTGCCCACGTCACCGTGCACGGCGGCGCCAAGGAATTCGTCCTCACCTTCACCAACCTGCCCAGCGCCAAGGACGACAAGGACGCGGAGTTCTACCCCTACGACCAGGACCTCATCGTCAACGCGGCCGATGACGAGATCGAGTCTGCCACCGACGGCGTCCAGATCCGCATCGAGCGCTCCCCGGACCTCGCCCAGCTCCCCCCGCAGCTCCATGGCCTGCTCAAGCTCTCCGACACCGAGTCCTACGAGTTCACCGCGCCCGTTATTCCCGGCGAGGTCGCGCCCGCCGCTCCCCTCGCAACATCCGCCAAGTCCGGCGCCACCGTCTCGAGTCTCTCCGCGATCTCTGCCATCGGCCTCGCGTTCGTCGGCGGCATCATCCTCAACCTGATGCCCTGCGTCTTCCCGGTGCTCTTCCTCAAGGGCCTCGCCCTGATCCAGTCCTCGGGCGAGCAGCGCAAGCACCTCCGCAGCCACGGCCTGGTCTACACCCTCGGCATCCTGGTCTCCTTCTGGATCATCGTCGCCGTCCTGCTCGGCGTCAGAGCCGGTGGCACCCACGCGGGCTGGGGATTCCAGCTGCAGTCGCCGGTCTTCCTGACCTTCCTCGCCGCTGGAATCTTCTTCTTTGCGCTCTCGCTCGCCGGCCTCTTCGACATCGGCCTTTCGCTCACCAGCGCTGGTGGCGAGCTCGCTCAGAAGCAGGGCTACACCGGCAGCTTCTTCACTGGAGTCCTCGCCACCGTCGTCGCCACGCCCTGCACCGGCCCCTACATGGGAGTCGCCATCGGCTTCGCCCTCGCCCAGCCCGCCTTCATCACCTTCGCCATCTTCACGGCATTGGCGCTCGGACTCGCCGCACCCTACCTCCTGCTCAGCTTCCAACCCGCCTGGACGCGCCTGCTGCCGCGCCCCGGCGCCTGGATGGAGATCTTCAAGCAGATCACCGCCGTCATCTTCTTCGTCACCGTCATCTGGCTCACCTACGTCTACGGCTCGCTCTACGCCGGCAACGGCGAGGCCAACGCCGGCCTCTATCGCGTCGCCCTCCTGCTCGGCTGCTTCCTGGTCCTGGCCATCGCCGGCTGGACGCTCGGCCGCTGGCCCGCCCGCCGTACCAGCACCATCGCCGCGATTCTGCTCGTCGCGCTTGGCCTCGCCATCCCGCTCTATCAACCCAAGGACACCACCCTCGTCTGGCAGCCCTACTCGCAGCAGGCGCTCGACGACGCCCGCAAGGCCGGCCGTCCCGTCTTCATCGACTTCACCGCCTCCTGGTGCCTCTCCTGCCAGGTCAACGAGAAGCTCGTCCTCCACTCCAGCGCGGTGCAGCACCAGTTCAGCGTCCGCAACATCACGTTGCTGCGCGCCGACTGGACCAAGTACGACGCCAACATCACCCAGGAGCTCGCCTCCGTCCACCGCAGCGGCGTGCCCACCTATGTCATCTACCCGGCCGGCCCCAACGCCGCCGCCGACGTCCTGCCTGAGCTCCTCACCAAGGACGTGGTCCTCACCGCCATCGCCAAGGACACCAAATGAGCTTTCTGCAGCAGCAGCTCATTCCCGACAGTCCGGCCGCGGCGCAGGCTCTCGCCCTCGTCCAGAGCTGGTGCGCCGCCTCCGAGGCCGGTGATCTCGACGCACTGCTGCCGCTGATGACCGACGACATCCTCTTTCTCACCCCCGCCAATCCGCCCATGACCCGCGCCGACTTCATCGCCGCTTTCGGCAGCATGCAGGGCAAGGTCCGCATCGCGTGTTATCCCAACGTGCAGGAGGTTACGATCGAGGGGCCGCTCGCGATCCTCCGCAACCAACTCGTCGTCGAGATCCACCCCCTCGCCGGGGGCGAGACCATCCGTCACTCCGGAGAGGTCCTCAGCGTGCTGCGCCGCGGAGCCGACGGCAAGTGGCGCCTGTGGCGCGACGCAAACCTGCTGACGAAATCCAACTAGTCCAACTGATTCAACTTCATGGCCATCCTAGGTCTCGTCCTGAGACCTAGGTTTCCATCCCGTAAACGCGCCATTTCTCCCAACGCCGCGACCAGCGCTATCATGCAGGCAACATCTTCTCACGAGGTGTTCCCATGATCTTTCGGATCAACCGCGCCCGCGTCGCCAGGAAGATCGCTGCTCTCGCTCTCAGCCTGACGCTCGCCTTTACCGCCGCCGCGATCACTCCCAACGCCCCCGCGCCTGACTTCAAGGGCACCGACGCCAACAACAACTCGCAGACCCTCAGCCGGTACCGCGGCAAGTACGTCGTGCTCGAGTGGGCCAATCAGGGCTGTCCCTATGACGGCAAGCACTACCGAAGCGGCAGTATGGAGTCCCTGCAACGCGAGTGGACGGCCAAGGGAGTCATCTGGCTGAGCGTCATTTCGTCCGCGCCCGGCCAGCAGGGCTACGTCACCGCCGCCGAAGAGCGCGGGTATCTCACCCGCATGCACGCCGCGCCCACCGCCGCGATTCTCGATCCCACCGGCGCTATCGGCCGCCTGTACCAGGCTAAGACCACGCCCCACATGTTCGTCATCGACCCCACCGGCAGGCTGATCTACCAGGGCGCGATCGACGACAAGCCCACCACCGACGAGGCTGATCTCAAGGGCGCCCGCAACTACGTCACCGAGGCCCTCACCGACGCCATGCAGGGCAAGCCGATCCCGGTCACCGCCACACGCCCCTACGGCTGCTCCGTCAAGTACGCCGAATAGCCTCTGTTTCTGCTAGGCGGGGACTGAAGTCCCCGCCTAGCAGGCTCCCCATGGAACAAAGGCTCCAGCCTCCTCAGGATGTCTTCTTCCTTACAGGATCAACCCTCCTGAGGAGCAGGAAATGCCTCCTTCGCCGCCTCCCGGACCTCGGCATCGGACAGTGTGCGTAGCGTCTGCGACATCGACCACTTGTGCCCGAACGGGTCGGTAACCTGCCCATACCGGGCGCCCCAGAACTGGTCCGCCAGCGGCATCGTGACCGTTGCCCCCGCCTCCACCGCCCGATCCCAGAAGGGCTGGACGTCTTTCAACTCCAGTGCCAGCGTCACCGGTGATCCGCCAAGCGCCAGTGGCGACATCGGCGGCCCGCCCATCACCTCGGAAAAGTCGTCGGCCAGCATAATCACGCTGCCGTTGATGAGCAATTGCGCATGCATGACCTTCTGGCTACCGGGCGCATGGTGCACCTCGCCCTCCTGCACGGCGCCAAAGCCCTTCTTGTAAAACGCAATCGCAGCGGATGCATCGGATACGGTCAAGTAAGGAGTGATCGGCGGAACTGGGGTCATGACTCACCTCAACAAAGTGAACTCCAAAAGGAGCGACCAAGATACCACAGGGCGTCGTCGCTCAGGCCCTCGCCGCGGCGGTCATCATCGGAGTTCGCATCTCCAGTTCACCAGCCGGGAACGGTCTGCCATACAGCCACCCCTGCGCCAAATCCACGCTAAGGTCCTGCAGGATGCGCGCCTGCCCCTCGGTCTCCACCCCTTCGGCGAGAATCAGCGCCCCGTGCTCGTGGGCCAGTTTCACCGCGTCCGCCACCGCGTCCCGCACCTGCGGATGCTGCTCCAAACGCCCGATCACCGTGATGCACAACTTCACGATATCCGCCTTGATCGCCCCCGCCACATCCAGGTCGGCGTAGCCGCATCCCGTATCGTCGAGCGCGATCCGCGTCCCAGCCCGGCGTAGTCCATCGAGCGTCGGCCGCAGTTCGTCAACCCGCCCCAGCGGAAGATGCTCCGTCAACTCCAGTATCATCCGCGTGCACTCCATCGGATGCGACGACATCAGCTCCGATATTCCCGTGATCGTCGCCGCCGACGTGTTCACCGACATCCACAACTGCTCTGGAAGCTGCTTCCAACACGTCATCGCCTGTGCCCCGCAGGCCAACTCCAGCGCCTCCGTCAGACCGCAGCGGGCAGCCGCCCCAAACAAGAGATCCGCGCGCTCATACGCGCTATCCACCGGCCCGCGAGACAACGCCTCGACTCCCACGACGCGGCGTTCCGTCACGGTGACAATCGGCTGCAGCACCGTGCGCAACAGCCCGCGATCGATGATCCCCTGAATCGCCGCCCGCGCGCCCAGATCCAACACCAGCTTCGCCGCCGCGCGCATCTCCGTCTCCAGGTCGACCGTCGAGGAGTTCGCGATGCACGCCGTCGTCAGACACGCCATGCTCTGCGTCGCCGGCCCGAAGATCTCGAGTGAGCTCTTGTTCGCCATCTCGCGCGCGGCTGCGCTGATCGACGCGATCCGTTCGCACTGCCCCGCCCGCATCACCGAGCTCTTGCGCAGCGAAAACGAAGAACTCCAGCAGCCGCGCCGCGACGACGCAACCGTCTCATGGCTATCGGCAAGACTCAAAACCTGCGCGGAGAGATCGGCAACGAGAGGGGAAAGAGCATCGAGCGCCGCGTCCACGACCGGCACGCCCATCGTCTTATCCAGATGCTCCAATCCCAGCACCTGGACCACCAGTCTAAAGTGGTTCACCAAATTCTCCAGCGGGTACCCAATATATGTCCATATGTCCCAACCCTGCGATCGCGATTCTGATAACTGTGTCATCTCATCGGCGCGTTCGCGCGCAAATAACAGGGTGAACCCGTAAGAAATGGGTTAAGAAACATGCAGGAACGCCGATTTGTAACCGTCGCGCTCACCCGGCCATTCTACTCAGGCGTTCCCCCACGCTTCGACAACTTGATCTTCTGAATCTCGTCCATCCGTTGCGCAAGCAACCGCTCGCGGCCCTGGTCGGTGGGCGCGTAATACCGCCGCCCTTTCAGGCTCGGCGGCAGGCACTCCATGTCCGCCACACGTCCCGCGACATCATGCGCATACTGATAGTCCCTTCCATAATCGAGCGACTTCATCAGCTTCGTCGGCGCATTCCGCAGATGCAGCGGTACCGGCTCCGCCACCGTCGCCGCGATGTCCGCCTGCACCGCGCCATAGGCCGTATACACCGCATTCGACTTCGGCGCCAGCGCCAGGTACACCACCGCCTGCGCCAACGCCAGCCCACCCTCCGGCATGCCCAGAAAGTGCATCGCGTCTTTTGCCGAAAGACATAGGTTCAGCGCCTCCGGAGCCGCCAGCCCAATGTCCTCGACCGCCATCCGCACCACTCGCCGCGCGCAGTACATCGGGTCCTCGCCCGCCTCGAGCATCCGCCCCAGCCAATACAACGACGCATCCGCATCTGAATTTCTCACGCTCTTATGCAGCGCCGAGATCACATCGTAGTGCTGCTCGCCCTTCTTGTCATAGAGCAGCATCCGCCGCTGCATCGCCTCCGCGGCCAGCGCCTTGGTCAGTGTCCTCTCGCCGCGTCCTTCCGCCAGCTTCGCTGCGACCTCCAGCGCATTCAGAGCGTTCCGAGCATCGCCGCTCGCATATGCCGCAATCGTCGCCAGAGCCTCATCGTCGGCGGCGATCCCGAGCGCTCCCAGCCCGCGCTCGCTATCCACCAGCGCCCGCTCCAGGAGCGCGATCACCTGCGCCTCCGTCAGTCCCTGCAGGGTGTAAACCCGGCATCGCGACAGCAGCGCCGCATTGATCTCGAACGACGGATTCTCTGTCGTCGCGCCGATCAGACGAATCGTCCCACGCTCCACATATGGCAGAAACGCATCCTGCTGGGCTTTATTGAAGCGATGAATCTCGTCGACGAACAGGATCGTCCGCGACCCAAATCCCGCGGCCTTCTCCGCCTCGACCATTACCTGCTTGATCTCTTTGATCCCGCTCAGCACCGCCGAAAACTCAATAAAGCTCGCCTGCGTCATGTGCGCGATGATCTTCGCCAGCGTCGTCTTGCCCGTGCCCGGAGGTCCCCAGAAGATCATCGAAGCCGCATCGTCGCGCTCGATTGCCAACCGCAGCGGCTTGCCCGGCGCCAGCAGATGCTGCTGCCCGACATACTCCTCGAGGGTCCTTGGCCGCATCCGTTCCGCCAGCGGAGCCGTGATCCCGCTCTTCACTCCCGACAGCAGCGGCGCCGCATCGAATAAGCTCATCACGCCCCCTGTCCCGAGGTCGTTGCGTCCGAGCGAAACTGATTGTGTGCCCCATCCATCGCGGCTTTATCGCGATGCGTGGGCTTGTTCGCCCGTTGCCGCGAAGCCTCATACAACAGCAGGCTCCCGGCGATCGCCGCATTCAAACTCTCCACGCGCCCAGGGCAGGGAATCGTCACCCGCACATCCGCCAGCTCCAGCAACTCCTCGCTCAATCCAGACCCTTCGTTGCCAATCATCACCGCGCACGCGCCGCGAAAGTCCACGTTCTGGGCCGAGACGGTATCGGCATAGTCCTCCGCCACAGCCGCCAGCAGTCGCACGCCGCCGCGCTTGAACGCGGCCAATTCATCCACCCCAACCCCCACCACCGGCACGCGGAAGATGCTGCCCGCTGAGGCGCGCAGCGCCTTCTGATTCCATCCGCTCACCGTCCCCGGCGTCGTCAAAACCCCGCTCGCGCCAAACGCCTCGGCCGACCGCACCAGCGTCCCCAGGTTCCCGGGATCCTGCAACCCCGCCGCCACCAAAATCAACGGTGCGCGCTGCCAAGAATCCGGGTGCCCCATCTTCGTTGCGGTCTCATCGCGACTAAGGTGGGCATCGAGCGAAGGCGAGACCGCCTTTGCTCCCTCCAGCCCCACCACATCCTGCAGTTCATGCACCGGAGGCACCAGCAGCGCCGCCACGCCCTGCGGGGCCCGCGTCTCCACCACGCTCGCGAAGACCTCCTCCGTCAGCCACATTACCTCGACCCCGTGCGGTACCATGCCCGGCAGCGTCCGCCCATCGCTCACGAAGACGGTCTTCAGGACCAATCCGCTGCGCAGCGCCTCGCCCAGGAGGTTGTCCCCCTCCACCGCCACCAGCCCACCGCTCAACCGTGCCTGTCCTGCAAACGCAGCCCGCAACTGCTTCACCCGAGCATTACTGCGGCTCGTCACCACTGCATCTTGTGTCCTGCCAAAACCCATTTCAAAATCTTACGCTTGCGGCAGAAGCAATCCCAGCGGCCCGGCCGCCCACACGCCAGGCCGCTCCGTTTCATGCCGAGGCTCCACTCATCGCCGCGAAGTGGCGAAACACCTCCTGGATCGCCTTCGACTGGCTCGCCATCTCCTCTGCCGCAGCCGCCGTCTGCTCCGCCGCCGCCGCATTGGTCTGCGTCACCTTCTCCATTTGCTGGATCGCGCTCGACACCTGGTGAATGCCCTGCGACTGCTCCTGGCTTCCCATCTTGATCTCATCCACCAGCCGCTTGATCTCCGCCGTCTGCGCCGTGATCGAACGAATCTCCGTCGCCATATCGCCCACCTTCGTGAGGCCATTTCTGGACCGCGCAATCGACGTCTCGATCAGCGCGGCCGTCTCCTGCGCCGCGTCCGCGCTGCGCCTGGCCAAGCTCCTCACCTCGTCCGCAACCACCGAAAATCCCATCCCCGCTTCGCCCGCTCGCGCCGCCTCTACCGCCGCATTCAGCGCCAGGATGTTGGTCTGGAACGCGATCTGGTCGATCACCTTGATGATCCCCGCAATCTGCTCGCTCGAGGCATTGATCTCGTGCATTGCCGCCACCATCTCCGCCAGCGACCGGTCCGTCCCCGCGAAGCGGTCTTTGCTCGCGCTGACCATCGCCGCCGTCGTGCTCGAGTTCTCCGTCGTCCGCCGCACCATCGCGTCGATCTCCGCAGTCGAGGCCGAGGTCTCTTGGATCGCCGCCGCCTGCTCCGACGCGCCCTCCGACAAGGCTTGGCTTGACGTCGCCACCTGTTGCGCCGTGCTCGCAATCTGGTCCGCCGCGCTACCCAGCCGTTCCAGAACCATGCCCTGGCCCTTCACCGATTGCCCAAACTGCAGCGCAATCCAGCACGCCGGAAACACCTCGAGAATCACAAAAAACGCATGTAGGAGCACCATCGAAAAGCCAGCGGGATGATTGAACAGGGCAGCCGGAAGATAGATCCAGAACAGCACATGATGCACGGATATGGTCGCTGCCGCGAGCAGCAGCGGAAGCACCCGGCCGAAGATTGTCAACATCGCCAGCATTGTGAAGATCTCAAAATGCGCCTCGATCATTCCATGCATCAGGTAGATCAGCAATGCACATACGCCCATCGCGGCAATCCCCAGCGCATCTGAGGCTAGCGTCGAACTCCGGTCCCGCAGCAGCAGCGCGCTCGGTGCCAACAGCAGTAGAGCCATCCCCGCAATCGACACCCCAATGCCGCTTCCATCGTGGAGGGCCATGAAGAGAAATACAGGAAGGTGCGCCAGCAGGAAGAGAAATCCAAACGTATTCACCTTCCCGGTATAGGCAGCCTCAAACGGCGTCAACTCTTGATTCATTGGATCTCCTAGGTCTCCAAGCGAAAATCTCAGCGGCTACAGTAGCTTCGGAATCGATCCATTTATGTCTGTTGCGGGGCCCGATTCTGCACGCAAAAAAAACACTTCCGGAAATGGGTTTTGTGAGATTTAAGTCCTTTGCTGCAAATGGACGCAATAAGTCGCTGCTGTTATCGGCCGACACCGTGGAAAAAGTAAATCCCGAATCCGTGCGTCGGCCCGGCGCAAGAAAAAAACCACTCCGGCTCGTGGCACGATGCAACCGCCCCGTGTGCTCGCAGCTCTTCTTTGAAGAGGCTCGCATTTCGCCATCAAGTGTATTATTTAGTTGCAGTTACTCGCTCTTCGTAGAGCCCTCCGACAGCTCTCCGCAAACTTGGAATCCCGCGGAGCGGTATGCTAAGTTTGCGGACGGGAGCGCGGCGATTTCGGTGCGTCCCCCGTTTTCCATTCGTACCCACCTCGTACCAGGAGCAAGCGACTTGACGGCTGAGATCCTCCGCATTCACCCCGACGAACCCGAACCGGAGCTCATCTCTCAGGTCGTCGCCAGTCTCAACACCGGCAACGTCGTCGCCCTGCCCACCGACACCTTCTACGGTCTCGCCGTCGACCCCGTCAATCTTCACGCCGTTGACCGCATCTACGAAATCAAGACCCGCGCCCGCCACAAGCCGCTCTCGCTGCTCATCAACGAGGTCGCCCAGGCCTATGAACTCGCCCGCGACATCGACACCGCCTTCGACCGCCTCGCCGAGAAGTTCTGGCCCGGTCCGCTCACCATCGTCGTCAAGGCCGGCTCCAAGCTTCCCCTCCGCGTCACCGCCAACACCGGCAACGTCGCCCTCCGCGTCCCCGAGGCCGCCATCGCTCGCGCCGTCGTCTCCCGTCTCGGCCTGCCCATCACCGCCACCTCCGCCAACCTCCGCGGCTACCCCGAGTGCACCTACGCCAACTGCGTCCGCGAGCAGCTCGGCGACCAAGTCCCTATGATCGTCGACGGCGGCCCCACCGCCCGCTCCACCGCCACCACCATCGTCGACCTCTCCGGCGGCGGCAACTCCTGGATGATCCTGCGCGAAGGCGCGATCCCCACCCACGAGATCGCCCTCACCCTGCAGCGCTAGCCGCAGGCTTCCACACGGGCTCCGCATTCTGCTACATCGCCGCTGCGAGCGGCCGTCTGCCCGGTGCCCCGATCGCCTCCACACCCGGCTCGCGGCACGGCCGCCCTTATACTGGAGCTTCACCCAAATGACTCTCCCGACCTCTCCATCTCGAGCCGGCGCCCGACCCACTCGAGGCCAAAGCCGCGCAATGCGCCGCGGCGGCTTTCTGCGCCGCCTCCTCGGCATCGTTCTGCTGATCGCCTCCCTCTGGTTCGGCTGGGTCTATTACCAGATCAACGCCGTCGCCCGGCAGGATCAGGCTCAGACCGCCGACGCCATCGCCGTCTTCGGCGCCGCCGAGTACCTCGGCCATCCCTCGCCCGTCTTCCACGCCCGCCTCGACCACGCCGTCACCCTCTACGAGCGGCACGTTGCGCCCCTCATTATCACCCTCGGCGGCGGTGGCGACAGGGACTCCGGCAACACCGAGGGCGGCGTCGGCCGCGACTACCTCCTTGCCAACGGCCTCCCCTACGACAAGATCATCGCCGAAACCCGCTCCATCGACACCGAGCAGCAGGTCCAGCGCCTCGCCGCCATCGCCGCCGCCGACAACCTCCAGCACATCGTCGTCGTCTCCGACGGCACCCATCTCTTCCGCATCCGCAAGCTCTGCGAGGACGCCGGCCTCGACGTCTACACCTCGCCCCGGCCCACCCTCGGTCACATCAGCGACGTCGACCTCACCGAGCGTTACGCCCACGAGATGCTGAGC
>FSWS01000096.1_pt1 | contig 13872 bp, 13 predicted proteins | sample 1638091 | NCBI WGS metagenome assembly FSWS01 (sample SAMEA3914788, study PRJEB12502) | metagenome | biome: forest; material: soil | place: Canada | collected 2011-07-03 | depth 0.1 m
AGCGTGGCGCACATCTTGGGATTGCCCTTGGCGGCCTCGAACTTCCCGGGCATTCCGGTGAGGAAGCGGGCGAGGACAAGCTCGCGCTCGACGCCGATGACGGAGTCGTAGGGGCCCGACATTCCGACATCGGTTTGGTAGGCGGTTCCGTTGAGCAGGATGCGCTGATCGGCGGTGGGAATGTGGGTGTGGGTTCCGAGGACGGCGGTGACGCGGCCGTCGAGGTACCAGCCGAGCGCGACCTTCTCGCTGGTCGCTTCGGCGTGGATATCGAGCAGGATAACCTTGGCGGTGATCTTCGACAGCAGCTCGTCGGCCTTGCGGAAGGGGTCGTCGCAGGAGGACATGAAGACGCGGCCCTGAAGGTTCATGACGGCGAAGGTTTGTCCGTTGGGAAGCTCGCCCTGGTAGACGCCGAAGCCTGGAGTTCCGACGGCGTAGTTGGCGGGGCGGAGGACGCGGCGGCCGCGCTCGTGGGAGTCGACGGGAACGGACATGTAGTCGAAGATCTCGCGCTTGTCCCAGATGTGGTTTCCGGTGGTGATGACGTGCGCGCCGAGGTCGAAGAGCTCTTCGGCGAGCGAGGGGGTGAGGCCGAAGCCGCCGGCTGCGTTCTCGCCATTGATGATGAGGAGGTCGACGGAATGGTGGTGGACGACGTGCGGCAGGTGCTCGCGAACGATATGGCGACCGGCGGATCCGAAGACATCGCCGACAAAGAGGATATTCACTGTGAAATGCTAGCAGAGCGTGTGATACGTTGCTCTGCATGGCACAAAACGGTCGGTTCGCATTGAGTCTGAGAGTTTTGGCGGTTCTGGCGGCGGCGCCGGAGTCGATGCACACCTCGGCGGCGATTGCCGAAGAGTTGGGCGAGAGCGCGGTGATGATTCGGCGCGCGTTTTTGCGGCTGCATAAAGGCGGTTTCATTGTGCAGCGGAAGGGTCCGAACGGCGGCGCGAAGCTGAAGCTTCCGGCCAAAGAGATCGGCCTGGGCGATCTCTTTGCGGCGACGACCGGTGACTGGCTGGCGCTCGAGGACAAGGCGCTGGCACCGCTGCTGAAGCGGGCCAAGAGCGATGCGACGGCGGCGATGAACGAGACGACGCTGGCGCAGGTGGTCAAACGGCAGAAGAAAAACTAGGGGGGCGCCCTATCTTGGACCCAAGTCCTTTTTTTTACGGAGGATGCGAGGTGAAAATTTAGATCGGTGCGTCTTTGTTGGGGATTCGCGTTTTTTGTGTTTTTGGGGGCTTGGGAGGGGAAGGCAGGGAACAGGGAGTCGCAAGCAACTGCCGCGGGGTATGGGTTGAAGGGTGCGCGGTACGGGTAGTGTGAGCGGTCCCGGGGGCCTTCGCTGCGCTGAGGATGACGGCAAGAACAAAGACCGGCAAAAGGCAAGAACCGAAGCAGATCCGCTTCGGGGATGACAAGCAAAAAAACACGAGGAACGAGCAACGATAGGACCCGGGGACCCAGGGCTCTGGGTCCCGGCGATGGCCGGGGGCGAGCTTCCTCGCCCCCGGGGTGCTACTTTTGGGGGCGCAGGAGGGGGAAGAGGATGACGTCCCGGATGGAACGGCTGCCGGTGAGGAGCATGGTCAGACGGTCGATGCCGATGCCCTCTCCTCCTGTCGGGGGAAGGCCGTAGCCGAGGGCGCGGACGTAGTCCTCGTCCATCTCGTGGGCCTCGTCGTCCCCCCGGTCGCGCTCCTTGAGCTGGTCCTCGAAGCGCTTACGCTGCTCGGTGGGGTCGTTGAGCTCGGAGAAGGCGTTGCCGACCTCGAAGCCGCCGATGTAGAACTCGAAACGCTCGACCCAGTCGGGCTCGTCGGCCTTTTGCTTGGAGAGCGGGCTGACGGCGAGGGGGAAGTCGTAGATGATCGTGGGCTGGATGAGGTGGCGTTCGGCTAATAGTTCGAATAGGTCCGCGATCAGCTTTCCACTGGGCTGCAGATCATAGACCGATGGAGCGAACTGTCTCCGAATTCTCATGGCGAGAAGCTGCCTCGGTACTTCTAACTCCTCATCGGTGCCGGTGCTTGGCACGATAAGTCCATCGTCGTCCAAAAGGCCGTAAAACCAAATCCTGAAGGTAGTCTCGTTATTGAAATCAGAAAGAAGAGGCTTACGGACTACAGTCTCTGGCCAGAACTTGATGATGGCTTCGCGCATGGAAAGCTTGGTCCACTTGCCGAGGTCGATCTCGACGACCTCGCCGGCGCGGGGGCCTTTGGGGATGGGGAAGCGAGTGATCGTGGTGCCGTTGACCTCGTTGGCCACGAAGGTGACGAGCTCCTCGGTGAGATTCATCAGATCGTGGTAGTTGGCGTAGGCCTGGTAGAACTCCAGCATTGTGAACTCGGGGTTGTGCTGGGTACTGATGCCCTCGTTGCGGAAATTGCGGTTGATCTCATAGACACGGTCGAGGCCGCCGACCACCAGGCGCTTGAGGTAGAGCTCGGGGGCGATGCGGAGGGAGAGATCGATGTCGAGCGCGTTGTGGTGGGTGCGGAAGGGACGGGCCGCGGCGCCACCGGCGATGGTGTGCATCATCGGGGTCTCGACCTCGAGGTAGCCGCGGGCGTCGAAGAAGGTGCGCAGGGCACGGAGGACGGCGGCACGCTTGACGAAGACCTCGCGGACGTTGCCGGGGCCTTCGGGCTCGGTGACTGGAGCCGCGGCAGATCCCTCCGCCCAGGCCTCAGAGGCGAGACGTGTGGCACCCGGCTCGCTGGTGTCCGTAGCGGGGGCGGGGACGGCCTGCTTTGCGCTGTGGCCGGTGTTCATGAAGAGGTCGACGTAGCGCTGGCGGTAGCGGAGCTCGGTGTCCTCGAGGCCGTGGTACTTGTCGGGTAGCGCGAGCATGGCCTTGGTGAGGAAGGTGAGGGCGGGCTGGTTGCCGAGGGCGGAGACGTGGACGGTGAGCTCGCCGGTGCGGGTGCGGAAGAGGAATCCGCGGACGCCGATGTGGTCGCCGAGGTCGAGGAGCTTGTAGATGGCGAAGGCGTCGTCGCCCACATCATCCTTGCGGACGTAGACCTGGAGGCGCTGGCCGCCCTGTTGGAGCTGCGCGAAGCCCGCTTTCCCCTGGTGGCGGTGGGCCATGATGCGGCCGGCGATGGAGACCTCGATCTTTTTGCCGGCGGCGAGGTTGGCCTCGAACTGCTCGGGGGTGACGGCGTCGAAGGTGGCGCGGATCTCGGGGATGGTGGTGGTGAAGGCGTAGCTGTTGGGGTAGGCGGGCTGGCCGAGCTGCTCAATCCTGGTGAGTTTTTCGCGGCGCTCGTTGTACAGCCTTTGCTCGAAATCTGACTCTGACACGTAGGGTCCTTCTGGGTGGAGTTGACAGTTCAGTATAGCGGGTGGGGTTGGGGCCGGGAAAAGGTCCGAGGACTGAAGCCCCACGCTGATCCTCGCCTCAGGGCAACCGCAACGGCAAGGGCGGTCGAGCTTAGCTCGATGCCCATTCATGTGCGGTGAGGCACGAATGGGGCGCACCCGGTTTGCTGGTGGATTGCTCGGGGGGAGCGGCGTGGTGTAATGGAGGGCTATGGCAGATGAAAGGAAGCGGCGTGGGGCGCTAGGTGAGCTGGTGAAGGCGGAGTCGATGATTCAGCTGGCGATTGCGCTGCCGGCGGGGTGCCTGGTGGGATGGCTGCTGGGCGGTTGGGCGGACCTGCACTTCCACCAGAGATGGATCGGGGTGGCGGGGATCGGTCTGGGCGCGGTGGCGGGATTTGTGCAGATCTTCCGGACGGCGGCGCGGTATCTGAAGGGCGGACGGTGATGGATTTTGGCGGCGAGAGCGAAGGCGGGACGATGAAGGCTTTTGAGCAGTTCAGCGATGCGGATTTCAAGCGGACGATTTTGAATGCGCTGCAGCTGCTGGCCATTTTGACGGCGATTGCCGCGCCGCTGCTGGCGTGGAAGCTGGGCTGGAAGAGCGCGGCGCTGCTGCTGGTGGGTTCGGCGATCTCGGGCTCGGGGCTGTGGGAGTGGCTGCGGCTGATGACGGCGGTGATGGTGCGGATGGATGCCGGAGCGGAGGCCAAGCCGCTGGGGATGGTGCTGTTGGGATTCTTCCTGCGGTTGGGGCTTACGGTGGTGCTTCTGTATGTTAGCCTTAAGTTTCTGGATGGTTCGGTGTACGCGCTTGCGGCCGGCCTTGGACTGGGTGTGTTTTGCCTCACGGTCGAAGGTGTGCGGTTGATGAAGGCGTGGACAGTTTAGCCGGGCCTGCCTGCACACTTTTATGCCGACACAGTTATTCCTGACTCGATTTCTGAACGCCCACTTTGCCGCGTCCGTCACGGCGCTGCTGCGTGCTGTGCATGTGCAGCCGGCGCACCCGCATGCGCCGATCACGAACGCCTTTGCGATGGAGTTGCTGGTGTTCGTGCTCCTGCTCGCGTATTTTGCGATAGTCCGGCTGACGCTGGATGTGGAGAAGCCGGCGGCGGCGCAGCACCTGGCCGAGATGACGCACGAGTTCGTGACGGAGCAGGGCGAGTCGATCATTGGCCACGGCCATCGGCGGTTTACCAGCTACCTGACGGCGTTGGGGCTGTTCATCCTGCTGTGCAACCTGCTGGGGCTGATCCCCGGGCTGGAGTCGCCGACGGCGAACCCGGTGGTGCCGCTGGGATTCGCGCTGGTGACCTTCCTCTACTACCACTACCACGGCGTTCGAGTGAATGGGGCGGGATACATCAAGCAGTTCCTGGGACCGGTGTGGTGGCTGGCGCCGCTGATGTTCGTGATCGAGGTGATCTCGCACCTCGCGCGTGTGTTGTCGCTCACCGTGCGTTTGTACGCGAATATGTTCGCGGGCGACCTGGTGACGCTGGCGTTCTTCTCGATCGTGCCGATCGGCGTACCGCTGCTGTTTTTGGGACTGCATTTGGGCGTGGCGATCGTGCAGGCGTATGTGTTCTTCCTGCTGGCGTCGATCTATCTTTCGATGGCAGTTACGCACGACCATTAGAGCGCTCCCTTACGGGATGCTAGACTTTGAGTTTTGCCGGGGAGGGCTCCCACTTTCCGGTAGGTTCCAACGCCGTACAGCGTGAGGGTGCCAGCACGGTGAGCATCAACCACCCACTGGCGGCGTACTTCGGGAGAAGGAGCAAGACAATGAAGAAGCTGCAGTATTTGTTTATGTCGTTGGCAGGCTTGTTGCTGGCGACGCCGGCGTTCGCGCAGGGTGCAGCCGCACCTGCGAGCAATTGGTGGGTTTCGATCGGCGCAGGCATCGGCATGGCGATCGCCGCCGGTCTGTGCGGTCTGGGTCAGGGTAAGGCGACGGCTTCGGCGACCGAAGCACTGGCGCGTAACCCGGGCGCTCGTCCTGGAATCTTTATCTTCCTGATTCTCGGCCTGGCGTTCATTGAGTCTCTGGCGCTGTTCACGTTCGTGATCATCTTCTTGAAGGTTCAGTAAGCTTTTGGTTCTGGGTAGAAGGAAAAGCCTCCGCGATGCGGGGGCTTTTTCGTTGGGTGCGCCCAGCATGGGCGCACCCCAGCGGGTGCAAGTCCCGTCGCGAGTTGGTCACAGCGAGCGAAGCGCAACTGTCGTCGATGTGTATTTGGAAAAGTTCTTTGACCGGCGAACCACGATATCCTTATCGACCGGCTCGGGAAGCGGATCGGAGACGCGGGAGTAGTCCGGCTGATCCGGGCGTACCTGAATAACGGGATCGCAGTGGCCCCTCCGTTCGCTTCGTGCGCTACGCCGACGACGCGAATGTCTATGTTCGCAGTCATCGCGCGGGCAAGCCGGTGATGGCTCTGCTGCTGCGGCTCTATGGCCGACTGCGACTCGCGGTCAATACGGCAAAGAGCGCGGTGGCCAGCGTGCTCCAGCGCAAGTTCCTCGGCTACAGCTTCTGGGTGGCACCCGGCAGAACGATCAAACGTCGGGTTGCCGATAAACCGATGGCGGCGTTCAAGATGACGTTTTTTGCTTAGGGGAGGAGTTAGGCCCAGCGGGTGTGGACGCGGTTGCGGCCGCTCTTCTTGGCTTGGTAGAGCGCCTGGTCGGCGCGGGAGAGGAGCTGCTCGAGGGTGGTGTCGCCGGGCTGGAGGCGGGTGACGCCGAAACTGGCGGAGAGGGCGGCGTCCTTGTGGAGAGGTTCGAGGTAGAGGTTCTCGATGCCGTTGCGGATGCGCTCGGCGGTGAGGGTGGCCTGGAATTCGTCGGTGTCGGGGAGCAGGGCGACGAACTCCTCGCCGCCGATACGGGCGACGAGGTCCTCGGCGCGGAGGTTGTGGGTGAGGCACTGGGCGGTGAGGGCTAGGGCCGCGTCGCCGCTCTCGTGGCCGTGGCGATCGTTGATGTCCTTGAAGTGGTCGAGATCGAGCAGGACGAGGGTGAGGGGCGAGTTGTGGCGGTGGGCGTGGGCGATCTCGCGGGCGGCGGCGCGCTGCAGGGCGCGGCGGTTGAGCAGGCCGGTGAGGACGTCGGTGTTGGACTGGTGCTCGAGTTCGTTCTGGAGCTGGGTCATGGCGAGCCAGAGGAAGCCGAGGCAGACGAGCACGGCCGGCAGCAGTGGGAGGAGGACGAAGCGGCCGTCCACCTGCTGCGCGTAGGCGAGGGTGCGGGTGTGGTTGTGGAAGGCGGTGGAGCAGGCGAGGAAGGTCTGCAGGCCGCCCCAGTAGAGGAACAGGAGGGCGAGGCCGATGCGTGGGAAGAGGGTCTTGCGGGTGCCGTTGCGCAGCAGCAGATCGAGGATGCAGAGGGCCTGTAGGGCGAGGATCGCGTGGAAGAGGATGGCACGGGGAACCATCTGGGGATCGACGTAGAGAAAGTAGAGCTGGCCGAGCAGGACGGGCGCGAGGAAGAGCAGCAGCCAGAGGTTCAGACGCTTCTTCTGGAGCAGCTGCGCGAGGCCCCAGTAGAAGGCGATGCCGAGGAAGGTGATGAGGAGATTGCCGAGGACGATGGCGGGATTGCTGCGGTGGTCCTGGCGGAGAACGATGCCGATGGCGGCGGAGCAATAGGCAATCGCGACCCAGCGGACGCCGCGCAGGGCGGGCGTGCTCAGGTGGATCATGGTCACGTACACCGAGAGACAACCGAGGAGCACGGCCGCGATGTCATGAATGGTGCGAACGCTCATACGGCGAGGCGCATGAGCGTCGGGGATGGAGTCGGCAACTGAGAACCCTCTTTGGCCCGCTACAACGGCTCTGGTTCACGGCAAGAGGAGATGCGGAGGAAAGGTACTATCTCCGTAACGTTGGCTGTATGTTGCTGTTGGTTTCGAGAGAAGTATAGCCGACGGCTGCGCGTTGCGCCAGATGCAAGACGCGTCCGGGGAGGATGCCGAGGACGAGGGTGGCGAGCGCGGCGCAGGTGAGGGCGATGCCGGCGGGGATGCTAACGGTGGGGCGCGCGGTTTCGGGTATGCCTTCGACGTCGGCCAGCGAGCGGGTGTAGAGCGCGGCGAGTAGGCGGAGGTAGTAGAAGCAGGCGATGCCGCTGTTGAGCAGACCGATGACGGCGAGCCAGACGCGGCCGGAGTGGAGGGCGGCGGAGAAGACGTAGAACTTGCCGAAGAAGCCGCCGGTGAAGGGGATGCCGATCAGGGAGAGCAGGAAGAAGCTGAGTAGCGCGGCCAGCATGGGACGACGCAGGGCGAGGCCGGTGAAGTCCTGGATGGAACGCGAGGTCTCGTTGTAGCCGCTGACCTGGGTGATAACTGCGAAGGCGCCGACGTTCATGGCGGAATAGGCGGCGGCGTAGAAGCAGGCGGAGGCGATGCCGTCGGCGGGGAAGGCGGTAAAGGCGACTAGCAGGTAGCCGGCGTGGGCGATGCTGGAGTAGGCCAGCATGCGCTTGACGTCCTTCTGCAGCAGGGCGCCGAGGTTGCCGATGGTCATCGAGAGGGCGGCCAGGATCCACATCAGCAGCGCCCAGCGGTGCTGCATGCCGGCGAAGCCGGAGAAGGTGATGCGGAGCAGGACGGCGAAGGCAGCGGCCTTGGGCGCGGTCGACATGAGGCCGACGACCGGGGCCGGCGCGCCCTGGTAGACGTCTGGGGTCCAGACGTGGAAGGGAGCGGCGGAGACCTTGAAGCCGAGGCCGATGATGATCATGGCGAGGGCGAGGAAGGCCATGCGTGGGGTGGCCGAGGTGGCGAGAGCGGCGGCGATGGCGGCGATCGAGGTGGAGCCGGTGGCTCCGAAGGCGAGCGCGATGCCGTAGAGGAAGAAGGCGGTGGCGAAGCTACCGAGCAGGAAGTACTTGATGCTGGACTCGGAGCCGGTGGCCTGGCCCTTGCGGAAGCCGGCCATGATGTAGGTGGAGATGGAGGAGATCTCGAGGCCGATGAAGACCATGAGGAGCTCGACGGAGCAGGTCATGAACATCATGCCGACGGCGCCGAAGAGGGCGAGAGCGAAGTACTCGCCGGCGTGGCTGGCGTTTCCCTGGAAGTAGTCGAGCGAGCCGAGTAGGGTGACCAGGACGACGGCGGCGATGACCAGGTGGAAGAAGATAGAGAAGGCGTCGACCTGGATGCTGCCGTAGAAGGCGTGGACGGTGCCGAACTGGAGTTGATACCAGCTGGCGAGGCCAGACGCGAGGGTGCCGAGGATGGCGAGCCAGCCCAGCGGCTTACGGCTGCTGCCAGGCTTGAGCACGGCTTCGATCAGCATGACCAGGACGCCGGTGATGGTGAGGATGTATTCGGGGAGCAGGGCGAGAACGTTCGCGGAGATATTGATCACCATTAGCGCTGGCCTCCTTCTGTCGGGTTGGCCGGGGTTGCGGGATGGGAATAGAGGACTACTGTGCGGACGGCGGGCCCGAAGGGCTGGGCGAGCGCGATGCCGGCTGTGTCGATGGCGCGGGTCCAGACGGGCGAGAAGACGCCCATGGCGAGGAAGAGCGCTACCAGGGGCCAGAGGGCGAGATGCTCGCGGGTGTCGAGGTCCCAGCCGGCGATGAGCTCGGACTTGGTGCCGAGGCTGCCGTAGAAGACGCGCTGGATCATCCAGAGCATGTAGGCGGCGGTGAGGATGACGCCGGTGGTGGCGACGACGGTCCAGGCGGTGTGGCCGGCGGCGCCGGACTGCATGACGCCGGAGAAGACCAGGAACTCGCCGACGAAGCCGTTGAGCATGGGCAGGCCGATGACGGAGAGGGTGGTGATCACGAACAGGGTGACCATCCAGGGGAACTTCTGGGCGAGGCCGCCGAGCTCGCGCATGTCGTAGGTGCCGAAGCGCTCGTAGAGCAGGCCGAGGAGCATGAAGAGGGCGGCGCCGCCGAGGCCCTCGTTGAGGGTCTGGTAGATGCCGCCGTCGATGCCGGCGATCGTGTAGGCGAAGATGCCGAGGACGGCGACGCTGACGTGGCCGAGGGTGCCGAAGGCGGCAAGGTTCTTGAGGTCGTTCTGGACCAGGGCAAGCAGCGCGCCGTAGACGATGCCGATGGCGCCGAGGGCGATCATCAGGGGAGCGATGCGGTGGGACTGGTCGGGGAAGATGCCGAAGGAGAACCGGATGATGGAGTAGAGGCCGAGCTTGCCGACCAGCACCATGACGGCGGCGGTGGGAGCTTCGGCGATCGCGTCCTTGAGCCAGCCGTGCAGCGGGAAGACCGGAACCTTGACGGCGAAGGCGAAGAGGAAGGCCAGCGAGGCGAGCCAGAGGGCGGCGTGGTTGCTGGAGATGGCATGGACGCTGGCCAGCTTGGCGAGCGTGGGCATGTCGAAGGTGCCGGTCTGGATGTAAAGCCAGAGGACGGCGACCAGCAGGATGGCCGAAGGGATGAAGGCGTAGAGGAAGTACTTGAGAGCGGCCTTGCGGCGGTTCTCGGTGCGGCCGAAGGTGGCGATGAGGATGGTCATCGGCACCAGGGTCATCTCCCAGAAGGCGTAGTAGAGGAAGAGATCGAGCGCGACGAAGACGCCGAACATGGCGACCTGCTGCAGCAGGAAGAGGACGTAGAAGGTCTTCTTGCGGGCGCTGATGGCGTTCCAGCTGATGAGGACGCCGAGCGGGGCGAGGAAGCCGGTGAGCACGACCAGCCACATGGAGAGGCCATCGACGCCGAGGTGATAGCGGATGGCGGGTGAGGCGATCCAGGGGAGGTCGGTCTCGAACTGGAAGCCGTGGCCGGCGGTGTAGTCGTAGTGGAAGGGCAGATGCAGGGTCAGCAGGAAGGTGATCAGAGAGACGGCGAGTGCGCCCCACTGCATCGTCCTGCCTTTGTCCGGCAGCAGCGCGAGAAGGATCGCGCCGGCCAAGGGAACGAAGGTGATGAGCGAAAGGATGGAGTGGTCGATGTTCATCGGTTCCTTTGGTAGTTCAACGACAGGTGCATCGAAAGCAGAGATCGAGACGATAGGTATGGCGAACGCGAAACGATAGGTGGAGCGAACTGCTACGGCTTAGAAGTTGATCCAGAGCGTGCTGCCGAAGATCATGATGGCGACGACGGCGGCGGCTCCGAGCGCGAGCCAACCGGCGTAGGAGCGAATGTTACCGGACTGCATGCGGCGGGTGAGCGAACCGAGACCGCGAACGCCGGCCGCAGTGCCCTGGGGAATTCCGCCGACGATGAGGAAGTCGAAGCCGGCGAGAACCAGGTTCGTGCCTATGAGGAGGGGCTTGACCAGGAGAGCGTCGTAGAGTTCATCGATGTAGAACTTGTTCTCGACCAGGGTGTAGAGCGGCTTGAAGCGATTGGCGAGGGCGGTCGAGCTGCCGGGGTTCTTGATGTAGAGGAACCAGGCGACGAGGATGCCGAAGGCCGCGGTGGCGAGAGAGACGCCGGCGAGGGTGAGCTCGAGCGCGTGGCTGACCGGAGCGGTGCTGTTCGCGAGTTCGGCGACTGCCGGGTAGGAGAAGACGGGGTCGAGGAAGTGCTCGATCTCGTTGTGGCCGCCGAGCGCTGTCGGGATGCCGAACCAGCCGCCGATGACCGAGAGGATGGCCAGGACGACGAGGGGGAAGAGCATAATCCAGGGCGACTCGTGGACGCCGTGGGAGTGGCCGTGGCTGTCGTGGCCGCTGTGCTCGTCTTTCAGGACCAGCGTGGAGGTCTTGCTGGCGTGGACGGCGGCGCCGTGGTGGGCCTCTGCGTGCTCCTCGAAGCGCTGGGCGCCGAAGAAGGTCTTGAACCAGAGGCGGAACATGTAGAAGGCGGTGAGGCCGGCGGTGAAGAGGCCGACGAGCCAGAGCAGCTTGCCGAGCGGGTTGGGCGAGATGAAGGTCTGGTAGAGGATCTCGTCCTTGGAGAAGAAGCCGGCGAAGGGCCAGATGCCGGCGATGGCGAAGACACCGGCGCTCATGGTCCAGAAAGTGACGGGGATGCGCTTGCGCAGGCCGCCCATCTTGCGCATGTCCTGTTCTCCGCCTAACGCGTGGATGACGGAGCCGGCGGCGAGGAAGAGCAGCGCCTTGAAGAAGGCGTGGGTGAGCAGGTGGAAGACGCCGGCGGCGTAGGCACCGACGCCGCAGCCGAGGAACATGTAGCCGAGCTGGGAGATGGTGGAGTAGGCGAGGACGCGCTTGATGTCCTGCTGCACCAGGCCAATGAGGGCGGCGAAGAGCGCCGTGGCCGCGCCGATGAGGGCGACAATGCCCATGGCGTAAGGCGAGCGGTCGAAAAGGGTGTGGCAGCGCGAGACCATGTAGACGCCGGCGGTGACCATGGTTGCCGCATGAATGAGCGCGGAGACCGGCGTGGGGCCTTCCATGGCGTCGGGGAGCCAGATGTAGAGTGGGATCTGGGCGGACTTGCCGGCGGCGCCGACGACGAGCAGAAGGGCGATGGCGGTGAGGAAGCCACCGTGCCACTCGGGATGGGCGGTTATCGCGGCGAAGATGTCGGCGAAGTTCAAGGTGCCGAAATGGACGACCAGCAGGAACATCGCGAGCAGGAAGCCGAAGTCGCCGATGCGGTTGACGACGAAGGCCTTCTTGCCGGCGTTGGCGGCGGAGTCCTTCTTGAAGTAGAAGCCGATGAGCAGGTAGGAGGCGAGACCGACGCCCTCCCAGCCGACGAAGAGCAACAGGAAGCTCGACGAGAGGACGAGGACCAGCATGAAGAACATGAAGAGGTTGAGGTAGGCGAAAAAGCGCCAGTAGCCTTCTTCGTGCGCCATGTAGCCGGCGGAGTAGAGATGGATAAGGAAGCCGACGCCGGTGATCACCGAGAGCATGATGAGGGTGAGGTGATCGATGCTGAAGGCGAAGTTGACCTGGAAGCCGGTGATGGCAATCCAGGGCTGGCTGACTAGCGAGACTGTGCCGATGTGGCCGCCGAGCATAGCGCTCCAGAGCCAGGCGACGATCGCGGCGGGAATCGCGGTAAAGAGCAGGGCGATGCCGGTGACGGCGGTGCGCGGGAGCTTGCGGCCGAGGGTTCCGTTGAGCAGGAAGCCGGCGAAGGGGAGCAGCGGAATCAACCAGAGATAGGAATAGGGCATAGAAGTCACGATTGCATCAGGTTGATCTGATCGACGTTGAGGGTCTGGCGGGTGCGGAAGATGGCGATGATGATGGCCAGGCCGACAGCGGCCTCCGCAGCGGCGACGACCATGACAAAGAAGACGAAGATCTGTCCGTTCACCTGGTGCCACATGTGGGCGAAGGCGACGAAGGTCAGGTTGACGGCATTGAGCATGAGCTCGATGGAGATGAAGATGGTGATTAGGTTGCGCTTGATGAGGAAGGCGGCGACACCGATGGAGAAGAGGATGGCGGCAAGGACGAGATAGTAGGAAATGGGAACCATGACGACTGCTCCTATTGTTCTTTCCGCGCGAGGACGACGGCGCCGAGGATCGCGACGAGGATGAGGACCGAGGTGACTTCGAAGGGCAGCAGGAGCTTGGTGAAGAGCTCGGTGCTGAGTTCCTGGATGTTGCTGCTGATGGCGTTGGTGCTGACGGCCGCGCCGAGGTACTGGCCGAGCGAGGAGTTGCCGAGCGCCTTGCCTTCGGAGAGGAAGACGAAGCTGAGCAGGCAGAAGAGCGCTGCGGCTCCGGGGAAGCCGGCGATGTAGGCCATGCGGCTGCCCGTGGTACGTTCCTCTTCGCCGGCGTTGAGCAGCATGATGACAAAGACGAAAAGCACCATGATAGCGCCGGAGTAGACGATGACCTGAGCGGCGGCGAGGAACTCGGCACCGAGCGACCAGTAGAGGACGGCGAGCGACATCATCACCGCCACCAGCGACAGGGCGCTGTTGATGGGATGGCGCTGGAGAAGGAGATTGATCGCGCCTACGACTGCGATTACGCCGAAGATTAGGAAGAGTGCCAGTTGCATGAGGTCCGTCGAGTCCTTAGAAATCAGAGCACTGAAGTATCGGAACAAACCCAGCAGAACATTTCGCGTGTCTGCCGATTGTAAAGCACGGGTAGAGCGGGTTCGTGCGAGGTGCTAGCTGTGCAGCGCAAGTACGAGACTGGTGATGACGATGTTTGCCATGGCGACGGGCAGGAGGAACTTCCAGCCGAAGCTCATGAGTTGGTCGTAGCGGAAGCGGGGCAGTGTGGAGCGGACCCAGATATAGAGGAAGAGGAAGGCGAAGATCTTGGCGACGAACCACAGGATGGGGAAGATCGCCGTGAGAATGGGACCGCCGAAGTTCGCGGGCAGGAGATGACCAAGAGGGCTGGCGGCACCGCCGAAGAAGAGCAGCGTGGCGACGCAGCTGACGGTGATCATGTTGGCATACTCGGCCATGAAGAACATGGCGAACTTCATGGAGCTGTACTCGATGTGATAGCCGGCGATGAGTTCGGACTCGGCCTCGGGGAGGTCGAAGGGGGAACGGTTGGTCTCGGCGTAGGCGGCCATGAGGTAGATGAAGAAGGCGATGATCTGGAAGCCGCCGAAGATGTTCCAGGAG
>FSWS01000098.1_pt1 | contig 13350 bp, 10 predicted proteins | sample 1638091 | NCBI WGS metagenome assembly FSWS01 (sample SAMEA3914788, study PRJEB12502) | metagenome | biome: forest; material: soil | place: Canada | collected 2011-07-03 | depth 0.1 m
GCCCCACCCACCCCCTAACCCAAACCAAACCCGCCGGCCTCCCAGAACCGGGTGTCCATCTTCGCGCCCGCCCTTAGTCGCGAAGATGGACATCGAACGAGGCTCGACCGCCTTCCCCAGCCCCACACGCCCCCCGAATCAGGAACAGAAGGGCATGGCATCAGCCATGCCGAAATCCCCGCCGCACGTATCCCCATCCTTCGTCGAGGCCTTTCCCCAGTCCCACCGGGAGAGGCCTCGACGAAGGACCCAGCAACCGCAAAGACCCTACTCCCCCACAGCCCCCGACACCACCGCCCGCGCCTCCTGCGGCGACAGCAGCTCCAGACTGCAAGCCTCCGCACAACGCAACCGGCCCCGCCGCAGCACCCGCTCCGGCCCGCCATCCGGAAGCCCCGTTGGCAGCGCCGTGCGAATCGCCTCCGCCGCGCTCTTGAACCGCGCGTCGCCCGCCACCAGCACCACCTCCTGCGTGCCCGCATGGGAGGAGAGGATGTCGAACACCGCGCTGCCCGCCACCGGCGTCATCGCTACCGGCACCATCGCATCCACCGGCAGGGGCTCCGGAACGGCCGTGCCCGCCATCTTCTCCAACCGCTCCCGCACGTTCTGCTTCAGTGCCTCCGAGCCCCGCGCCCCCAGCGCCTGCCGATACACCGCAATCGCATCCGCATCGCGATGCTCCGCCTCATAGACCCGTCCCAGGTGATTGGCCACATGCCCGCGCGGGTCGAGCTCCCACGACGCCCGCATATAGGCCTCCGCCTTATCCAGCTGGCCCTCGCGGAAGTACACCAGTCCCAGTGTCACCCAGTAGTGGCTCAGCCGCTCCATCTGCGCAAAACCCAGCCCTTCGGCGTCCTTCAGACTCAACTCCGCGGCCTCGCGCTCCGCCTGCCCCACCGCCTCATCGGCCAGCGAGTGCGCCTCGGCGATGGCGACCCGACCCATCGCCAGCTGGTACGCCACATCGTTCTTCACATTCGGGTCCGTCGCCTTATGCGCGTCCGCGATGCGCGGCACCCACTCCGCCGGCACCACCTCCATCGGCCGCCCCACCGCCACCGCGGGACTCGCCAGATTCTGCTCCTTCACCATGTACCCCGCCGGCACCTCGAACAGTGCCGCGTCCGGCTCCTCGCGCACGAGATGCGTCAGCTCCATCACCCGGTCGCCCGAGCGCGGGTCCTCATCCACCTCCCGCACCACCACCTTCAGCTCCGGAGACATCCACAGATCATGCGCCACCACGATCGCCGTCTCGTTCCCGATCTTGCCCGCCGGGATCGTTCCGGTCACCCGCTTCCCCACCAGGCGCAGCTTCTCCCGCGTCTCCTGCCCCAGATCCGTCGTGGTTACATTCTCGAGCACCGCCGCCTGCCGCGCGGCCGCTGCTCCCTGCGGCTGCGCTCCCGGAATCGCCCGTAGCGTCACCGCCGCATCCGCCGGAAGCCGCTGCATGATCGCGATCTTCGTCTTCGTGCTCCAGAAGGTCGCCGTATGCTCCACCGGATCGAGCAGATACACCACCGTCCCCGGCTCCGGCGCCGTCGGATCGCTCGCCACCGGCGTCATCTCCACCCGCTCCTGCCCCGTTCCCGAGCGAGACAGTCGCCCCTTCGAGGCATGCGTCATCCGAACCCCATTCATCTCCTGCACCGTACTCACGCTCTGCTCCGCAGAGAACGGAAGCCCGGTCACCACTGGTGCCGCCTTGCCCTTGGTAATCGACAGCGACATCTGCCCCCGCGCCAACCTCCCAACCCCAACCACGCTCCCCAACAGACCCAGTACCACCACCCACGTCCCGAATCGCAGCATGCAGAAATCTCCTCCGTTCGACCGCCCGATTATAGCCAGCGCCCACACCCCCCCCACCATTGCCGTCGACGTTCGCCGCGATCAATTCGCCCGCTTCATCCAGCCCAGCGTCTTCGCCGCCAGTCGGTCGAACGCCGCGACCGCCAGTTCCAGGTGCTCGAGCTGCGTGTCCTCGATCCGATTGTGGCTGATTCCGCCCAGCGACTGCACAAACAGCATCACCGTCGGAACGCCCAGTCGCGCGACCTCAGCCGCGTCGTGCAGCGGCCCTGAAGGCATCCGATACGAGCTACCCGCGACCTCGCGAATCGCCTCGTCGCACAGCTTGATCAGCTCCGCATGGAAGGCAATCGGCTCGATGCCCCAGATCTTCGCCCACTCAACCGTGCAACCTTCCTCCGTCGCGAAGCGTTCGCTTGCCGCCTGCGCCTCGTGCAGCATGCTTGCGAGCACTGCAGGATCGAGATCGCGCTGGTCGAGCGTCGCCTCGCAGCGCCCGACAACCGCGGTCACGATGCCCGGAAACGTCTTCACGCTGCCCATCGTGCAGACCGCATCTGGATGCTGCCGTGCGATCGTCCGAATCACCAACGCAAGCTTCGCCACCGCCGCAAGCGCGTCCTTCCGAACCGCCATCGGCGTCGATCCCGAATGCGCCTCCTGACCATGAAAGGTGATCGCGTGCCGTTCGACGCCCTTCGTCCCGAGCACTACTGCAAGCGGCAGTTCCATCCGCTCCAGCACAGGTCCCTGCTCGATGTGCAGTTCCAGATATGCGGCAATATTCCTCTGTTCCACCACCGCTTCGCCAACGCGCTCGACGTCGATGCCGCACTCAGCCAACGCGACCGCGAGCGGAACGCCCTCGCGATCCGTGCGCACGCGATCCGCCGCAATCGTCGCCCTGCCCGCGAACGCCGACGAGCCGAACAAGCTGCGCCCAAACCGCGCTCCCTCTTCATCCGCCCAATCGACCAGCCGTACCGTAAACGGCGGTCTGCCGTCGGACTCCTCGGCCAAACCGCGCATTACCTCAAGCCCAGCGAGCACTCCCAAACAGCCATCCAGCCAACCGCCGTTCGGCACCGAGTCCAGATGGCTTCCCAGCACCAGCGCCTGCTCTCGCTCGCCCGCGAGCGTGTACCAGGCGTTGCCCGCGGCATCGACGTGATGCTCGATATGCTCCCCAAGCGGCAAACCGTCGAGCTTCGTCCGGAACCACTCGCGCGCCCGCAGCCAGGTTGGCGTCCAGGCCACGCGCTGCGCTCCATCCGCATCGCCCGTAAGCGCCTGCAGCTCCCGCAGGTTCTCGATCACTCGCCTCGCATCAGCTGGCATTCACGCCTCCTTCCGGCTTGCGGCGCAGGAACTCACCGCGTCCGCGTTCGCCCACAAACTCGCCCTCGCGCACCTGCACCTTGCCGCGCACCAGCACCAGCGCAGGCCTTCCCTCGATCTCCACGCCTTCGAAGCCGCTGTAGTCGCAGTTCACGTGCTGCGCCCTCGCCGAGATCGTCCCGCGATACGCAGGATCGTAGATGACCAGGTCCGCGTCGCTGCCCACCGCGATCTCGCCCTTCCGCGGATACAGCCCGAAGAGCTTGCTCGCACGCGTGCTCAGCGCATCCACGAAGCGGTGCAGGTTCAACCGACCGCGTTTCACGCCATAGGTATACATCAGATTCACGCGGTCTTCCACGCCGGGAATGCCGTTCGGGATCGCGGTGAACGCGTCCTTGCCCAGCAGCTTCTGCTCCACGTCGAAGGGACAGTGATCGGTTCCCACGGTGTCGATCTCGCCCCCGTCGAGCGCGTTCCACAGCACGGTCTGGTTCCTGCGGTCGCGCAGCGGCGGCGACATGACGAACTTCATGCCTTCGATGCCATCGCGTTCGGCATAGCTCTTATCGAGCAGGAAGTGCGGCAGCACCGACTCGACCGACAGCTTCACGCCGCGCGCCTTGGCCTCGAGCGCAGCCTTCAGCGCCGGCGCGCACGACAGGTGCACGACATAGCCAGTCGCTCCGGTCGTCTCAAGGAACGCAGCAAACCGTCCCGTTCCTTCAGCCTCAACCGTCTCCGGTCGGCTCGGCTCATGCCACTCCGGACCGATCTTGCCCGCAGCCAACAGATCCTGCTGCAATCGGCTCACGAGCTCGGCATTCTCGCAGTGCGCCGTCACGATCACGCCCAGCTCGCGGGCCAGCTTCAGCGTCTGGTATAGCTCGCCATCATCCACGCCAAAGAAGCCCTTGTACGAGAGGAACACCTTGAAGGATGCCGTTCCATCGGCGACGATCTCGCGCAGCTGCGCCTCCGTCTGCGCGTCGAAGCGCGTCACCGCCATGTGGAACGCATAGTCACAGGCGCTGCGTCCTTCTGCCTTGCTCTTCCACAGCCGATACGCCGCGAGCGCGTCCTCCTGTCGAGACGGACAACACATCTCGATCAGGCTCGTCGTGCCACCAATCAGCGCCGCCACGCTGGCCGTCTCATACGTATCCTTGGCGAACGTCCCCATGAACGGCAGATGGATGTGCACATGCGGGTCGACGAAGCCAGGGAAGATCAGCTTCCCCGTCGCGTCGATGACCTCCGTTCCCTCGGGCACATCGAGATCCTTGCCGATCTGCGTGATCGTCTGGTCTTCGACGTAGATATCGGCGAAGTAGCGCCCTTCGCTGGTGACAATCTCGCCATTCCGGATCAACACACCCATCACAACTCCCATGCAGTATTGGTGCAGTTGCCTATTAGCAGCCCGACCCCGCAACCGTCGCCTTGCGGCGCTCCTCCCAGGTTTCGGGCGCCAATCCCGTATTTACCTCGACCATCGTGATGCAGTCGTCCACCGGACACACGAGAGAGCACAGATTACACCCAACACACTCGGTCTGGTCCACGCGCGGGATCCGTTCCAGCGGCGTGGCAAACGGCCCGCTCGCCGCAACTGGAGCTCCATCCAGCTTCGGGATCGGCGTGACGGCGATCCGGCTTCGGCTCGCGGCCTCGATCGCCGCTGGCTTGGCATGAACTTCCACCGGGCCATCCACAGCACCGCTGACCCGATCCAGATGGATGCACTGATGTGCTCCATCCCAGCACGCGGTGTAGCAGAGATCGCAGCCGATGCACTTCGATGCGTCGATCTGCGCGACGATCTTGTAGTTCAGGTCGAGATGCTTCCACTCGGTAACCTTCGCAAGACTGAGCCCGCGGAACTCCTCGACCGACGAGAAGTCCTTCTCGCGCATCCAGTTCGTCAGCCCGTCGATCATGTCCTCGACGATGCGATAGCCATAGTGCATCGCCGCCGTACAAACCTGCACCGTGTCCGCCCCCAGCAGGAGGAACTCCGCCCCATCCCTCCAGTTCGCGATGCCTCCAATCCCAGACATCGGCAGCGCCGACTCCGGATCGTTCATCACCTGCTCCACCAGGTTCAGCGCGATCGGCTTCACTGCAGGCCCGCAGTATCCCCCATGCGACGATCTGCCTCCAACGTTGGGTCGAGGCACAAAGGTATCGAGATCGACGCCGGTGATCGAGTTGATGGTGTTGATCGCCGAGAGCGCATCGGCTCCCCCGCGCTTGGCCGCGCGCGCGACCACCCGTATATCGGAGATGTTCGGCGTCAGCTTCACGATGACCGGCGTTCGCGCCCTCTCCTTGACCCACGCGGTGATCATCTCGGCATACTCCGGAACCTGGCCCACGGCCGATCCCATGCCGCGTTCGCTCATACCATGCGGGCATCCGAAGTTAAGCTCCAGCCCATCCGCGCCAGCGTCCTCCGCTTGCTGCACGATCGTGTGCCAGGCCTCGCGCTTGGACTCCACCATCAGCGACGCGATGACCGCGTGCTTCGGGTAGCGCTTCTTCACCTCCGCGATCTCGCGCAGGTTCACCTCGATGGGCCGGTCGCTGATCAGCTCGATGTTGTTGAGGCCCATCATGCGCTGCCCGCTCCAATCGATCGAGGAGTAACGCGACGAGGTGTTCGTCACCGGCTCGCCAATCGTCTTCCACACCGCTCCCCCCCACCCGGCATCGAAGGCCCGCATCACCTGCTCGCCCGTGTTCGTAGGCGGCGCAGAAGCCAGCCAGAAGGGATTCGCCGACTTGATCCCCGCGAAGTTCACCGCCAGATTCGGCACCTTAGTCGACATGCGCGCCCTCCAGCAAACTGGCGATCGCGATGCCCGCCCGCTTGCCCTCGGCGACCGCATCGACCACCTCGCGGCCGCCGTTCACGCAGTCGCCGCCCGCGAAGTAGCGTGGATTCGTCGTCTGTCCCGTCTCCCGATCCACCACAACGTGGCCGCGCTCAACCTTGAGATCGCGAACGCTGGAGAGCAGATCCAGCAGCGGAGACTGACCAATCGCAGCGATGACCAGGTCGCATGCGATGCGGAAGTTCGAGCCTTCGACCGGTCTGACGTCGCCCTGCCTATCGATCCGCATCGCCACGCACTCGGCGGACTCGATGACCCGCTCGGAACCATGCACCGCCATGAGTTGGGTCAACCATTCAAACCGCACCCCCTCCTGCTTCGCGTGCGCGTACTCGAAGCCGAACGCGGAGATATGTTCTTCCGTCCGTCGATACACGATGAGCACCTCGACAGCGCCCAGTCGCTTCGCAGCGTTCGCCGCATCAATCGCTGTGTTCCCAGCCCCCACGACGACGACGCGACCGGTCACCGACGTCGTCCGCCCAAGCTTATAGTCTTCGATGAATTTGAGCGCATCGACCACTGCGGGATGGTCGCCGCCGGGCAAGCTGAGCCGATGCATCGGTCCCAGCCCCACGCCAATAAACAGGATGTCGAAGTCGCGTTCCAGCTCCGCCAACGCAGCCGCGTGATTGATCTCCACGCCGAAGCGGAACTCCACGCCCAGCTCGGCGATCAACTCAATCTCACGCAGGCTATCGGCGGTACGCAATTTGTACTCCGCGACCCCATAGGTATTCAGGCCGCCAGGCAGCGGCCGCTGCTCGAAGACGGTCACCTGAAATCCGCGCTGCTTGAGCTCCGCCGCCGCAGCCAGGGACGCGGGGCCTGCGCCAATACATGCGACCTTCCCCGCGCGCTCCTGCGTGCTCTTTCTCGGCAGCGTACCGCCGCTCGCATGGAAGGAGTCCATCGCATGGCGTTGCAGCCGGGCAATCGCGATCGGTTGTTGGTGATAGCGATGCATCACGCAGGCGCCCTCGCAGAGCACCTCCACCGGGCATACGCGCGAGCAGCTTCCTGCAAGCACATTCGCGTCGAGGATGCCCAGCGCCGCGCCCCGCAGATTGCCGCTGGCGATCTTCTTGATGAACTTCGGAACGTCGATATGTGTCGGGCAAGCGCCGGTACACGGAGCGTCGAAACAGTTCAGACAGCGGTCGGATTCCACCACCGCCGCTTGTTTGACGAAGGGAGGATGGAGATCGGGGAAGAGCCTCGCGATCTCGCCCTGCTCCACAGCCATGTCCTGTGCACTCAAACCAACCTCCGCATCGTCTCAGTCTCGCAATAGACGCCCTTCGAATAGAACGCCTCATGCGGTGACTCTTAAGACTACGATGCCACAGACTGGACCGCGGAGAAATTCGAATCGCCTGTCTTATAAAGCGTTTACAGTCCCGAATCGGAGGCCGGCGGTGCGGCAGACGCTGGGGTTGTGGGCACGGCCGTTGCCGGCGGATTCTTCGGGGCCTTGCGCTTGGCGTGCAGAAACTCCACCAACCACTTGACCTCATCGGGTTGCAGAACCTCGCCGTACCCCGGCATTCCGTTACCGCCCTTTTCGATCTGCTGCTCGATCTGCGCCTTCTTGCGGCGCTTCCCCACGGTGGTCAGCGCAGGCGCGCGATCCGTGCCCACTCCATCCACTCCATGGCAGTGTTCACAGCCCTTTTCGTGAAACAGCACCGCCCCAGCCTGGCGTCCCTGCTTCGACGAGGCCTGCACCACTCGGCCGCTCGACCGCAACAGCGACGACAACGCGCCGAGCACAAGCAGGCCTGCGACAAACCATAGATATCCCTTCGACTTTGGAGAACGGGGAGAATTTACGATGGACATAGCATCAGGATAACCGCGACGACAGGGTTCACGCTGCTACTGAGACCCTCCACCGACCGCCGCTCCCGTCGGCCGATCCGGGGACAGAGCCGTATCCAGTTCGTGGACGTGCCACGAAACGCTCTCGTTGGCAATCTCCGTGTGGCTGCGCATGTAGTCGAGAGCGTAGGCTGCCGCGCTAGGATCATCTTTCTCGTCGGCGAAGCGCACCGCCTCCTGCGCCGCCTGTTCCTTCATCCCAAGCCGGCGGTACACCAGCGAAAGCTGATAGTGCGCCGCCAGATCGTCCGGATCGATTCCCTGCACCTGTTCATACTCCATCCGCGCCAGTGCGTACTTACGCTGCTGGTAGTAGGCATAGCCCAGGTCGCGATGCGCGTCCCGTGACCGCGGAAAGCTCTCCGTAACCTCTTTCAAATCGTTGATAGCGAGATCGAGCCTTCCTTCGTTCCGCTCCACCTGAGCGCGGTAGTAGAGCGCCCGCGCATTGTGAGGTGCAAGCGTAAGGGACTTCTCCAGATTGGGTGTGGCCTCGCCAAACTTCTCCCACTGAATCTCGACGATGGCCATGTTCGTGTACGCATCGGCGTAATCAGGCCGCAGCTTGGCGACATGCTGAAAGGCCCCGAGCGACGCTGCATACTGCTGCGCGTCCAGTAGCGCGATGCCGTAGTTGTTCCAGCGCATCCACTCCTTGTTTTCCACAGGCCCGGGCGTAACCGGCGCGTTATCGCCAAACGCGATCACCCGCGTCTGCGACACCATGTCCACCACCGGCTGCTCGTAGTGCTTGTTCATCGCGAAGTCGACGAAGTGCTGGTCGAAGCGGCGATACTTCACCGTCGCCGTGATGCTGACCGGACCACCGGTCGCGGGCATATGGAATGCGTAGCGCACCACCTGCGACCGCCCCGACTGGATCGTGTTGTTGTAGACCACTACCCGGTTGTCCCACACCTCATGCAGATAGTTCCGCGTGCCCTTCACATTGATCAGGCGGTTAGTAAAGCTGTGGACACGCTCATCGAGATCCCCATTGGGCTTGATGAATCCGCTCTCGCTCAATACCTTTCCGCTCGCGTCCTTGACCGTGAAGTCGACCCAGGACTCATACATATCGCGCTGCTCGGGCACGTGGCTATGCGCAATTCCCTTGTTCTGGATGATCACGTCGGCGGTCAGCAACTCCCCTGGCGCAACGCGGAACGAGGTCAGTCCCAGCGGCGCGACCACGGTCTGCGGCGTCGCGCCCTCCGGGGTCTCGCCCCGCTCGAGCGCGAAGATGTCGACGTTGAACACGTTGTTCTGCAGGAACTGCACAATTCGGCGTCCCTGCTCGTCGAAGCCGTAGTACTTCGGGATCAGCGTATTCGCGCCCAGCCAACGATGCGAGGCAAGCTGCCCCTTCTTTGCGCCGTCATCGGCGAGCTTGAGCGGCTCCCGCTGCATATGGCAGGTCTGGCAGGTTGAGACCGAGTCCTTTACATAGAACGGAAGCGGCGACTGCTTCGCAAAGGAAGAGTTCTGCCACTCGTCGTAGAGGAAGATCGCCCGCTGCCATTTATATCCATTCAACTCCCGCGGAAGCGCGGCCTTGTGGCAGACCGAGCAGTACTCCGACGTGCGATAGAAATCCTTCATCACCGCCTTGCTGTGGCGGTCGAGGTGGCTCAGGATCTCCGCATCCGAGACCGGTCGCGTGATCGGCTGGCCGGCTTCATCGACCAACACCGCCGGAACACCCATCACATAGCTTCCCGTGCCGCGCGTATCCACCTTCTGGATCGAGTGGCAGACCTGACAGGTGACGCCATCCTGGTCATACGGCCGCTTCTTCGGCGAGCCCTCAGTCAAAGCGCCAGAGACCACCGAGATCGGGTCGTGGCAGCCCTCGCAGTGCCGCGAAAACTCGACGCCCTTCTCCGCATTCAACAGCCCGACGTTCTTCAAATACCAGGGAGCGCGATTGGCGTTCGAGTGCGCGGACTCCCGCCACTGCTGGTGTGCCTCCTGGTGGCAGTGACCGCAATAATCGGCCGTCTGGAACAGTTTGGGATCAATGAACTCGCCTATTTCGGTGGTCAGGTTCGAGGGCAGAAACGGCTTGGTACGACCGAAGCGGAAGTTGTACTTCGCGGCGATCTTATCGTTGTACGCCTGACGCGCCGCGGCAGCCTCATCGGCCTCGGTGCCGGCCTTCACCGGCCTGGTCTGCGAAAACGAGAGGACGAGCCCACCCAGAATCGCACCAGCAAGCAGCACGCGCTGCAGCCATCCATACTTACGCATTGTGTCGCCCCGACCGCTCATTACCCCAACCCTTGTCCATATCCAACACATCCCGGCACGATCACCGACGTGAATCTGCACCGGACTTTGAAGCGCGTAATCCACGCCGGCTTTCTACGGTGCGAGCATGCTATTCCCAACGGCCGAGGCCTGGCTAGGTTGGATTTCGTCTCCACCTTTCGATGGAGAGGATCGCCGCAACGGGCTATCTCAGTGCGATCGCGCTCCAAAGGGTGCAGGCCATAACCACGCCGCGCCGCGAACACCGCTCGAATCGCCGAAGCGCGCCGGCAGCAGCGTCGTCGTCATCTCACCGCCGAACACATAGCGCGGGAGCCTAGCGGCAACCTCCTGGTAGATTCTCTCCACCTTCGAAAGGCCGCCACCGAATACCAGCACATCCGGATCGAGCACATTGATGACATGCGCAAGTCCGCGTGCGAGCCGGTCCTCGAAGCGTTCGATCGCCTGCACCGCTTCCAGATCCCCCGCCGCGGCGCCCGCCACGATCTCCCGCGCAGTCATCGAACGGCCGGTCACATCCCGAAGCTCCCGCGCGACCGCCGTACCTGACACCCAGGTCTCGATACAGCCGCGCTTGCCGCAGTAGCATGCTGGTCCCGGAGACTCATCCGCTGTGGGCCACGGCAGCGGATTGTGGCCCCACTCTCCCGCCACGCCGTTCGGCCCATTATGAATCTCGCCGTGGATCGCCAGCCCACCGCCGCAGCCCGTCCCCAGGATCACCCCAAAGACCAGCCGCTTGCCTGCGGCCGCGCCATCCGTAGCCTCCGACACCGCAAGGCAGTTCGCATCATTGGCGACCCGAACTTCCCGCCCCAACTCAGCCGAGAGATCCCGCTCGAGAGGCTGCCCGTTCAGCCAGGTCGAGTTGGCATTCTTCACCAGCCCCGTCTGGCTCGAGATCGTACCCGGAATCCCGGCGCCCACCGTCGCCGTCGTGCCCGTCTCCTGCTCGATCTGGCGCACCAGGCCAGCCATCGCAAGGATCGTCCCGCGGTAGTCTTCACGCGGCGTGTCGATGCGGTGCCGCACCAGTTCCTGGCCCTCGCGATCGAGCGCCAGCGCCTCGATCTTCGTGCCCCCCAAATCGATCCCGATACGCATCTCTGGATAACTCATAAAACTCCCCTCCCAGGCGATCTTTCTCAGGATGCAGCCCAGACATTCGCCACGTAGTGTTTGTGATCGGCGGAAAATCGCCTCTCCCATCCTAACGGCACATCCGTCTCCCGGGCGACCGCAACTATACAACTCCGCTCCGTCCTGCTATTACCATTCAGGGGAGTCCTGCTGCATGAAGATGACGCGCTACTTAGTGAAGAGCACCATCGTCGGTGCCCTCGGAGGGTTGCTTTTCGGCTTCGACACGGCCGTGATCGCCGGCACCACCCAGCAGCTCACCACGGTCTTTCACCTGAGCTCCTTCTCGCTCGGCGTCACGGTGTTCAGCGGTTTGGTCGGCACGGTCATCGGCGCGCTCACCGCCGGCGTCCTCGGCCAGCGTATCGGCGGCCGCGAGGCGCTGCGCATCATGGCCCTCCTTTACACCATCTCCGCCCTCGGCTGCGCGGTCTCGTGGAACTGGCCCTCCCTCCTTGCCTTCCGCCTGATCGGCGGCCTCGGCATCGGCGGCTCCTCGGTTCTCGGTCCGGTCTACATCGCGGAGCTTGCCCCAGCCAAATGGCGCGGCAGAATGGTCGGCCTTTTCCAGATCAACGTCGTCGCCGGCATCCTGCTCGCCTACCTGTCGAACTACCTGATCACGCTGCTCCACCTCGGCACCCTGCAATGGCGCTGGCAGCTTGGCGTGGCTGGCATCCCGGCGCTGCTGTTTCTGATCATGCTCTACGGCATCCCGCGCAGTTCCCGCTGGCTAGTCACCCAGAACAAGACGGACGAGGCCCTCGACGTCCTCAAGATGATGGGATCGCCCGACTCCGAGGCCGAGCTTCGCGAGATCATGGACTCCATTCACATGGAGCGCGGCATGGCCGCCGAGCCGCTCTTCATCCCGCGCTACCGCCTGCCCATCTTCCTCGCCGTCACCATCGGCATGTTCAACCAGCTCTCCGGCATCAACGCCATCCTCTACTACTCGAACTCGATCTTCGCCGCAGCCGGCTTCAGCCAGCTCTCGGGATCGCTCCAGACCGTGCTGGTCGGCGCCATGAACTTCCTCGCCACGCTGCTCGGCATGAGCCTCATCGATAAAGTCGGCCGCAAGACGCTGCTGCTGATCGGCAGCGTGGGCACCGCGCTCTGCCTCAGTGGAGTCGCCGCCATCTTCTTCACCAACACCCACCAGAATCTGCTGGTCTGGCTCCTGATGGCCTACATCGCCTTCTTCTCCATCTCGCAGGGCGCAGTCATCTGGGTCTATATCTCCGAGGTCTTCCCCAACCGCGTCCGCGCCAAGGGCCAGAGCCTCGGCTCCTCCGCGCACTGGATCATGAACGCCCTCATCTCGCTCGTATTCCCCATTCTGGCCGCGAGATCCGGCGGCATCCCCTTCGTCTTCTTCGCCGCCATGATGGCCCTCCAATTCGTCATCGTCCTGCGCTTCTACCCCGAGACCAAGGGCATCACCCTCGAGCAGCTGCAACACAAACTCGGGATCAACTAGATCCAAAGCCTGTGAGAGAAAAGCTCTGGGCAAGCATTCAAACGACAGAGGAAATCGCACGATGAAACGCATGGCAAAGATCGGACTGCTGGGGTTACTCGCCGCGGTGCTGCTGACCTACGTGGTCGACCTGATCGTGCTGCAGGTCCGCATCAAGCGTGGCACCGCCTATCGCGTCATCCAGGTCAACCAGTTCCTGGTCACTCCATTGAAGGGGCAAAAGGAGGAGTACGACCTGCTCGGCACCGTCCCCGTCACCTGCGCGCGCTCTCTCTTTCCGCAGCCCGGCACTCCCACCTGCTGGTGGCTCGAACGCCACACCTCACAGTGGCAGTAATGGTCCCCTCAATGCCAGCTCGGTCGCCGTCCGGACGCAGGCATCGCGTCTGAGCTGGGAGCTGTTCCGCATCCCCAAGACATTACGGATCTTCGCTCTCTCCCTCTTCGACCAGCGCCGCCGATCCGACCACATCGAAGACGATGAGTTGGCCGCCGGTCAACTGCAGGGTCACCCGC
>FSWS01000153.1_pt1 | contig 12661 bp, 7 predicted proteins | sample 1638091 | NCBI WGS metagenome assembly FSWS01 (sample SAMEA3914788, study PRJEB12502) | metagenome | biome: forest; material: soil | place: Canada | collected 2011-07-03 | depth 0.1 m
CGGCCTCGCCGAGATGCTCAAAGGCGGCGTCATCATGGACGTCATGAACGTCGAGCAGGCCCGCATCGCCGAAGAGGCCGGTGCTATCTCCGTCATGGCGCTCGAGCGCGTCCCCGCCATGATCCGCGCCGAAGGCGGCGTCGCCCGCATGGCCAATCCCAAGCTCATCAAGCAGATCATCGCCGCCGTCTCCATCCCAGTCATGGCCAAGGCCCGCATCGGCCACTTCGCTGAGGCCCAGGTTCTCCAACATCTCGGCGTCGACTTCATCGACGAGTCCGAGGTCCTCACCCCGGCCGATGAGGTCTACCACATTGACAAGCATGCCTTCACCACGCCCTTCGTCTGTGGCGCCCGCAACCTCGGCGAGGCCTTGCGCCGCATCGCCGAAGGCGCAGCCATGATCCGGACGAAAGGAGAACCAGGCACCGGTGACGTTGTCCACGCCGTACAGCACATGCGCCAGATCGTCCGCGAGATCAAGGCCCTCACCGTCCTCGGCGAAGAGGAGCTCTACAACGCCGCCAAGGTCCACGGCGCGCCCTACGAGCTCATCCAGATGGTTGCGAAGGCCGGCAAGCTCCCTGTTCCCAACTTCTCCGCCGGCGGCATCGCCACCCCCGCCGACGCGGCCCTCATGATGCAGCTCGGCGCCGAGACGGTCTTCGTCGGCTCGGGCATCTTCATGAAGGAGCGCGCCACCCCGCTCGACGTCGAGAACAACCCCATCGAGCGCGAGGAAGCTGTCTCCCGCGCCCGCGCCATCGTCATCGCGACCGCCCACTTCAACGATCCCAAGATCGTCGCCGAAGCCAGCGAAGCGGTCACCGGCACCATGAAGGGCCTCGCCGCCGCCGCCATCGAAGAGCGCGATCTGATGCAAACCCGCGGCTGGTAGCCTCCCGCCGCGCACCAGCACTAATCGAATACCCGCTGAACCGTCGCCTGGAAGCCACGCCTTCCAGGCGATTTTTTGCCGATCCAAATCGCCACATTACACCGCAACACTGCCCGCACCTTTCAATAGGGGTACCGCGGCGGACGCAAGTCCCTCCCTCGCCTACTTCGTCCCGAGCAGCACCTCGACCGCCTTCTCCAACTGCGCATCATGGCCTGTTTCAGTCTCACCCAACGGACGCTCGACCTCCACATCCACCGGTCGAGGATGCATCTCCATCGTCTGTCCCCGCGTATCGCGCACGCGATCCCCAGGAACGCGGACCATCGATCCATCGATCAACTGCCGGCCGCCCGTGAAGATGATCCAGCCCGCCGTCGGCAGCCCAACGACTTTGCCCAGCCCCAGCGTGCGATAGCCCTCGGTGAAGTCCTCCGCGTCCGACAGCGACGACTCATTCGTCACCAGCACCGTCGGCAGCCCCAGCGCCCGCTGCCCCAGAGCCTGCCGGCTCGGCACCGTGCTTTCGCCGCGCGGCGTCATCATCAAATAGTTCTTGCGTGCGAACACATCGATTGCATAGCCATTGATATAGCCACCGTTGTTGTTACGAATATCGATGACCACACCCTGCTTCGACTCGTTCTGTGCATCGAGATCGAGGTACAGCTGGCGCAGCGACGCGTCACTCATATCGGCAATGTGGACATACCCAAGCTTGCCGCCCGAGATCTTATCCACATACGCGCGCCGATCGTTTACCCACGCGCGATAGAGCAGACCGCTCTCCACCTGCCGCGTAACCGGCAGCACCACGACGTCGCGTTTCTTGCTCACATCGCCCGCAGGGGCTATGTTCAACACCACCCGCTTGCCCGCCTCATCCTCCAGCAGCGCATCTAGATTCGTCGACGCCTCAACCGCCGCGCCGTTGACCGCCAGCAGCCGGTCCCCAACCTTCACACTGCCCTCGATTGCGAGCGGTCCCAGCGGCACGATCTCCCGCACCACCAGCCCCTTGCCCTCCTCGAAGTCAGCCCGATCCCAGCGCACGCCAAGCCGCCCCGTATGCACCGGCGAAAGGTTCATCATGCTCGTGCCCGAGTGTGACGAGTTCAGCTCGCCGATCATCAGATTCAGGTCGCGGCGCAGGTCATACTCGCTCCGCGACCCCGCGATGTACGGCTGCCACTTCGTGCGCAGCGCCGCCCAATTGTGACCGTTGAAGTTCGCGTCGTAGAAGCGCCGATCGAGCGTACTCCACAGCTCCTCGAACACGATCTCCTTCTCCTTGTCGAAATCCACATCCAGGCTCGCCGTCACCGGAACCGGCTTTGTCGCACGGCTCTCGATCGTCACCGAGTGCACCGACGTCCCGCCCTCGCCACCCTGCAGGTAGAAGACCTCCTTCGAGTCCGGCGTGAACGCGAAGTTGCTCTTGTCCCCGACCGTCGAGGTCAGTTGCCGCGCGATCGCCGGCTCCTTCGCCAGCTCATCCAGCGAGTAGGTGTACAGGTTCTCCTGCCCACCCACCTCCGCCGCAAACAGCAGCGTCTTCCCATCCGGGCTGATCACCGGGCCATTCACGCCAATCCCTATCGGCAGCAGCGTCAACCGCTCGCGAATACCCTCGAAGACGATCTTCACCGGCTCGGGCTTCTTCTTCTCTACCGGCTTCGCCGCCGCCTCAGTCGTTGACGCCTCCGCCTTCTCCGTTGGTTTGTCCGAAGGCGTCCCCGGCGCATCCGGCGCCGTCTGCTTCTTGAACAGATCGCGGAACTGGTCCTCGCGGAACGCCGGCAGATGCGGAATCAGATCCACCCGCGCCATCTGAGGCACTTCGCTGCGCTGCGCCGTGTCGAACAGGATGTACTTGCCATCCGGCGACCATGCAATCCGCGAGGCAGTCTCTCCGTTTGCCAAAAAAGTGATCGGATGGTCCTCGCCGCCGGGGGCCGCGACCACATGCAGATTCGTGAACCCATTGGTCCCGGTCGCCGCGAACGCTATCCACTGCGAGTCCGGCGACCACGCGATCACCGACTCATCCAGCTCCCCGTGCGATACGACCTGGTCCTTCATGCCCGCCAGCGTCAGAACATGTAACTCCTTGCGATCGCGCAGGAACGCAACCATCTTTCCATCCGGCGAGTACGTCGGCTCCATGTCGACGGCCGTCCCATGCGTCAACGAGCGCTCCGCATTCGTCGTAAAGTCGTACTCGTACAGCGACGATCCCCCATCGCGCTCGCTGCGATACACCACCTTGTTCGAGTCCGGCGACCACGCCGGCGATCCCTCGGCCGAGTCCGTATGCGTCAACCGCTGCGCCTCGCCGCCATCCTTGGCGCCGATCGCGAACACCTCGCCGTGCCCGATCGCCGCAATCTTCTTTCCATCCGGCGACAGCGCAAGATCGCTCCATCGGGAGACGCCAGTGTGCATCACTCCCGGCGAACTTGGCACTCCGCGGAGCACAATCTTCACTGGCTCGGCCTTGCCGCTCTGCACATCGAGCCGCCACACGCCGAACTCGCGCTCGAACACAATGCTCGCGCCGTCATAGCTGATCGTCGGCCAAAGCACGCGCCCGCTCTCGAAGTGCGTCATTTGCTTCAACTCGCCGGTCGCGGCATCCGCCTGCCAAATGTTCTCCGCGCCGCTCTTGTCGCTCATGAAGTAGAGCGTCCTCCCGTCCTTCGACCACATCGGCCACGCATGCTTCGAATCCGCCGGCAGCATCCGTTTGTAACCGTTCTCAGCACCAATCGGTTTCAACCAAACCTCGGTCTCGTCGATGTGCGCATGCCCATTCCGCCACCACTGCACGCTGCTGATGCCCTTCGCCACCAGAGCAATCTCCGCCCCATCCGGCGACGGCGCGCTCTCGAACTCATTCAGGTAGCGCTCCTTGCTCACCTCGAGCGGCGTCCCACCCGTCGCCGCCACACGGAAGATGTCGCCATTGCCGCCCACGTCGTCGGCGCCGGAGGTGAAGTAAAGCCACTTGCCATCGCGTGACCACCCATCCAGGCTGTCCGGCGCATCCGCATACGTAACCCGCTCGAGCTTCCCCGTAGTGAAGGTCAACACATAGATATCGCCGTTGCCTGTGCGCGTCGAAACGAACGCCAGCTTGGTTCCATCGGGCGAGTAGAGCGGCCGGAACTCGCTCGCCGGATCGCTCACCAGCAGGTGCGCCTCACCGCCTGTCGCGGGCACGGTCCAAAGATCGCCTCCACTCGAAAACGCAATCTCCCGCCCATCCGGCGACAGCGCCGGATCCGAAAGGCTCGGCAACGAGACTGACGTCTGCGCCAGAAGGCACGGAGACACGCAAAGAGAAAAGCAGACAGCAGCAGCAGCGGACAGAGAACGTCGCATCAACGGCAACCTCAAATGAAATGGAACGGATGTGTTCAGTAGGACGGACGAGCCTTTCAAAAAGTTACATTCAACGATCCGCCAGCCTCGAGCGAAGCTCCAACCACCGCCCCACGCACCTCGCGGGATCAGTCCCTCGCACATCGCAAGCGACCGATCTCACCGCAGGCTTCATCGACCAGCGCAGCCGCCCTCAGCCGAGCTAGTCCATCCCCAGCCGCACACTCCCATCGCTGCTCTGGATCGCTAACAGCGGCCCTCCGCCATTCATCGTCCCCCGCATCTCATGGCTATCGCCGCCCCTGCTGTTGTATCCATTCATCGTCAACGGCAGATCGCTCGAGATCCTGCCATCTCGTGTCTCTACGGCGAACTCCGCCGCCAGGTCCCGCGGCACGCGCACCGCCAGGCTCCCATCCCGCGTCTCGATGCGCGAAGCAGCATGCAGCTTCGTCCCAGGCAGCAGTTCCACACTCAGCGAGCCGTCGCTGCTCGACACCTGCAGCGAATCAAACGCGCCCGAAATCTCCTGGCGACCATCCGCACCCCGTACCTCCAGAGTTCCTCGTCCACCCCGCAGGTGCACACCGCCATCCCGCGTCCGCACCTTCAGGTTTCCCGAGATGTTCTCCAGATCCTGCGACCCATCGCTGCTGTCGAGGGTCAGATCGCCATGCAGACCACCCGCGCGCAGCCCTCCATCGGAGGTCCGCGCCTCCAACGTCAGGTTTGCCGGCGTCTCCACCACCACCTTCACCGACCCCGAGTGCCAGCCGATATGAAATCCCGCGTGCGGCTTGTCCTTTAGCAGAAAGTGGACGCTGTTGCCGCTCTGTCCCTCCTCCAGCCTATAATCCGACAGCCTCGCTTCCTCCATCTCAACGCGAATATGCACCGTCCGGCACTCTCCACACGGCTGGATCTCCAAATTCGAGTCACTCACCTCCAGGCTCACCGTCGGCTGTGCAACCACCGAGTAGCTCTTCTCCCACACCGGCCTTCCCTGCGCGTACCCGCTTGCCACGCACATCAACATCCCGGACAAAACCACTCCCGCACGAACACACGTCATCTCGCACTCTCCTTTCCGCGACGATACGCAGGCAGCCTCGTAAAAGTTCCGCCCCGTAACCGGTAAACTAGATTCCATGATTGACGAAGCCACCTTCCGCCGCGAGTCCGATCGCGCCCTCGAGTCCCTCAAGCAGTCCCTCATCGTCGCCGAAGAAGAGGGCGGCTTCGAGGCCGAAGACAACAACGGCGTCCTCAACGTCCTCTTCGAAGACGGCACCAGCAAGTTCGTCTTCACCCCCAACACCCCGGTCCGCCAGATCTGGATCTCCGCCCAGTCCACCAGTTTCAAGCTCGAGTGGGACGAGACCGCCCGCGCCTTCACCCTGCCCAAGACCGGCGAAGAGCTCCGCCCGCTCACCCAACGCCTGCTCCGCGAGCACCTCCACGACGACTCCATCACCCTGGCCTGAGTCCCCCGGCCAGGGTCCGCCCGCCGTACAGCCGCAACCGGGTATACTCTCGACCTATGTCCGGCTCCGCCCCAATTCGTGTTCTGGTCGCCAAGCCCGGCCTCGACGGCCACGACCGCGGCGCCAAGATCATCGCCCGCGCTCTGCGCGACGCCGGCATGGAGGTCATCTACACTGGCCTCCGTCAAACCCCCGAAAGCATCGTCTCCGCCGCCATCCAGGAGGACGTCGACTGCATCGGCCTCTCCATTCTCTCTGGCGCCCACACCGTCCTCGTCCCGCGCATCGCCGCCCTGCTCCACGAGCAGCACGCCGAAGACATCCTCCTCGTCCTCGGCGGCACCATCCCCGACCAGGACGCCGCTACTATGAAACAAAGCGGCGTCTCGGCCATCTTCGGACCGGGAACGCCGCTCGATACCGCCGTTCAATTCATCCGCGAGCACGTCAAGCCCCGCGGCCTTCACCTCTAACTACCAGCTGATCGTATCCTGCATGTGGAAGTACCCGCCCGTCGGTCCGTTCTCCGGCAACGTCGCCAGCCAGATGCTCGTCTTCGCCCCGTCCACGATCTCCATCGGAGCCGCGTCTGTGCCCATATCCGTCTTCACCCAGCCCGGATGCGCCGAGTTTACCTTAATCTTCGTCCCCGCCAGCTCATGCGCCAAGTGGATCGTGAACGAGTTCAGCGCCGCCTTCGACGTGTTGTACGCAAACGTCTTCGCCTCGTAGATAGGCGAGCCCGGCGTCGCATGCAGCGACAGCGATCCCAGGATGCTCGACAGGTTCACGATCCGTCCCGCCTCGCTCTTGCGCAGCAGCGGCAGCAGCGTCTGCGTCAGCGTCACCACCGCGAAAAAGTTCGTATCGAAGGTGTCGCGCAACACTCCGTCGCTCGTCGTGCTGGTCTCGTTCGGAGCCGGAAAATGATCCAGCATCACGCCGGCATTGTTGACCAGGATGTCGAGCACGCCGTAGTCCTTCTCGATCAGCGCCGCGATCGCCGCATGATCCGCGCGATCGGCGACATCGATCTTCACCGGCCGCACCTTCAGCCCCTCAGCCTGCAGTGTCTTCGCTGCGGCCTCGCCCTTAGCTAGGTCCCGCGCGCCCAGAAGCACCACGACTCCCTGCTTGGCCAACTGTCGCGCCGTCTCGAACCCAATGCCTTTGTTCGCTCCGGTGATCAACGCAATCTTCTTCTGCTCACTCATCGCCATCTCCCCTCACTCTCAAAAAATGTCGCCCCTCCGCAATCCGGGAGACTCCGCTTCTCTTCTTTCTACACCGCAGCTATCAGATGACCAGCGCCGTAAAACGTTCCGCATATTTCGCGGGCAGCAAGCGCTTCTTCATATCCTTGCCCACCACCACGTGCACGGTCTGGCCCTCGCACAGCACTGCGTCGTCGACCGCCCGCACCACAGCGTACGCGAACTTGATTACCGGCCCGCGCGCCGCCGTCAACCGTGTCCGCACGATCAACTCGTCGTCGTACCGCGCCGGAGCCCGATACCGTGCTGTCGCCTCCACCACCGCGATCCCACACTGCTCTTCCTGTTCCAGCGTCTTGTAGTCCAGGCCGAGCTGCCGCATGAACTCCACCCGCCCTACCTCGAACCACACCAAGTAGTTTGCGTGATACACCACGCCCATCTGATCGGTCTCAGCATACCGTACCCGAACCCGCGCCTCCGAAACCCGCTGCATCTCGTTCTCCAACGCATCTCCTCCAAAACCCGCCAACCGAACCACCGGGTGCCCATCCGCGAAGACCGGGTGCCCCATCTTCGCGCGGTCTTATCGCGCTAAGGTGAGGGGCATTCGTGCACCGCACGAACCGTCCTCCTTCAGCCGCCCCAAACTCCTAGGGTCCCCCACTCATCGCAGCCTTACCGCGATGGGTGGGATCAAGACCTCTGCCCTACTGCACGCGAGCCCCGAACTTCTTCACGATCTCCGCGCTCGCCGTCACCAATCCGTCCAGTGGCCGCAGCGGCTCCAGCTCCGCGCCCAGCTCGCGCAGCTCCGCCAGCAGCGCCTCGGTCGCGACGTTCTTCACCAAGGGATCCAGCCCAAAGGGAGACGCTCCCACCCCGCCGATCGCGCTCTCGAACCGCCGGCACCCGGCCCGATACGCCGCCCGAATCTTCTCCGGAGCATCCTCCGCTCGCGTCCGCAGATGCAGCCCAATCTCCAGCTCCTCATGCACTGCGGACACATCGCTGAACAGGTCCGCGATCTGCTTCGGCGTCGCCCGGCCCAGATCGTCCACCAGCGTAATCTGCGTCACTCCAGTATCGGCCAGCAGATCGATCCCATCCACCACCTCGTCGATCGACCACGTATCGCCAAACGGATTCCCGAACGCCATCGCCACCCGCGCCGACAGGTCCAGCCCCACCTTGAACGCCGCCGTGCCCACCTCCTCCAGCGCGTCCAGCGCCTCCTCCGGCGACTGTGCCTGATTGCGCTCCAGGAACCCCGCCGAGATCGAGTACGGAAACACCAGCGTCTGCACCGCGCCGGTCTTGATCGCCCGCTCCGCGCCCTTCACATCCACCACGGTTCCCAGGATCTCCACATCATCCGGTGGATCCAGGTACTCCAGCACCAGCTCCGCATCCGACATCTGCGGCACCGCCGACCGCGACACAAAGCTCACCGCATCCACATACAGAAACCCCGCGGCGACCAACGTCCGCAGATAATCCGCCTTCACCTCCGCCGGCATCGGCTTCGGCAATCCCAGCCACCCATCCCGCGGACACTCCACCAACTTCACACGACTCACGCTTGAAATTCTCCTCGTATAACTGTAGCGCGCCGGCACAAATCAACGCGCCCTTTCGGCCATCCAGCCAAAAGGGCGCGCCTCACATCCATAGCTAAAGAAACGACCCTCTACACAGCGAACAGGATCTCCATAATATGCCGCGCTAGGTCCTCCGGCTCGGCAAACCGCTTCGGATGTTCGCCGAACCCCTCCTCCACCAGCAGCACATCCTCCGGCGTCACCGCGAACGTATACACCGTCACCTGCCGCTCGGTCTTGCCCGCAATCTTCGGATCGCCCGCCACGCCCTTGCCCTGCGCATAGTCCAGCACGATCGTCGATTGCTCATACTTCAGCACCGCATCGAACCAAGGAAACCGGCTCCGCGCCATCATCACCTGGTTAACCCCATTGGTCTCGATGCTGGTCTCCGACGCCGTCACATCGCCCTGCAGCTGTGCCTTGATCTCGCTGAAGTTCACCTCCAGCTCCTGCGCCACCACGGCGAAAAACTCATGCCCCTTCTCGTTCACCACGCCCAAACGATGCTGTTCGCGCCCATACGCGTTCCCTGCTTCACGATCTTTTTCCTTGATATTTGCGGCAAGTAGTTCGATCCAGGCTTTGCTCATCGTTCGTCTCTCTCCCATGCCTTTCGACCGCGCATGAATCCTCGGCACCTCTCCATAGGACGCCCTCACGCTGGGAAACGCCGTACGCCTCAACCCCAAAACATCCCGTTCGTGCGGCGTCAGCTATCGCCGCACCGTGCGCTTCACCGCCGCATACTGCATCAGGATGAAGCTGTCCGTCATGCCCGCGATATAGTCCGCAACCGTGCGCGCCAACCCCTCCGACTCCGTCTGGTCGAAGTACCCCTGCGGCAGCTCCTCCGGGTTCTCGATCCAGAAGTTGAAGAGCTCGGTCACGACCTCCTCCGCCTTGTTGTGTTCGTTCTCGAGCTCCTCGCACGTATACAGCGTGTCGTACAGATACTGCTTCTCCTGCAGCCGCTCGCGCTCCGCCTCCTCGGAGAACACAGCCAGCCGCTGCGTATGCCGCCGTACATCCGCAAGCGACCGCGCTCCGATCGCCTCCACATTCCGCCGCGTCGTCGCGATCAGATCATCTGTCAGCGCATGCTGCATCAACTGCAGCGCCTCGTTGAACAGATACTTTTCCTCGACCCCCACATGCTCCTGCTCCACCACCGCATAACACCGCCGCAGGATATGAACATGCTCGCGAATATGCCGGATCTCCAGCAACCCCGACTCGACGCCATCATCGAGGTCCGCCGTCAGATAAGCGATCTCATCCGCCAGATCGATCAACTGCGCCTCGAGCGGCGGCCGCTCGCCCAGAAAGTAGCTCGCCAGCGCCGGGTGCTGCTCCGCGTCGTAGTCCCGTGAGTGCTTGATGATGCCCTCGCGCACCCCCAGCGTCAGATTCAATCCCCGATGCGCCGCATAGCGCTGCTCAAAATGTTCGACAATCCGCAACGCATGCAGATTGTGGTCGAAGCGCAGCCCATGCCGCTTCAAACACGCGTCCAGCGCCCGCTCCCCGGCGTGCCCAAACGGAGGATGCCCAATGTCATGCACGAGTGCCAACGTCTCCGCCAGGTCCTCGTTCAACCCCAGTGCCTGCGCCACATCGCGCGCGATCTGCGAGACCTCTATCGTATGCGTCAACCGGCTGCGAAAGTGATCCGACGCCCGGCTGGTGAACACCTGCGTCTTCCCCGCCAGCCGGCGAAACGCCCGCGCCTGCACAATGCGGTCCCGATCCCGCTGAAACTCCGATCGATGCGCCCGAGGCGGCGCCGAATACACCCGCGCACACAGCCTGTCCTCTGGCCCACCCTCCACCGCGCAGTACTTCAGGTCGTCTCCCATACCTTGGCAGTGTAACGGAGCACGGCCGGAAAAGCCGCAGCGCACCCCAGACGCCACTGCGCGACGGATACCCATCTCCGTCGCGCAGTAGTCTTTCTCTTTTCTTTAGAAGACCCAGAACCGATCCGACCGACGCTACTTCTCCGTCTTCTCCGCCGTCGTGCTCACTCTGGCCAGCTTCACCCGAGCGCCTTCCAGCTTGTGCTGGACCTTGGCCACGTCCACCGGGTCTGCATCCGCCGGCAGCGAGTGCGCATACTCCGTCATTGACCGCTCCCACTGCGCCACCGCCAGCTTCAGTTTGCCTGTCTTCTCATACAGCTCACCCAGGTGATCGTGTACGGTCGGATCGCTGGCGCTGCGCTCCACCGCCTTCTGCAAACTCACCGTCGCCTCCGTGTACTGTCCCAGCTTGAAGTACACCCAGCCCAGCGAGTCCAGGAACGCATAGTTCTGTGGATCCAGCTCCACCGCCTTCTGAATCTGCCCCAGCGCCTCGTTCAGCTTCACACCGCGGTCCGCATTCATGTAACCGAGATAGTTCAGAATCGTCGGGTTCTGCGGATCGATCGCCAGCGCCTTCTTGAACTCGATCTCGGCATCGTCATACTGCTTTTGCCGATCCGCCAGCTCCCCGCGCAGGAAGTAGAGATACAGCCGGTCGTCCGCGTGCGTAATCAACGCCTCCGCCTTGTCCAACTGAATCTGCGCCTCGTTATACCGCTTCAATCGGATGTAGATCGTGGCCAGCGCCTCCTCCACATCCTTGTCGTCCGGCGTTCCCTTCAACTGCGCATTCGCGAGCGCCAGGCCTTCATCGATCTTCCCTGTATCCGTCAGCTCCTGCGCATACGCCAACTGCACCTGCTTGTCCTTCGGAAGCGCCGCCGCAGCCTCCGCCGCAGCAGCCGTAGCTTCCTTCCATTGGTGCGTATTGCGGTAAGCATCCACCTCACCCTGGTAACCGCGCGACACTAAATCGCCGCCCAGATCGATCTCCTGCTTGTAGACCTTCACCGCATTCAGCGTGTCGTTCTGCTCGCCGTAGATAATGCCCAGCCGATCCAGGAAGATCGCCCGATTCGACTTCTCCGCATCCGAGTACTTCCCATCCGGCTCGGCCGACGAATCCAGCAGCCCCTTCAGCACCGTTATCGCATCATCATACCGGCCCAGCGAATCGTCGATGAGCGCCTCGTTGTAGCTCAACTCGGCGTCATCCTTCGTCAGCGTCTTAGCCTTCTTCAACGTCTCCAGAGCCTGGTCGTAGTGCCCCTGCCGCCGCTGAATCTCCGACACGTGGATCTGCGACTGCACATCGTTCGGCTCCGCGTCCAGCACCTCTTGGAAGATCTTCAGCGCCTCGTCGAACTGTCCCTGCACCATCAGCGCATTGGCCAGCCCGCGCTCGCTATCCAGGTTGTCCGGCTCCAGATCCAGCGAGCGGCGATACGCCGCCGCGGCCTTCTTCGGATTCTTCATCTGGTCGTAGCTGCCCGCCAGCGCAAACTCCTCGCGCGCCGTCCGGCTGCCTACCGGAACCGCCTCCAGCGTCTGGATCGCGCGTTCAGTGTCGCCCTCGACGCTATACAGCCGCGCCATGTTCAGGACCGCCTCTTCCGAGTTCGCGTCTATCTTCTCCGCCAGCTTGAACTGCGCCTCGGCCTTGGCCGAATCGTGGTTCAGCCCATACAGCTGCCCCAGCAGCAGATGCGTCTCCAGATCGTTCGGGTCCAACCGCGCGATGGTCTCGTACTCAGTCAGCGCCAGCTGCAGCACGTCGTTCGACTGCGCCCCCTGCATGTCCCCGAGCGACCGCAGATAGACCTTCCCCAGCAGCTTGTGCGCCGCCAGATCGTCCGGGTGCCGCGAGATCTGATCCTTCGCCGCCGTCACCGCCTCGCGAATCCGCCCCACCTTGAAATACAGATCCGCCAGCCCATCCTGCAGCAGCGCCGAGTTCGGGTCCGCATCAAGCGCCAGCTTGTACTCCTCTACCGCCTGCGCCGCATAGTCCGGCCGACCGGCGTTCACCGCCAAATCTTCATACAGGTGCGCCAGCCCATAGTGATAGTAGGAGGCCGCGTGATCCGGCGTCTCCGCGGGAGCCGCAGCGGCAGTCCGCGCCTTGTCCTCCGGACGGTGCTGCAGCGTCTGCGCCACCAGCATATGGCTGGTCATGCACAGCAAGGCAAGCGGCAAAATGCGGCGGCAGGAGGAG
>FSWS01000045.1_pt1 | contig 12627 bp, 9 predicted proteins | sample 1638091 | NCBI WGS metagenome assembly FSWS01 (sample SAMEA3914788, study PRJEB12502) | metagenome | biome: forest; material: soil | place: Canada | collected 2011-07-03 | depth 0.1 m
CACGAAGACATAGGTCGCGGCGGTGGGGATGCCGGTGCGCGTGGACATGGGGCGCTGGCGCTGCATGGCGTGATAGGCACGGAAGATAAAGGCCATGCTGTCGAGCAGGTAGATGGGGGGCTTTTCGGAGGTCTGGGGGGCGGATTTGGACGCTAAAGACATGGCCTTCTGAGCATAGCTGCTTTCGGGGCCGGAGACCGTTTCAGAGCAGCAGCATGCAGTCGCCGTAGCTGAAAAAACGGTAGCGCTGGCGGACGGCGTAGGCGTAGGCGGCCAGCACCGCTTCCCTTCCCGCGAAGGCGCTAACCAGCATAAGCAGCGTGGATTCAGGGAGATGGAAGTTAGTGAGAAGGCCCTCGACGATCTGAAACCGGTGGCCCGGGCTGAGGAAGATGTTGGTGCTGCCGGAATGGGGGACCAGAGGGTTGCCTGCGGCGACTTGGGCGCAGTGTTCGAGAGTGCGGGTGGTGGTGGTACCGGCGGCGATTACCCTTCGTTTCTGCGAGATGGCGGTATTGAGCGCGGCTGCGGTAGCCTCGGGCAGGGTGTAGTGCTCGGTGTGGAGGCGGATGTCGGCGAGGAGGTCGGCGCGAACCGGCTGGAAAGTGCCGAGGCCGACGTGCAGGGTGATGTACTCGACGTGGACGCCTTTTGCTTTCAGCGCGTTGAGGATCTCTGGCGTGAAGTGGAGGCCGGCAGTCGGGGCGGCGGCAGAGCCAGGCTGGTTGGCGTAGACGGTCTGGTAGCGGGTACGGTCCTCTCCCTCGTCGTCGCGGCGGATGTAGGGAGGGAGCGGCATGTGGCCGATTGTGTTGAGGATGACTTGGAAGTCGGGGACCGGGGTGAAGCGCAGGGTGCGCTCGCCAAAGTCGCCGGCAGTGAGGACTTCGGCTTCGAGGAGAAGGTCGCCGGTGGTGGGGGCGGCGAAATGGAGGCGGTCGCCGGGCTGGATCTTGCGACTGGGACGAACCAGGGTGGACCAGACGTTTTCGTCCGGGTATTCGTCGGTAAGTTGCTGGGTGAGAAGGACTTCAATGCGGCCGGTGGGGTCGGGTGAGTTCTCCTGCGTGTGCGCCGTGCGGGCGCGGGTGGCGAAGAGGCGCGCGGGGATGACGCGGCTGTCGTTGAGGACGAGGAGGTCGCCATCGTGCAGATACGTGGGGAGTTCGGCGAACATCTGATCGCGATAGGCGCCGGTCGCGCGGTCCACGCTAAGCATGCGGCTGGAGCCACGAACTGCGGGCGGCGTTTGGGCGATCAAGTCTTCGGGAAGGTCGAAATGGAAGTCGGAGACGCGCACTTTTGTCATTTTAACTGGGTGGTTTGTAGCGGGAGGTGTGGCCGTTCTGGACAGGAATCTGCGGCGAGCGCGGCGGATGCGTGAGCGAGAAGCGTTCGTTTGCCCCAAACGAGGCCCGCCTTAATCGCGGCAAAGCTGCGATGAAGATGGGGCACCCGAATCACTCGGTAGCCATGGCAACGGAGCGGTCGAGGGACTGCTGGACGGCGGCCTCGGTGACCTCGGCGGCGGGAACGTGCGCGGGCCAGGTGACGCGGACGCGGGCGAAGGGTTTAGGGAGGAGGAAGCGGTCCCAGGTCTTGAGCTCCCAGGCGCGATCGGGCTGAAGGTAGAAGGTGCCGACGGGGGCGCCGACGAGCTGGGCGAGTTGCGCGGCGCCGGGTTTGGCGACCATCGCGGGGCCCTTGGGGCCGTCGGCGGTGATCGCGCAGCGGTGGCCGGCACGGTAGGCCTCGGCCATCTGGCGCAGGGCGGTGGTGCCGCCGCGGGAGCTGGAGCCACGGATGGCCTTGAAGCCGAGAAGTTCGACGGTGCGGGCAATAAGTTCGCCGTCGAAGCTGCGGGAGATGAGGATGGCGATGCCGAGATTCTGGAAGCGGTAGGCGGCGATCAGTAACGACCGGTGCCAGAAGGCGAAGACCGCGGGGCCTGGGATACGGTTGCCGGGGGTGACGCCTGGGGCGGCGTGGTCCTCATAGCGCAGGGTGCAGCCGAGTAGGCGGATGAGCAGCGACGCCAGTCGAGGGACGATGGCCAGGGTCAGGCGCTGCGAAACGGTGTAGGGCACGAGAGTTAGTTTACTTGGGGAGTGAGACCTGCGAGCCGGACTTGGATGCCCGGCTCACAGTTGGGCGGATGCGATGGCCCTACCAGCCGTAGACCAGGTTGTAGGCGTTGAGGGTGCCGATGCCACTGGCGAAGTCCCAGCCGGTGAGGGTGCCGTAGGCGGGGTCGTAGGCGGTGGTCGAGGTGGAGAGGACGCCGTTGGTTCCCGACGGCCGGTAGCAGCTGTGGGTGCCGGTGCAGTTGACGTCCATATCGCCCTTGGTCACGTCGTAGAAGATGCAGGCGCTGCCGATGGCATTGCCGTTGGTGGAGTTGCAGGAGGAGCTGCCCGAGGTGCCGTACTCGGTGGCCGCGAGGGTGTAGTAGGTGTAGTTGGGATTGCCCTGGGAGGAACCGGTCTTCTGGTTGACGAGAGCCTGGATGGCGGCCAGGATGGGCGAGGAGAAGGAGGTTCCGCCGGCTCCGGACCAGGTGCTGGGAGCGCCGGTGCAGACGGCGGCGCCGTCGCTGGCGTAGGTGGTATCCGACCAGCAATAGACGAAGTAGTGGCCCCAGAGGCCGTTAGCCGCGAACAGCGAGACGTCCGGGAGGTCGCGCACGCTGTCCGCGGGAACGCCGAGCAACGACTGCCAGGAGGGTTTGGCGTAGCCCGCACAGGTGCCGCTGACGACGCCGGAGGTAGAGGCCGTGCCAGTGGCGCAACCGCTGGGACCGCCGCTGCCGCTGGCTGTGGTGAGGTAGTCGGCCTTGCCGGTGGTGGAGTTGCAGAAGCCGCTGCTGCCGTAAGGGGTGGTGTATCCGGCGTAGGTGGAGAGCAGCTCGCCGGCGCAGGAGTCGTTCCAGGGAATCTCCGGAATGTAGCTCTTGGCCGAGGCGTAGGCGGAGGTGTTGGTGGAGTTCCAGTAGGTGGAGTTGGTGCCGGCGTCGGTGTCGCCGAAGTCGGTGCCGCCAACAGCGACATTGTAGGGGGTGGAGGCGAAGCCGCTGACGGAGATGCCGTGGGTGGCTTTGGTTTGGTCGGCGTCGCAGCTGGCGGCGCCTTCGTCGCCGGCGGAGACGAAGACGGAGATACCTTCGGCGACCGCGGTCTGGTAGGCGGAGCTGTAGGCGGCGTTGGCGGTGGCGCCATTTTCGGCTTCGCACTCGCCGTAACTGATACTGATGATCTTGGGCGGGGTGGTTTCGGCGATCAGGTTCTGGAAGGCGATGAGGCCGCCGAAGGTGGTCCTGGTGTCGGCGCAGGAGGCCAGTTGGATGGCGGCGCTGGGTGCGGCGGCGCTGGCCCACTCGGTGTCGAGGATGGCTTCGCCCGAGTCGGCGTTGACGCCGGGGTTGGTGCAGTTGCTGCCCGGGTGTACCTGGGTGAAGGAGCCGCCCGTGTAGGTGGAGAGGCCGAACTCGCTGCGGAAGGTGGTCCAGTCGGCGGTGCTGTAGACGTTGGTGTCTTCGATGACCGCGATCGTCTGGCCTTGACCGGAGTAGCCGGCGCTAAACAGCGGGGTGAGGTTGTAGATGGTGGCGAGATCGCCGGGGACGACGGCCTGGTAGGTGCTGCTGCCGGAGGTGAAGGTGTAGCCCGGGGTGGCGTTCCCGGCAAGGAGGTTGTGCGTCTTGGGGTCTACGTGCGCGGTGACGACGTTCTCATGCATGGCGTGGGGCAGGAAGTCGTGCAGCGAGACAACCCCGGCGACGATCCCGGCGAGCGCGGTCGGGATCTGCGGATCCTGCATGTTGGCGATGTGCGGGACGCCGTTGACGCTGAGGTTGTGGATGGAGGTATGCAGGGCGGAGCGGACGCTACCGGCGGTGCCGGAGAAGTCGATGACCAGGCCGCTGGGCGTGACTTGATTCACGGTAAAGCCGCTGGCGGTGAGCCACGCGGTGACCTTGGCGACGTCGTCGGTGGTGGGACCGTACTGCTGCTGCAGTTCGGCAGGGGTGAGCCACTTATGGAAGTTCGGCGAGGTCTTACTGTGGAGCTGATCGATGTAGAGCACCAGTTGCTGCTCTTGCTCGGGCGAGCGCTTGAGTTGCAGCAGCATGTGATTGAGCGGGAGGCTGTCGTCGACCGCACCCCGGTCGTTGGCGGCGTTGGCGGCGGAGCGGACGTTGCCGGGGATGGTGGTCAGGCTTTTGAGATCGATGGGACTGGTGACGACGGTATGCGGCGGGATGTGTTCGGGAGAAGAAGTTTGGCCGAGGGTAATGGCTGCGGGGAAAGAGAGCAGCCAGGAAGCGACGAGGACTCTGCGTACGGTGGTCGCGAAAAGATGGGTGAACATACTTCTCCTTGAAGTGCGACGCTGCTTGAAGTCCGTGAGAATTTCTGGGAATTATTTGGGCTCACGCAGGGGTCTGCGGGGCCTATCTGTGTGCATGCAGACAGGAGAAGTTGCACAAGAACGAACGCTCGTACCGAGGTAGGGCTCGTGCCCGAAGGAAACGGGTCTTGGATTGCTTGCGATAGTAGCTGAGCGGCTGCAGCAATGCAACAGTTCTGTGAAACGGGATGGGGCGGGGATCGGAGCAGATGTGAAGCGACCCACCCGATGTCTCTCGCTGACGGATGGGCCTTGGGTGGTATTACGGCAATGGCGATGAGCTAGCTGTACTTGAGCCAGCGCAGGATCTCGGGCAGGTTGGGACGCTTGCCGTACATGAGGATGCCGACACGGTAGATGCGGCTTGCAATCCAGATGGCGGCGTAGATGGCCACGGCCATCAGGAGGAGCGAAAGGGCTATCTGCCAGACCGGCGGCATGGCGATCGAGATGCGCAGGTACATGATCAGCGGCGTGCAGAAAGGGATGAGCGAGATGACCGTCGCGAGGGTGCCGCTGGGGTTGGTAACGACGCCGCCAAGCACGAACATGCAGGCGACCAGAGGCATCACCAGCACCAGGTTGAGCTGCTGCAGCTCCTGCTCGGAGTTGACCATGGCTCCGAGCGCGGCGGCGATGCTGGCGTAGAGCAGGAAGCCGAGGAGGAAGTAGACGAAGAAGAAGACGATCTGCGCGGCGCCGATGGAGACATGCATGCCCCCGCCGGTGACGCCGGTCAGCAGCGCTGTGCTGGTGATCAGCGTGGCGGTGGCCAGCCAGATGAAGACCTGGGTGAGGCCGACGGAGCCGACACCGATGATCTTGCCGGCGAGCAGTTCCTCCGGGCGGATGGTGGCGAGCAGCACCTCGAAGACGCGCGAGGTCTTCTCCTCAATGATGGAGCGGGCGACGTTCATGCCGTGCAGGAGCACGACGACATACATCAGCAGGAACATGATGTAGGCGCTGACGAAGGAGCTGATAGCACTGGAGCTGCTGCTGTCGATCTCGACCGGCTGGAGCAGGGCGTCGACGTCGGAGGCGACCATGCCCTTGTGGGCGAGCTGCTCACGCATGAGCACGGTGCGGAGCGCACCGCTGATGGTGCCCTCGGTGGCGATGTCGCCACGCGAGCGCGGTTTGTAGGAGAACGTCGGGCGGGCGGCGCCGGGGTATGCGGGCGTGATCCAGAGGTAGCCGTCGAGGGCCTTGTCGGCGAGCTCGCCGTCGAGCGTGGCACGGGTATCGCCAGCGGGGGGCGAGATGACATCGACGGTCATCTCGCTGCTCTTGCCGCTCTCCAACTCCTTCTGGAGGTCGAGGGCGAGCTGGGTGTCGGTGGAGACGACGGTGATGTGCGACGCGGGCTTGGTCCTGGCCGCGGTGATGGCGCTGAGCAGGCCGCCGCCGATCATCAGCACGGGGATCAGGACGGTCATCACGATGAAGGACTTGGTGCGGATGCGCTCGAGGTACTCGCGTTTTGCGATGAGCCAGACTTTATGCATCGGCTTTGCCTCCTACGGCTTCGATGAAGATCTCTTCGAGGGTGGGCTCCATGACCTCGAAGCGGGAGATGCGGGTGCCGCGGGCGACGGCGTCGGCGAGCAGGGGCTGGGCGTCAGGACCATGGCCATTGCTGGAGTGCAGCTTGATCTCGGCGTGGCCGGAGTAGTCCTGATAGCTCTCGACGGAGGGGTGGTGGAGGAAGTTGCTGTCACCCTCGAAGTTGACGACGACACGGTTGCGCGGGTAGCGGGACTTGATCTCGCGCATGCCGCCGGAGAGGATGAGGTGACCGCGGTGGATGAGGGCGATCTCGTCGCAGAGCTTCTCGACCTGATCCATACGATGGGTGGAGAAGAGGATGGTTCGGCCCTCTTTGCGCAACTCGAGGAGGGTCTTCATGAGGAGGTCGGCGTTGACCGGGTCGAGGCCGCTGAAGGGCTCGTCCATGAGGATAAGGTCGGGCTCGTGGAGCAGGGCGGCGATGAACTGGATCTTCTGCTGCATGCCCTTGGAGAGCTCCTCGGTCTTCTTGAGGACGGCCTCGGTGATCTCCATGCGGTCGCACCAGGTGTGGGCGCGCTTGACGGCGGTGTGCGCGTCGAGGCCGTGGAGCTGGCCGAGGAAGATGAGCTGGTCGATGACCTTCATCTTCTTGTAGAGACCGCGCTCCTCGGGCAGATAGCCGACGCGGCGGAGCAGCTTACGGTCGAAGGGCTGATCGAAGAGCGAGAGGGTGCCGGAATCAGGCACCGTGATGCCGATCATCATGCGAATGGAGGAGGTTTTGCCGGAGCCGTTGGGGCCGAGCAGACCGAACATGGTGCCGGGTTCGATCTTGAAGGAGAGGCCATGCACCGCAACCTTGGTGTCGTAGGCCTTGCGTACGTTCTGCAGTTCGACGATGGGCATAGGTTCCTAGGAGGGTGAGGAGGCTTAGGGTATGGCGAGTGTAGCAAGCGAGGAGCGAAATCGGAGCAAAAATCTTGCCGCTTCCAACCCCTGACTCTCTGCCATTCCTTGAACCCTCCCCCATCCCAGGAAGGAGGTCAGTTTGCCGCAACCTCCAAGACGGATCGGGCAGCGTCCTTGCGATCGAGCCGGACCGAGCAGAGCGCCAGCAGCAGCGTAAGCAACGTGACGCCGGCGCTGGCGATGGGAAGCGTCCGATAGCCGAAGCCGGCGGTGAGCAGCATGCCGCCCAGCGAGGCTCCGGTGGCGTTGCCGAGGTTGAAGGCTCCCTGGTTGAGCGTAGAGGCGAGGTTAGGTGCGTCGGATGCCTGATCGACGACGCGCGACTGCAAGGGCGCTCCGGCGGCGAACTGCAGCGCGCCCCAGATGAGGATCATCGCGACCGACGGGGTGGTGTAGGGCTCGGCGAGGTAGAGGACGCCGAGGGCGGCGATCAGGACCAGCAGCGAGCCGACCAGAAAGGCCATCGGGCGCCAGTCGCTGAGGCGGCCGCCGAGCAGGTTGCCGACGGTGATGCCGACCCCGAAGGCGAGCAGCACCAGCGTGACGCCGTGCGGCGCGATGTGGGTGATGGTCTCGAGCGTGGGCGCGACGTAGGTGAAGACGCAGAAGAGCGAGGCCGAGGTGAGCACGCTCATGAACATGACCAGCAGCACCTGCGGCCGGCGCAGGACGCGGAACTCGTGGAGGAGGCCGGTCCCGCCTTTGGGCTGCTGGGGCACGAACCAGAACAACGCGGCGGCGGCGAGGAAGCCGATGGGGACGATGGCCCAGAAGGCGGATCGCCAGCCGAAGGCCTGTCCCAAGGCCGTGCCAGCGGGCACGCCGAGAACGTTGGCGAGGGTGAGGCCGGAGAACATCAGCGCGATCGCCTGCGCCCGCTGCTTGCGCGGGACTAGATTCGTAGCGACGATGCTCCCGATGCCGAAAAACGCTCCGTGGCAGAGCGCGGTAAGGACGCGCGCGGCGAAGAGCAGGTTGTAGGTGGGAGCGACGGCGCAGGCCAGATTGCCCAGCGTGAAGATGCCCATCAGCAGCAGCAGGGCCAGTTTGCGCTCGAGCCGTGAGGTCGCGATGGCGACCAATGGCGCACCGATGGTGACCGAGAGCGCGTAACCGGTGACCAGGACGCCGGCCTTGGGGATGCTGACCCGGAAGTCGTCGGCGAGATTCGGGAGCAGCCCCATGATGATGAACTCGGAGGTGCCGATGCCGAAGGCGGCGATGGCCAGGGCCAGCAGCGGGGTACTGCGGAGGATGCTGGGGCCGCCGTGATTCTTGGTGATTGCTGAAAAGGATTCCACCTATATATTCCACCACAGCCGCGATGCGGAACGAAGCAGGGTCGGCTGGCGGCGGATTCGCGGCGGATCTCTCGAGGGCGCATGCGGGTGGGCTCCCCCAAGTGATTGATTCCGCGAGGCTGGATTAGCATGGCACTTGAACCCGGATCTCGATAAGGGGAAATGAATGCACTTTGGATACACGCTCGCCGCCTCCATGCTGTTCGCCGTCAGCCCGCTGCTGGCGCAGACAACGCCTGCGCCAGCTCCGGCTCCCACACCCGTGCAGGCGGCCAGCAGCGCCCCCAGTGCCCTGACGCCGGAGCAGATTGCCGCGATGCAGGCGAAGCTCAACGACTGGCCGCAGCTGGACCGCTACCGCGTGGACAACGCCGCGCTGCCAGCTCCCGCTTGGGGCGAGGAGCGCGTGGTCTTCTATGGCGACTCGATCACCGATAGCTGGGGACGGCGGCCGGGGACGGGCACCTTCTTCCCGGGCAAGCCGTACGTCAATCGCGGCATCAGCGGCCAGACCACGCCACAGATGGTGGTGCGCTTCCAGCAGGATGTCGTGCACCTGCAGCCTGCTGTCGTCGTGATCCTTGCCGGGACGAATGACGTCGTGGGCAACACCGGCCCGTCGACGCCCGAGATGACCGAGGACAACTTCGCGGCGATGGCCGCGATCGCACGCCAGAACGGGATCAAAGTGGTGCTGGCCTCGATCACGCCGGCGTATGTGTATCCGTGGAAGCCGCGCGTGCAGCCGGTGCCTGCGATCCACGAGATCAACCAATGGCTGAAGGACTACTGCTCCCGCGAACACTTCGTCTATCTCGACTACTACTCGGCGCTGGTCGATGACAAGGGCGGGATGCGGCCGGGACTTTCGTTCGACGGCGTGCACCCGACCGCCGCAGGCTACGCGATCATGGGACCTCTGGCGGAGGCGGCGATCGCGCAGGCGCTGGGGAAGTAGGCGCGATTCAGCGAGCGAAGGCGGCGTAGGTTCGCCGCCTTCGCAGAACAACGGAACCGCAGAAGTTCTACTGCCTCAGGTGGCTGAGTTCCTCGTCGATGGCGGCGTTGAGGGGCGATTTGACGACCTCGTCGACCAGCGCCATGTACTCCTGCGAGCGGGTCTTGCGGACGACGAAGATGGACGCGATCAGCACGGCGACGAGCAGCGCCAGCACACCCGCCTCGATCATGGAGGCGCGGAAGTGGGCCTCGACATCGGGCGTCCAGAGCGCGTCGCCGCTGAACTTCTCGCTGTGCAGGATGACGACCAGGATGCGCCGGATGATGGCGATGAGGCCGATAATCAGGAAGGGCTCGATGACCAGCGAGTGCGAGCGAATGGAGATGCGCACGGTATGCAGCAGTTCGACCAGCATAAGCACCAGCAGCAGGCGGTCGATGAGCTGCAGGATCGCCGTGGTGCCGCTGATGTCCTTGATGCCCTCGACGAAGAGCGGGAGCGCACCGAGGATGGCGAGCACGCCGGCGGCCGCCATGAGAATTCCAAGGACGCTGTAGATCACGGTTTCGATATGACCAAGCACGAGGTAGGAGCGCATTTTCTTTCGTTCTGCCATGAGGCGGCGGTACCGATCCTAAATAGAAGATGAAGGGTTAGATGCAGCTTACGCGATCGCGCAGACGCCGCAGCTCCCGCGCCGGCCTGGGTGAAGGAGCCTGTGCTAGAGGAGTATTCGGAAGAGCGGGACGTTATGCCAACTGTTGACTCATGGTCTCGAAATCGAAGTTGTTCCAGGACTCCGCGATCCTTCCCTCGCGGACATGCACCAGGCAAATCCCGGTAAATTCGACACGTTTCCCGGTGGGCGGATGGCCGCGAAATGCGCCGGTATTGACCGCACGCACCAGACAGCGCGCCACCGTTTTATCGCCCTCGGTCACCGTCTCCTGCACGTCAACGCGGATATCAGAGAAGGCGCTTCGAAAGCCTCGATAGAAGCTCTTGAAAGCGGAGATGTCCTCTACCGTATCGCCATCCGGGGTGGTAAGTCCGTGGCCCTTTACGGCAGGCGCCAGCATCTCGTCGATCTTCGCCTCTTGCCCCTGATTCCAGACCTCTTCAAACCACCGCTCGAGGATTGTCGTTTTGGAGATTGTCATTCCGGCCCCCTTCGTGAGGACAGATTCGTTCGCTTCCGCGAAACTACGTTCTGCAGGTCGCCGAATTATAGGCCTGGTTATGGAACGTGGCGGGCTTTTTGCCTACGCGGAATCGATCAGGGAGGCACGGGTTTTCAACGTTGTGCACGATCGGATGTTGGTAGCATCGGGAAGTGCTGGAACTTTCTACACCGGTAAAGTTTGTGAAGCGGGTCGGCGAACGGGTCGCGGTCGAGCTCGCCAAGCGTGGCGTCGAGACCGTCGAGGACCTGCTCTACCATCTGCCATTTCGTTATGAAGATCGCTTGAATCCGCTGCCGATCAGCGCGCTCAAGGCGGGGACGATGGCGTCGGTGATCGGCGAAGTGCGCGGGTCGGCGTTGCTCCATACACGCAACAACATGCCGCTGTTCGAGATGACCGTTGGCCAGGGACTGCAGACGGTCAAATGCGTCTGGTTTCGCGGCGGCTATCTGAAGGACAAATTTTACCCCGGGCAGATGGTCGCGCTCTACGGCAAGCTCGAAGCCGCGCGCTCGAGCGAGGGCCGCTTCAAGATGATCCAGCCGCAGTTCGAGCTGCTGCCCTCAGGCGGGAACGGAGCACTGGGCGAGGACGCGGAGTTTTCCATGCTCGAGGTGGGCCGAATTGTGCCTGTCTACGAGACGCTGGGCGGAACGACGGCGTGGGGCGCGAAGCTCGGCTCGAAATGGCTGCGGCGAGTGCTGTGGTCGCTCTTCGCGGAGATGGAGGCGCAGCTCGCAACGGTGCCAGCGGCTGGGGTCCAGCCGCAACTCGAGGCCGAGACGCTGCCCGCCGCGCTGCGCAAACGGCTGAAACTGCCGGCGCGATTGGCGGCGTTGAAGGCAGTGCATTTTCCCGAGGCGGGAACGCCGATGGTGGAGTTGATGGCAGCGGCTACGCCGGGGCATCGGCGGCTGATCTTCGAGGAGCTGTTCTATCTGGAGCTGGGGCTCGAGTTGAAGCGGCGCCGCATGCGCGACCGCGCGGGCACCGCATTTGTAACCGACGACAGTGTGCGCAAGGCGATCAAGCAGGTACTTCCCTTCCATCCCACGGCGGCGCAGAAGCGCGTGCTGGGCGAGATCGTCACGGACATGCGCGAGGCGCGGCCGATGCGGCGGCTGCTGCAGGGCGATGTGGGCTCGGGCAAGACCATCGTCGCGATGCAGGCGGCGCTGGTCGCCATCGAGAACGGTTATCAGGCCGCGCTGATGGCGCCGACCGAGATCCTCGCGACGCAGCATTATCTGTCGGCGCGTAAGCTCTTCGGCGATGTGGTCTCACCGCGGACGGGCAGGCCGTATCGCATTACGCTGCTGACCGGGTCGCTCGATGAGGCAGCCAAGCGCGAGGCGCGCGGAAGGATCTATCGTGGCGAGAGCGATCTTGCCATCGGCACGCATGCGTTGATCGAGGACAAGGTAGACTTTGCCAATCTTGGGCTGGTCATTGTGGATGAGCAGCATCGCTTTGGCGTGCAGCAGCGCTTCCGGCTGATGAAAAAGGACGACGCTCTCGATCCCGATGTGCTGGTGATGACGGCGACGCCGATCCCGCGCACACTGGCGCTGACGCTGTACGGCGATCTGGACGCGAGCGTGATCGATCAGTTGCCGCCCGGGCGCACGCCGATCGTCACGCGTCGCACCACGGAGGAGCGCGCCGACGATGTGTGGGCCTTCGTGCGCAAGCAGGTCGCCGAGGGGCGACAGGCGTATATCGTGTATCCCGTGGTCGAGGGCGCGAAGGACGACCAGCCGGAGCTGGACTTCGCGCACGATGAAGAGGACGCCGCAGCCGCGCAGGCGAAGGAAGAGGCCTCGCTGGGCGGGGGCGCGAAGGTAGCGCGCAAGGTCGCGGCGAAGTCCACTGCGAAGAAGTCAGCGGCGAAAAAGACGGCCGCTAAGAAGACGAGCGGCAAGGCTGGCGCGGAGGGATTGTTTCCCAAGGCGAAGCTGCGTTCGGCCACCGAGATGCACGATGCGCTGCGCAACGGCGCGCTGGCCGGACTGCGGCTGGGGCTACTGCATGGGCGCATGCACGCGGACGATAAAGAGGTGACCATGGCGCGCTTCAAGCACGGCGAGATCGATGTGCTGATTGCGACGACCGTGATCGAGGTCGGCGTCGATGTGCCGAATGCCAGCGTAATGGTGATCGAGCACGCGGAGCGCTTCGGCATGGCACAGCTGCATCAGCTGCGCGGTCGCGTGGGCCGTGGCGCAGCCAAGAGCTTCTGCATCCTGATGACCGGCGGCAAGGTCTCCGAGCAGGCCGAGGCACGCCTCAATGC
>FSWS01000046.1_pt1 | contig 12591 bp, 10 predicted proteins | sample 1638091 | NCBI WGS metagenome assembly FSWS01 (sample SAMEA3914788, study PRJEB12502) | metagenome | biome: forest; material: soil | place: Canada | collected 2011-07-03 | depth 0.1 m
CCCCAGCGCTACCCCCAGCCTGGCGACCCCAACCCCGCCGTACGGGTCGGCGTCGTCCCCGTCGAAGGAAGCGACGCGGGCAAAACAAAGTTCATCGACCTCCCCTTCAGCGCCGGCAACGACTACATTCCGCGCTTCGGCTGGATCGACGCCTCCACTCTCTACATCGAGGTCCTCACCCGCGACCAGCATCATCTGAACCTCTACTTCGCCGACGCTCGCACCGGCGCCTCCCGCCTCGTCTACACCGACACCGATCCCAAGTACCTCGACGAGAACTACGACATCGAGTTCCTCTCCCACGGGCGCTTCCCCGCCGGTCAATTCTTAGCCCCCAGCTGGCGCGACGGCCACACCCATCTCTATCTTTACCAGTACGACCCGAAGCACCCACTCGCCGGCGAAGCCACCCTCGTCCGCCAGCTCACCCGCGGCGACTACGAGGTCGAGTCCGTCGCCGGCATCGATCCCAAGTCCGAGACCGTCTTCTACACCTCCACCGAGGGCTCACCGCTCGAGGACAACCTCTGGTCGATCCGGCTTGACGGCTCGGCCAAGCAGAAGCTCACCTCCGCGCCCGGCGTCCACGACGTCCTCGTCTCCCCCGACGGCGGCCACTTCTCCGACCTCGCCAGCACCAGCACGACGCCGCCCACGGCCAGCCTCTGCACAGTCCACCAGGGCTGCGCCCCCTACTGGCACTCCACCCCCATCCCCGCCGCCACCGGCGTCACCACCACCCCCGTCACCTTCACCGCCGCCGACGGCAAGACCACCCTCTACGGCATCCTCACCCTCCCCACAGCCGCTACCGGCACCGCCTCCACCCCCCTCGTCCTCAACCCCTACGGTGGCCCCCTACCCACCCCCGGCGTCCGCGACGCCTGGAGCCCCAGCCAAATCTTCAACGAATTGCTCGCCCAGCACGGCTTTGCCGTCCTCGAGGTCGACAACCGCGGCTCCGGGGGCCGTGGCCGCGACTTCCAGCAGGCCGCCTACCGCACCTTTGGCCCCGTTCAGTTCGCCGACCAGATCGCCTCCCTCGACCAGACCCTCGCCCGCTACCCGCAGCTCGATCCCAAGCGCGTCGGCTGGTGGGGCTGGAGTTGGGGCGGTAGCTTCACCCTCTACGCCATGACCCACACCGACCGCATTCGTGCCGGTGTCGCCGTAGCTCCCGTCACCGACTGGCATAACTACGACTCCATCTACACCGAGCGCTACCTCGGCCTACCCTCCGCCAACAGCGCCATCTACACCACCGAATCCCCCGTCACCCACGCCACCAACCTCAAAGGCCGCCTGCTCATCGCTCAGGGCACCGGCGACGACAACGTCCACATCGCCAACACCATTCAGTTCATCGAGCCCCTCATCAACGCCGGCATCCCCTACGACCTGCAGCTCTTCCCGCGCAAGACCCACTCCATTGCGGGCACCGAGTCGCGCGACGAGCTCTTCAACCGCATCCTCTATCAGTTCGAGACTTACTTGAAGTAGCCACTCCCACCAACATTCCCACCCAAAGCGAACTCCGCCTGGAAATTTGGGCGGAGTTCGCATCTAATCCCCCCATGACGACGCGCTACGACACCAACCGCCGCACCTCCGGTAGTTTTCCTGTCTTCCTGCTCGCAGCCATGCTCGGCGCCGTCGCACTCGCCTTCTTCCTGCGCCACGCCACCAACGGCCCTCTGGCGCGGATCGCCACCCTCATCACCGGCCGCAACACCACCATAAGCACCTCGGTGCCCGCCGTGGTCGAGAAGATCCAGCATCTCAGCCGCCTGGAAACCGTCGTCTACTCGCTCGATACGGTGGTCGAGGGCCAGCGCACCACCCCGCTTCTGCCTGACATCCTCGCCGGTGACAAGCTCCTACTTATCGTCCACGGTCAGTCCATCGCCGGCGTCGATCTCTCCCAACTCAAGCCCGAGGATGTCCAGATCGACAACCCCACCGGCACCACAGCCGGCAGCACCATCCACGTCACCCTTCCCGCCTCGCAGATTTTCGTCACCTCGCTCGACGAGCAGCACACCCGGGTCTACACCCGCTCTACCGGCCTGCTCGTCCCGGCCGACGCCAACCTCGAGTCTGACACCCGCGCTAACGCGCAGCAGCAGCTCCAGCAGGCCGCCTTGAGCGACGGCATCCTCGACGCCGCCCGCAAGAACGCCCGCGCCACCGTCACCACCCTCCTCTACTCGCTCGGCTTCCAGCATGTCGAGGTGAAATAGCCGAGTGGCACTGTTATAAAATCGGCAGATCCCAACCGATAGCAGAGCCGTCTAACGAGTGAGCGTAACCAGAGTACTCCCCGACAGCCCTCTGGCTGCGCTATCATCCTTGCCATGAAGTTCCTGTGTACGCGTCGCTCCGGCGACAGAAAGATTGAACCCGTGACACTCTCCCTTCCCTTCCGGAAAGAATCGACGTTGCTCAAGACCGTCGGCTGGGTCTCAGCCGGTCTTGGAGCCGTTGCTCTTGGTTTGGTGGTCGGCAACGAGCTTCGCCAGCGCTACAAATTCAACCGCCGTACACCGTACGACAACTACTCCCACGCCGGAGATGTGCAGTACGACATCGACTCGGGTATCGGCGTCTAGAGAAGACCTTACGCAGAAATGCGCGCGGTTCCCTGCGCTCCGCCAAAGGAACCGCAGACGAAGAAAGGGTGGCAATCGGCTTCTTTCCGAAGCTCGACTGCCACCCATTTGTGCCTTCTAGCGTACCGTTCTGCTCGCGCCCCTACCGATGCGCGGACTTCTCCGCCACCTTGGTCTGCCCGCCGGTGTCGGCCAATGCCGTGTCGATCGTCTGGTAGAGCAGCGTCGGATCCATAATCTGAATCCACCCCTTGGTCGTCACCACAAAGATAGTCGGCGTCTGGCTGAGGCCGATGCGTTCGCCCAGCGTATAGTCCGACTTCACCTCCTGCGTAAAGAGGCCGCTGGGGTCCATCACGAACGGCATGTTCTGGCCATGTGTTTGGAACCACCGCCGCGTGAACGCCTGAAGATCATCCTTGCTGGCGATGCTCATCTGATTGGCGAAGACATCGCGGCGAAAATCCTCCGCGGTCTTGGGCGACACCTTGTCCTGGAGATAACGAGCCGTCACCGCAGCATCGAAGCTCCAGATGTGCATCTTCAACGGGAAATCATGCCGCACCAGCGGAATCTTGTACCGCTCGATCGCCTCGTGAACGATCGGAAATGCGTGGGCACACGCAGGACACTCCAGGTCTTCGAACTCATAGATCGCCACCTTTGCACCCGCCGGCGGCTTGACCATCGACGTGTCTTTGAAGGTGTTGCCCTGGTTCGGGGGAGCGGAGTACTGGGCGACCGCAGGCAGGCTGGCACCAAGCAGCAGCGCTGCGGCAAGCAAGCTGGGCTTAAGGATCGGAGCAGAGCGTTTCATGAAAGTTAGACGCATAGCGGTCCCTTTTATTTTAGCCCAGCAGGTTTCCCATGTTTTCTCTTCGAGCGAAAGGAATTTCGCAACCTCGGCTCCTTCGTGGCACTCTAAGTGTGGTGAGCATGAAGAATCTTCGGCATCCGGCACAGCCAACAGGAAAGTTGCGCGCGGTTTTTGCCTTGGGCTGCGGTCTATCCCTCGCGGCTGCGGTCATTGCGGTGGCCCCAGCGACAGCGCAGGAGCTTCCGCAGGCTCCCACCCCAAACCCGGCCGTCTTGCGTGCCCCCGGAGGCGTACCGGTCGCAGAGGCCACGTCCAGCCCGATGCCGCTCGGCCTCGACGAAGCCATTGACCGCGGTATGCGACTGAATCTGCAGCAGTTACTCGCCCAACAGAACGAGCGCGCCGTCCACGGAGAGCTGCTGACCGCGGAAAACAGCCTGCTGCCCACGCTCACCGCGCAGTTGGCCACCGGAACCCAGGAGATTAACCTCGCCGCGATGGGCTTCAAACCGAGCGTCGTCGCCTCGCTCGCCCCCGCCCTGGGATTAGGAAACTTCACCTTCAATGAGATCGTGAAGGTCTCGACGACCTCCGCCCAGGTCAACTTCACCCAGCAGCTCTTCAATCTTCCGGCCTATGAGTTCTATCGCGCCGCGCAGAAGGCCACCATCGTCGCCCAGTTGACGACCAAGTCCGGCCGCAACGACATGGCCCTCCGTGTGGGGACCGCCTACCTTCAGGCGCTCGCCGACGCTGCCCAGATCACCAACGCACAAGCACTCGAAAAAGCCGACGAGGTCGTCCTGCGGCAGGCCACGCTCTCCCATGACGCCGGGGTCGGAACCCACCTCGACGTTCTGCGCGCCCAGGTCCAGCTCCAGACCCAGCAACAGGTCCGCATCAGCGCCGAGGACACCTTCGCCAAGGACAAGATTGCACTCAACCGCCTGATCGGTCTTCCCGCGGATCAAACGATCACACTCACCGACACGGTGCCGTTCTCCGAGCTGGCCGCCATGCCCGAACCTGCCGCCTTGCAGCTTGCCTTCACTCAGCGTTACGACTATCTCTCGCTCCAGGCACAGCTCGACGCCGATCAGCACTCGGCCAAGGCGATCCGCTACCAGCGCCTGCCGACGCTCGCCTTCGGTGGCTTCTACGGCGTACTCGGCGAGACCGAGGGACTCTACCACGGGGACTTCACCGCACAGGGCAAGCTCGAGTTCCCCATCTTTGAAGAGGGATCGCTGCGCGGCGAGCGTGAGGTCGCAGGCGCACAGATCAGCCGTGTCCGCGCCCAGATCGCCAATCTCCGCGTGGCCATCGACCAGCAGATCCGTGACAGCCTGCTCGATGTCCAGTCCTCGGCCGAACTGGTCAAGGTCGCGCGCAGCAACGTCGAGCTCTCGACCCAGGAGCTGAAGGATGCGACCGACCGCTTTACCTCCGGTGTCACCGACAACCTGCCCGTCGTCCAGGCGCAGGCGACGCTCGCCGCCGCAGAGACCCGCCTGGTGGAGACCGAATTCCAATACAACCAGTCGAAGCTCGCGCTGGCCCGCAATATCGGCGTAGTCGAGACGGAGTATAAGGCGTATCTTGGGCGCTAGATGCCCGCGCACACTCGCGTCACACCCAGCATTCTGATTCAACTTGAAGGCCTATTCCTGCTCGCGCTCTGTTGCGCCGCCTACCAGCACCTGTTCCCACATCGCTGGCTGCTCTTCGCGCTCCTCTTTCTGGCGCCCGACCTATCTCTGCTCGGCTACGCGACCAACGCCCTGCACTTTGCCGCTGCACTCTACAACGCCGGCCACACCTTCACCCTGCCGCTGCTCTTGGGATTCGCCAGCGCCCTTTCCGGTTGGCACACCGGTGTAGCCCTGGCACTAATCTGGTTCTCACACATCAGCTTCGACCGGGCACTCGGATACGGTCTGAAGTTTGCGGAGGCCTTCAGGCCAACTCACATCCAGCGCGCCGGCGTCTGGAGAGATTAGCCAGTCGAGGCCGCCGGTCGGGAGATCTCTCCGAAATACTCCTTCCAAAGACCACGCAGCCGCCCGGTATTCCAGCATACTGAGATATGGCAGCCCCCTCGAAGCGCATGGAAACAAAGGCGGGAAGCGCGTTTCTCTCACGAGACTTCCGCCTGTATCAATCGGCCCGCATGTTCGTGATTCTCGGCGCCGAAGCGCAATCCGTCGCGGTGGCGTGGCAGGTCTATCAGATCACGCACTCCGCTCTCGACCTCGGCTATACCGGCCTCGCCCTGTTTCTCCCCGGACTCTTCTTTATGCTGGCCGCCGGCCACGCCGCCGACCGCTACGACCGTCGCACAATCATCCTCCTCTGCTACGCCCTGCAGTTTCTTTGCACCACCGCGCTGTTGTGGTTTGCCCTGCACGGCATCACGCATATCCGGCCGATCTACACCGTCCTCGTTGGAATCGGGCTGGGAAGAGCGTTCAGCGGTCCCGCGTCCTCTGCCATGGTCCCGTCCCTGGTTCCCAAAGAGCACTTCGTCAATGCGATCACCTGGGGCGCCAGCATCTACCAGCTGGCCAACATGGTCGGCCCCGCCATCGGCGGTCTGCTCTTCACCCTTCCCCTCGCCGGAGTTCTGGCACATTGGAACGGAGCCGCCATCGTCTACACCTTCACGCTGTTCACGCTGGCCTCCTTCCTCATGCTCGTCGCGATGATCCAAACCCGGGTCGAGCGCACCGAGAAGAAGGCCTTCAACCTGCACACCATGCTCGCAGGCATGCGCTACGTCTGGGAGACCAAGCTACTGCTCGGCTCGATCTCTCTCGACCTCTTCGCCGTCCTCCTGGGGGGTGCCGTAGCCCTGCTGCCCATCTATGCTACGGAGATCCTGCATGCTGGGCCCCGGGGGTTGGGGCTGCTGCGGGCAATGCCGTCGGTGGGAGCGCTAGCGGTGAGCCTGACCATGGTGTGGCGGCCGATCAAGCGGCGTGCCGGCGCGGTGATGCTCTGCTGCGTGGGCGTCTTCGGCGCGGCGACGGTGGTCTTCGGGCTCTCGCGGACGATGTGGATCAGCCTCGTCGCGCTGGTGGTCGTCGGCGCCAGCGACATGGTCAGCGTCGTGATCCGGGGCAGCGTGCTGCAGCTGGCCACGCCGCCTGAGATGCGCGGCCGTGTCAGCGCTGTGAACTGGCTCTTCATCGGAGCCTCCAACGAGTTCGGGGAGTTCGAGAGCGGCGTCACCGCGCATTGGTGGGGCGCGGTGCGGGCGGTGGTGATCGGGGGCATCGGCTCGATGCTGGTCACCGGCGCCGCCGCCGTGCTCTTCCCTGCCCTGCGGCGTGCGGATAAGCTAACGGCAGAGTCACTGCGCGGAGCCGAGCTGCAACAGGCCACCGCGGAGCCGGTAAATTAGGAGCCGGTGAATTGGGAGCCGGTGAACGAGCAAGACAGACCAAGACAGAGGAGAGAAGCGTGGAGAATGGCAAGAAGGCGGCGATCGGGGCCACTGTGCTGTTGCTGGCGGTGGTTGGGATTCGGGTGGGGCTCCTGGTGCACCAACGGCATGTCGATCAGACCGCGGTCGCGCCGGCGCCGGTCGAGAGCAAGGCCAATCCCGACGACCTGGTCTTCCTCAAGCAGATGCGGCCGGACTCGATGAAGGACATCAAGGATCTGGAGGGCAAGACGCTGTGGGTCTCGGCCGGCGGCCAGATGGACTACTACCTCTACGCGGGGCACAAGGCAAACTACGCCAAGTCCGAGGGCATTCTTCTGGGTGCCGATCCGCTGGTGGTGAAGGACGCCATCGAGCAGGTCGCGCCTAAGTCGGCGACCTTCCGCATTCCCGGCGGCGATCGCCAGGTGCTGCTGGTCTTCACGCTGCCCAAGTCGGCGAAGCCGGACACGCAGTATGCGGTTCCGGTGGGCTATCAGCAGGACGGCGCCTATACGTTCGAGATGGACGAAATCTTCTTCTACGACGATCCGCACGTGCTCTACAAGCACTGGAGTGCGGACCAGTGGGCGGCGATCGACGTACACAAGGTGATTCCCGGCATGAGCGAGCGGCAGGTCGAACTGGCGCTGGGTCAAGTCAGCAAGAGCGAGAGCCAGACGTATGGCAACCGGACGGTGACCTTCGACGATCAGGGCCATCCTGTCGATGTGACCTTCACCAACGACAAGGCGACGAATATCCGGCCGGATTAATTTCTTTGCCGCGACTTGTCGCGACATCTTGCGAAGGCCCTTTCCGCGCTCCGGGAGGGGCCTTCAAAGAGCCGCTGAATCTCGAGTCTGGTCACAGTGAATTGAAGTCCTCGGCCATCCGGCTCGCCGGCTGACCTCTTCCCCGTTCTCGCCGCTGCGATCAGCTTGGAGAGATGAGTCTTCGCGTAATGGACATCTACCTTCACGACGGAAATCTAGCTGGCGCCGTTGTCCACCGCAAGAACGAAGTTCTCCACCACTCAGACCCTTCCCGTTTATTTAGCCGCCGTCAAAACGAGGCCATGGTAGCCTTCGGGCACAGATGCCAGAGAAACCTCACGTCGATATAGATCCTGTGGAAGAGTACTCGTCCGAAACAGAGTCTCCCGGCCGGCTGTTCTGTCCCAGTTCCGCGCTGATTACGAGTATGTGAGCCGTCTGGCCTGGCGATGCAGGACCTTAGCTGCCGGAGGGATCGACGCTGGCTAGCCAGGCCGAGAGCGCGATCACGAGCGTGAGGCAAACTGCCTCGATGCGTAGGGTAGTCACCAGGGTCTTGGTCTGGTGTGGAGTCCAGGCGCGTTCGGGCTGGCGAATCCAGCGCCTGTGCAGCCACCCGAGCCCCAGGGCGATTGTGACGAATCCTAGTTTGCCGAGCAGGATGCGTCCCCAGCCGGTGTGGAGGAGGTCGCTCAGATCGCGACCGAGTCCTGTCCAACCTTTATAGGCGCCAGTGAGCAGGACGACCGCGACCGCGTAGGTGGAGACGCGGGACAGAGCCTGCAGATACGCCTTGCCAAGGCTCGGCCGAGAGGCGGCACGATCCGGAGACAGGCCGGAAACAAGGTCAGGAAGATGTCCGGGCAGGAGTTTGGGCAGGACGAAGAGTCCCGAGACGATCACCCCTCCCGTCCAGAGCGCCATGCCGAAGAGGTGGAGGAACTGGAGCAGTTCGGCGCGGCTGAAATCGCCCGCAACTGCGGCGTGCCCGGTCGCGGAGTGGAAGAGCAGGATGAACACGACCAGAACCGCGAAGATGGCCCGAGCCCGAAGCGGCTGCAGAAGGTCAGCGATCAGCAGGAGAACAACGCCCCCGAGGGTCGCGAGCGCGACGCCTCCGGCATGCGTCATGGCGACCAGAGGCGCGGACCTCAGTACATCGGCGAGAGCCGCCTGCCCGGTCATCATCGCAACCATGAGGTAGAACTGCACCGAGAGTGCGATCGCCATAAGAATCGCCGCCACTCGTATTTGGGGAACACGCACGTGCTGGCGCCGGCGCAGCCAATGCGCGGCCAGCAGGGAGCCGGTAGCCAGGGCCACGCTCCAATCGAACAGCGCGGTCGAGACGATGCCGATCCCCGCTTCCAGGGAATCATTCATCGGTGCGGCCTCCGGGATCGCAAGGTTCGCCTATTTGACCGTGAATTTGTAGGTGCCCTCGGTGCGGTGCCCATCGGTCGCGATGGCGACCCAATGCACCGAATAGACGCCGAGCTTGAGCGCCGGAAGGGCAAGCGTCATGTGCGTGGCATCGGCGGAATCCACCGCCGACTTCGCCTGCGTGACCACCGCCCCATTCTCGCTGGACACCTGGATCGAGCTGAACTTCGGCTCCAGCCCCTCAGTGAACCGGATCGAGACCTGCGCCGGGGCGGGCCCAATCGAGTCGACGGCCGGTTCCATGACCTTCGGGTGGGCATGGGCGAACGCGCTTCCTGTCCCCATCGTGAGGGCGGCGGCGAATAGCAAGGGACGGAGATAGTGGTTCTTCATTGTCTTCTGGTTCTTTCTCACTGCATCTTGGACTTGTCTGCGGGCTGCATGGCATCTCGGGTCCTCTTGCAGCACGCAGACCACACTCTACCTCAACCGGTGTTGCGGAGGCCGGCGCTGATGCCGTTGATCGTCGCGGTGATGGCGCGGTTCAGGTCCTGCGCCTCGGCGGAGTTGGGGTCGGCGTTGGGGTTGGCCGCCTCGGCGGCGCGCTTGCGGCGGATCAACTCGATCTGAATCAACGACATGGGATCGACGTACGGGTTGCGCAGGCGGATCGAGCGCTCGAGCACGGGGTTGCGCTCAAGCAGTGTGGTCTGGCCGGTGATGGCCAGGATCATGCGCCGGGTGAGCTGGAACTCCGCCTCGAGGGTGCTGAAGACGCGGTCGCGCAGCGCCTCGTCCTCGACCAGCGAGGCGTAGAGGCGGGCAATGCCGAAGTCGGCCTTGGCCAGCGCCATCTCCACGTTGCGCACGATGTCGAGGAAGAGCGGGAAGCTGCGGGTCATCGATTGCAGCTGCGCCAAGCCGTCAGGATGGGCGGCGAGGAACTCCGCGATCGCGTGGCCAACGCCGAACCAGGCCGGAACGAGCTGGCGCGACTGCATCCAGCCGAAGACCCAGGGGATAGCGCGGAGGTCGGCGAAGGTGCGCTTGCCGGTACGGCGGACTGGGCGGGAGCCGATGCGCGCGTGCTCCAACTCGGCCATCGGGGTCGCCTGCTCGAAGTAGGTGAAGGTCTCCGGGTTGTCAACGATGTGCTCGCGGTAGAACGCGTAGGAGCTGCGCGAAAGCTGGTCGAGAGCCTGCTCCCAGACGGGCAGAAGCTCGCCGGTGAGGCAAGGGACGCGGACCTCGGTTGCCGTCGGCGTTGCGCCGGTGGCAGGAGCGGGCGTGGCGGCGGCCAGCCCGGCTGCGCTTCCGCAGCCACTGGAGGCGGCAGCCCGCTGCAGAATGGCGTCGGGCCGCGCGACGGCGTCGAGCGAGGCGGCGATCATCAGCTCCAGATTGCGCTCGGCGAGGATGACGTCGGAGTACTTCCAGTTAAGTACCTCGCCCTGCTCGGTGATGCGGAGCTCGCCGGAGAAGCTGTCCAGCGGCTGGGCGAAGATGGCGCGGTGCGTGGGTCCGCCGCCGCGGCCGACCGTGCCGCCGCGGCCGTGGAAGAGGCGAAGGTTCACGCCGCACTCACGGGCGACCTCGTGCAGCGCGCGGTGGGCCTTGAAGATCTCCCAGGTGCTGGTGATCATGCCGCCGTCCTTGTTGGAGTCGGAATAGCCGAGCATGACCTCCTGGCGGCTGCTCCAGCTGGCGAGCAGCGGCTTGTAGGCCTCGCTCGACCAGAGCTGCCGGCAGATGGCGGGGGCGTTCTGCAGGTCTTCGATGGACTCGAAAAGCGGGACCGGCATCAGGCCGGGGTCCTTCTCTCCTTCTGCTCCCGCCGAGGCCTCGACGCGAACGCCGCCGATGCGCGCGAGCCAGAGGACATGGAGGACATCTTCAGCCGAAGTCGCGCCGCTGATGACGTACTGCCGGATGGATTCGGGCGCGTACTGGCGCTTGAGCTCGGCGATGGCGCGGAAGGTGTCGAGCACCTCCTGCGACTGGGGCGAGAGCGCCGCAGGCAGCCGCAGATCGCCCGGATGCGCAGCCGCCGGCTGCCAGGCGGTAATCTCGGCGATGGCCTTGGCGTGCACCTTGGCATGCTGGCGGATGTCGAGCGCCTGCAGATGGAGGCCGTAGGTGCGGACCTCGAGCAGCAACGGGTCGATGAGCAGACGGCTGAGGCGCTCGCCCTTGTTCTGGAGCAGCGATTCGCGGATCAGCTCGAGATCGGTGAGCAGGTCGGCGGCGCGGGTGTAGGGCTCGAGCGCCGGTGGCCCTACCAGCGGCACGGAAAGCCGCAGGCTGGACTGGGGAGCCCCGCCCAGCCGCATCATGATGCAGGCCAGCAGCAGGCGAAGCTTCTCGTTGGGGAAGCGCTCGGCGAGGGCGTCCTGGCCGGCGGTGCGAAGCTTCGCAAGATACGGAACCAGCCGAGCCTCGAGCGCGGGCGTCACGGGCACCTGCTGCGTGGAGCTGCCAAGCTGCTCGAAGACGTTCTGCAGGCGCCGGCCGTAGTGCTGGATCAGCAACTCGTGCGCCATGCCCAGGGCCTCCCGCGTGGTGGCGGGCGTGACGAAGGGGTTGCCGTCGCGGTCGCCACCAATCCACGATCCGAAGCTGACGAGCTGAGGCAGGTCGGCGAGCGAGGGGTGCAGGTCGTACTCGGCGGCAAGCGCGGCGGCGACCTCCTGATAGAGCACCGGCAAAGTGTCGAAGAGCGAGGACTCGTAGTAGTCGAGCGCCATGCGGATCTCGTCGCGGACGGTGGGCCGCGCGCTGCGAACGTCGTCGGTCTGCCAGAGGGCGGTGATCTCGGCGGTCAGGTCGCGCTCGAGGACGTCCATCTGGGCGGCGGGAAGCGGGACGCGGTCGAGCTGCTCGAGCAGGTCGGAGATGCGGCGGCGCTTGAACATCACGGAGCGGCGCGCGACCTCGGTGGGGTGCGCGGTGAAGACCGGCGAGATGCAAATCTGGCCGAGGAGATCGAAGGCCACGGACGCGGAGATGCCGGCAAGACGCAGGTGGCGCAGGGCTCCGCGCAGGCTGCCGCGCTGCGGCGGGGCGGCGCTATCGAGCTGGTTGGCAAGACGCCGGCGCTTGCGGTGGTTGGTCTCGGCCAGGTTAATCAGCTCGAAGTAGAAGGAGAAGGCGCGCGCGAGCTGATAGGCCGTCGGGAGATCGTTGGCCGCCGTGTGGACGCTGAAGAGCGCCTGTTGCAGATAGCTGCGGGCCGGCGCGGTGTCTGCCAGCTCGCCGCTGCCATCGGCCTCGCGGCGGGCGATGGCGGTGCGGCGCAGGGATTCGACGGCGTCGAAGAGTGCAGGCCCGGCCTGCTCGCGGAGCACCTCGCCAAGCAGCATGCCGAGGGAGCGAACATCACGGCGGAGCGGCACCTCCTTGAGCTCGCCGGAGGTCGCTTCAAGCTCGGCGAGACGCTGGGGCCAGTCGGTGGGAAACCAGAGAGACGGCATGCTTTGATTATGCCTTGCGCTGAGGGCAAGCAGCCGTCTCCGGGTTTACTTGTGTGCCCCGCCACCGCCACCACCGGAGGAACCGCCGCCGCTGGAGGAGGCGCCGCCACCG
>FSWS01000123.1_pt1 | contig 12457 bp, 12 predicted proteins | sample 1638091 | NCBI WGS metagenome assembly FSWS01 (sample SAMEA3914788, study PRJEB12502) | metagenome | biome: forest; material: soil | place: Canada | collected 2011-07-03 | depth 0.1 m
GCGTGGGCGGGGTGGAGGCGGGCTCATCCGGGCCGATCATCAGGGCGATGTAGACCATGGCGGAGACACCGAAGCCGACGAACCAGGAGTAGTCGTAGAGGAGCTTCAAGGGAGGGACGACGAGGCCGACGAGAGCGACGACGATGCCGGCGGCGAGCGCGACCAGGGCGCGGGGATTGAATCCTGAGCGGTACTCGTAGGGGCCATTGCGGCGGTAGAGGCCTTCGACATCCAGAGAGCAGTTTCGGACTACGAAGTAGTCGGCGATCATGATACCGGCGATGGGGCCGAGCAGACCGGAGTAGCCGACGAGCCAGCCGAAGATGTAGGTGCTGAAGTTGGTGAGCAGCTTCCAGGGCATCATGGCGACGCCGAGGACGCCGGTGATCAGGCCGCCGGTGCGGAAGGAGATGTAGCGGGGGGCGAGGTTCGAGAAGTCGTTGGAGGGGCTGACTACGTTTGCCGCCACGTTGGTGTTGAGGGTGGCGATGAGCAGGGCGACCAGAGCGATGGAGGCGATCACGGGCTGATGGAAGCGACCGAGGAGCTCGACGGGGTCCCAGATGGCGGTGCCGAAGATGAGGACCGAGGCGGAGGTGACGGCCACGCCGATGAAGGCGTAGACGCTCATGGCGAGGGGAAGGCCGAGGGCCTGGCCGATGATCTGGTCACGCTGGGAACGGGCGTAGCGGGTAAAGTCCGGGATGTTGAGAGCGACCGTCGCCCAGAAGCCGACCATACCGGTGAGCGAAGGGATGAAGAAGCGGATGAACTCGCCGGTGGTTTGGAAGCGGCTCGGGGTGGCCAGGACGGGGCCGAGGCCGCCGGCCTTGCGGGTGATCCAGAACAGGAGGAGCAGGCCGACGCCGAGCATGAAGGGCGCACTGAGCGCCTGGAGGCGTTTGATGACCTGGATGCCGCGCCAGAGGACGAACATGTTCAGCGCCCAGAAGCCTAAGAAGCAGACCCAGATCCCGGTGGGATGGGCGCCGGCTCCGGCCCAGAGGACCCTGGTCATGGACCAGATGGCCTGTCCGCCGATCCAGCACTGGATGCCGAACCAGCCGCAGGCGACCAGGGCGCGCAGGACGGCGGGGATGTTCGCTCCGAAGACGCCGAAGCTGGCGCGGACGTAGACCGGAAACGGGATGCCGTACTTGGCGCCGGCGTGGGCGTTCAACACCATGGGGATGAGAACGATGAGATTGCCGAGGAGGATGGTGACGATCGCCTCCTTCCAACTCATGCCGCCGGCGATGAGACCGCTTGCGAGCATGTACGTGGGGATGCAGACGGACATGGCAACCCAGAGCGAGGCGTAGTTGTAAACGCCCCAGGTGCGCTCGGCCTTCGGGATGGGCGCGAGATCCTTGTTCCAGAGACGGTTCGGGGCAAAAATCTCCTCGGGGCGCGAGATGGGCGCGAACTTCATAGCGAATGACACCCGGTTGGCCTTAGCGCGCGATGGATGGTTAGGAAAACGAATTGGATGGCGAATTGGGTGGCCGGCACGAGCACGACTTCTCCTTAGGGCGGTCGTTCAATGCCTACCTTTTTAGCCCTCGTGCAGGAAGAAGTCTATGCCGTGTCGCGCGTTTTTCCCCTGGGTCTTGCTCCGCCTCCTACTTAGACGCTGCGGGGTTCGAAGCAATGGATGACGACCAGGGAGCTGCTGGCTTCGATCGTCGGGTTGGTGGACGTGGCGGGAAGAACCACGGCCTTGCCGGGCACCAGGTCGACCGAACCGGCGCCGGTACTGATCTTGCCCGAACCGGAGAGCGCGATGAGGCAGCCGGAGAGACCGGCAGTGTCGGCAGCAGGAAGGGCTATCGAGGCTCCCGTGGGCAGGTCGAAGCGATCCACGCAGAAGTACTTCTGCGCGATCAGCCGGGTGAAGCCGTCCTCCTTCCGAGAAGCGACCTTGCCGGCGGAGGTCTGCGTGCGGATGACGCGGAGGCCCTGCTCGAGGTGGAGTTCGCGGGGGCGGCCGTAGTCGAAAAGGCGATAGGTGGTGTCGGAGGTCTGTTGGGTTTCGAGCAGGACGACGCCGGGCCCGATGGCATGCACGGTTCCCGCATCGACGAAGATCATGTCGCCGACGGAGACGGGGAGCTGCTCGATCAGGGATTCCATGGTGTTGTCAGCCGCCGAAGCGGCGAGCTGCTCCAGCGTGACGCCAGGCTTGAGGCCGAGCGCCACGGTGGCTCCGGGAGCGGCCTCGAGGACGTACCAGCACTCGGTCTTGCCGCGGGGCTGGCCAATGGCGCGAGCTTGCGCATCGTCAGGATGGACCTGGACAGAGAGCTTGTCGTTGGGAAACAGGAGCTTGACCAGGAGCGGAAACTCGGGCGCTGCAGTGGGGTTGAGGATGTCGGCGGAGAGGTCCTGAACGGCGGAGGCGAGGGTGCGCCCGGTGAGCGGGCCCGTCTCGATGAGGCAGGCAGGACCGGTGAGCCAGGCCTCGCCGACGAGTTGGTCGGTTCCCGTCTCGGCGTACCAGGGTCGAAGGTTGGGGCGGCCCCAGACACGCTCACTGAAGAAAGGTGCGAGCCGGAAGGGAGGGAGGGCAGGAGTGGAAGTGCGGCCGTCGGGAGTACTGGTTGCCATCAATCGTTTTCCTCGTTCGGTGAGTTCGTGGGAGGGTCGTTGTTTGGAGGATTGGATCCTCAATACATCGATTCATGCTTGCAGCACAACCGCTATCCAAACAATCGCTTAGCTCCTCGGCTCTTATTGTAAGGGCGTAGCCAGGGGATGCGGGGGACGCAAGGTTCCGGTGGGGACACATCGTCGTGCGTCGTTGCGGGCGCGAGAGAGAAAAACCGTAGAAAGCATTTGGAACCCGATATATGGAAAGTTTCTGCAAAGCACTTGCCTCCCTTCACGCGAGAGAACAAGGTAATAGCAGATCTCCAGACCCGGAATTGGAATGTTGCATCCACGACTGCATGGCCCCGCGACGGCCTTAGATTGCTGCGTGGTTTTTAAGCAGCACTGATGCGCGTACTCATTGTTGAGGATGATCTTGCCTTGGGTTTGTTTCTGCAGAAAGGTCTGATCTCGGAAGGCCACGAGGTGGAGTGGATAGGGGATGGCGAAGCTGCGCTTGCGCGTCTGCAGAGCGATCCGCCGGAGCTGATGCTCCTTGACCTGAGCCTGCCCAAGAAGGATGACACTGAGGTTCTCGAGGCCATGCTCGGCAGATGCAATGAAAGGGCCGTGATGGTATTGACGGGACGCAACGATGTCGAGGTGCGAGTCCGCCGTCTGAACCTGGGGCGCCGACGACTGCATGCTGAAGCCCTTCAGCTTTTATGAACTGCGCGCGCGCTGCCGGGCGCTACTGCGTAGACGCGAGCAGTTCGCCGATCCCGTGCTGCGGTGCGGCGGCATCGAAGTGAACCGCATGGAGCGGCGGGTTCTCCGCGATGGCATGCCGGTAGGACTTACGGTGAAGGAATTTACGCTGCTGGAGTTTTTGTTGCGACACCAAGGATCGTGCTGCAGCCGCGTTGAGCTGCTGCGCGAGGTCTGGCAGATGACGCCCGAGAGCGGAACGAACGTCGTCGACGTCTACGTCAACTACGTTCGTAGGAAGCTGGCAGCGGTGCATCCGGCGGGCGATACGGCTCCGGTGCTGATCGAAACAGTACGCGGCATCGGGTATGTCCTGGGCGAAGTGACCTCGTCGAAGCGACGGCCCAGCGAACGGAAGGGGCCACAGCCAGCCGGGATATTTCGAACACTCGCGATGCAGACGGGCAGCTGAATATGTTCGTATATGGGTTGCATATCAGTTAGCGCGCACGATTGCTGTCCTAGCAACGAACACGGTTAGGGAGATAAATCTATGCTCGCAGGACAAACAACCTCACAACAGTTACAAAACCCGGCTATTCGGACGGTGGTCTTGGCAAGCGCCGATGCCGGATTGCGGACGCGCATCCGCGCGAGCCTCCTGGGTTTGCGCTGGCAGGTGCGAGAGGCGGCGGGCGGAGCCGAGGCGATCGCTCAACTCGAGGAGAGTGCGGCCGAGGCGCTCTTGATGGATAGCTGGCTTCCGGATCTTGATGTCACCGAATTTGCCAGCCAGATCCGGCTTCTGTATCCCGCGATGGACCTCCTTCGGCTCGATGGCGGCATCCAGATCGAGAATGGCGGAGCCCGCAGCCCGCGCCGCAACGAGCTGCTGCACGCGCTGCGTGAGGCACACGACGACACGGCGTTGAACGATACCGCGGTCTGGTCTTCGACTCGTCCGGCAACCTGACGTCCGTCAACAACGTGACGCCCGGCGCCAACGTGAACATGACCTTTCCCACCATGACCGATGGAGCCGCGGATTTCAACCTTAACTTCAACCTGTATGGCAGCAATGGCGTGTCGACGATCACCCAGACGGCCGCCGCCTCGCAGCAGAATGCACAACCTCAAGACGGATTCGCCAGTGGTATTTACGACGGCTTCACGGCCGATTCGGCCGGCGTGCTCAGCGCTACCTTCAGCAACCGTCAGACCGAGACCATCGGTCAGGTTGCCGTAGCGACGGTGACGAACAACGTAGTCCTTACCGTCGTGGGGAACAACAACTTCATGACCACGGCTGCGTCGGGACTCGCCACGCTCGGAGTAGCGGGGACGGGGTCGCGCGGCACGATCACGGATAGCGCCCTGGAGCTCTCGAACGTCGACATCTCCACCGAGTTTGCCGATCTGATCGTCGTGCAGCCTGCCTTCGAGGCCAACTCCAAGACGGTGACGACCTTCGATACCGTCACGCAGGACACGATCGCGATGATTCGCTAGAAAGGGATCGACGAAAGCCGGCGGGCGGCTTGGAGGCGTGATCGATTCCCTGCGGCATTTCTGCCTGGGCCACGGAACCATTCTTCGGGAAGTTGCGTATCATCATCGGGACACACGTTCGGCGTGTGCCAAGTCGCGCAATTTGTGGAGGATACATCCGTGGCAACCAACCGGAAGCGCAGGAACCTATGGCTATGGAGCGGGCTTGGCGGCTTTGTCGCACTCGTCGTTCTGGGGATCACGATTGCGGCGCGCGGGAAGGCGGCGACGATTGAGCCCTCGCAGCTGGCGAAGGCTGAGGACGGGGACATTGCCCGATCGGTGGTTGCGACCGGCAAGGTGGAACCGATTACCAAGGTTGAAGTGAAGTCGAAGGCCAGCGGCATTGTGACGCGGCTCGACACGGATATCAACGCGCATGTGCATAAAGGGCAGGTGCTGGCGCAGCTGGACCAGCAGGAGATTCTGGATCAGGTGGCGGCACAGAAGGCGACGCTGGCGGCGTCGGAGTCGAATGCGCGAGCGGCAGCGGCGGCGATCGAGTACGACAAGGTGAACGCCGAGGCTCCAGACCTGCCGATGTATAAGCACACGTACGAACGGGCGCTGGAGATGTCGAAGGACGGCGTGGTCTCGCAGCAGGCGTTGGACGATGCCGAGCAGAAGTATCTGGCAGCGGAGAACGTACGCGATAAGGCGACCTCGCAGATCTCGGTGGATACCTCGAAGCTGCATCAGGCGCAGGCGCAGGTGGAGCAGGCGCAGGCGAGTTTGAAGCAGTTGGAAGATCAGTTAAGCTATACGACGATCGTCTCGCCGATGGATGGCATTATCCTGTCGCGCGATGTGGAGATCGGCGATGCGGTCAGCTCGATCCTGGTGCTGGGCTCGACGGCGACGCTGGTGATGACGATCGGCGATACGCATCAGGTGTACGTGCAGGGCAAGGTCGACGAGAGCGGAATTGGGCAGGTTTACCTTGGACAGCCCGCGCGGATCAAGGTGGAGGCGTTCAAGGACAAGACCTTCCTGGGGAAGGTGACTCGAATCGCTCCGCTGGGCGTCGAGAAGGATAATGTCACGACCTTCGAGGTGCGGGTGTCGATCGACAATCCCGGCGGCGAGCTGAAGGCCAACATGACAGCGAATGCGGAGATCCTGCTGGAGGAGCACAAGAACGTGCTGACGGTTCCGGAGCAGGCAGTCGTCTATGACAAGGATCGCAGCGCCAGTGTGGAGGTTCCCGACTCCGCGCAGAAGACGGGAAGACGGAAGGTTGCGGTGAATGTTGGGATCTCGAACGGGACCAAGACCGAGGTTCTGGCTGGGTTGAGGCCGGGCGATCCGGTGATCCTGCAACAATAGCTTTTCTTACCTGTGCGTATCTTCCGGAGGCAGCGAGCGCATCCTGACCAATTCTGGACGCATCTCGGGCGCTGCTTCCGGCGTCTACTCTCCAGCCTGTCGATTCCAAACACCAAATCACTATTCGGGAGTTCCATGAAGATTCGTGCTGCAATCGTTGTCGTTGGATTGAGTGCTGTTGTGTCGGGTTGCGCGTTTGCGGCGACTGGAACATTCAACCGGACGCTGGCCGTCGCTGGAGCTTCGATGGTGACGATCTCTACGGGTGCTGGTTACATCCACGTCAACTCGGGTTCTGGCTCAGAGGTGCGGATCGAGGCGAAGGTGACCTCGCAGAACGGCTGGAACTTCGGCGGCAGCGGAAGCGCGGAGGATCGGGTACGCGAAATCATCGCCCATCCGCCGATCGTGCAGAGCGGGAACACGGTCACGATCGGGCCGTCGAGCGACGATGACGATGCATTCCGCAATATCGAGATCGACTACGAGATCACAGTGCCGGCGAAGTCGACGGTGAAGGCGACGACTGGTTCGGGAGCGCTACAAGTCTCGAATATTGGGACGCTGCTGGCGGCGAGAACCGGATCGGGCAATATCCAGCTGAATGAAGTTGGAGGAGCGCCTGATGTTGGGACTGGATCGGGCTCGATCCATGTGGATGGCGTGCATGGAGCCGCCAGTCTCGAGACTGGCGCGGGCGACATCGAGCTGAGCCAGGAGGCGGCTGGAGACATCAAGGCGGAGAGCGGATCGGGATCGATCCGGCTGCGCGGCGTGAACGGTGCCGTTCGTGTGGGAACTGGATCGGGCGACATCGAGGTCGATGGCAATCCGACCGCCGAGTGGCGGCTGAATACGAGTTCGGGATCGATTCGGCTGACGGTGAATCCGGCGGCGCACTTTACGGTGAATGCGAGCACAGATTCGGGCTCGGTCCGCGTGGCGCAGTCGATCAACCTGCAGGACAGCCTGGATCGGCAGCACATTGCCGGGACGGTGAACGGCGGCGGACCGACGCTGCGGCTGACGACGAGTTCCGGCGACATTACGATTCACTGAGTTCTGCGGAATACCGCCGAAGCCTTCCTGCTTCCCGATCTGCTACCGTTGGAAGGATGATGGCTTCGGTTCCTGCACTCCTCGTCTTCGACCTCGATGGAACGCTGATCGACTCGCGGGTCGATCTCTGCAACTCAGTCAACGCGATGCTCGAGCATCTTGGTCGACCGAAGCTTCCGGAACCGGTGATTGCGAGCTATATCGGCGATGGCGCGTCGCTTCTGGTTAGGCGGTCGCTTGGCGATCCCGAGGGCGATGTGCACGATGAGGAGTTCGTCGCGGACGCGCTGGGGGTGTTTCTGGACTTCTATCGCAAGCATATGCTCGATGCGACCTATGTCTACGCGGGCGTTGTGGAGAGTCTGGAGGCGATTCGGGAGCGCTTCCCTACTCTGCCGATGGCGGTTCTGACGAACAAGCCGGTTGGACCGGCGCGCGCGATCTGCAAGCACTTTGGGCTGGATCGGTTCTTCTTCCAGAACTATGGCGGAAACAGCTTTCACACCAAGAAGCCGGATCCGCATGGACTGCTGACGCTGATGGAAGAGGCGTCTTCGATGGTGGGACGCAAGATCGCGCCGAGCGAGACGATGATGATCGGCGACTCGGACGTCGATATTTTAACTGCGCGGAACTGTGGTGCACGGTCGGCAGGGTGCACCTATGGGCTTGCTCCGCAGTCGCTGGCGGCGGCGAATCCGGATGTTCTGGTCGATTCGCCGAGAGAGTGGCCGGGGTTGTTTTAGCCGCGGCTCGGGGGCCCCCTCCCCTATCTTGGACGCAAGTCATTTATTTTCTTTTGGATGCGAGACATGCTTTGGCAGTTTGGCCGAGGTATTCGGGGGGCTTCCTCCCCCATCCGCCCAACCACCACGGGAACCAACGCGGCGGACGCCGAAGTAAAGAGCAAATCCTCGTCAACCCGCCAAACCCTTCAAAAACGCGAAATCCCCAACAACGACGTGCCTCAAATATTTAGAAAAACGGCCTTAAGCCTTTCTTCAACTCGCTATAGCAACGGCAAGGCGGTTTTGGGGGCATCTGTATAATTCAGCCATCTGGATGCCCTTTTGGCGGCATAGCCTTTGATAGCTCAAAAGATTTGGGTCTGAACTCACCTCAATGCGCACGGACGCTGGATCGGCTGCACGAATAACGAATAGATGATGACGTACCGGGGCGTATGAATCGTGTTCTGGGCCTCCCGCTTATGGGCCATGATGGAGACAATCGCGGATGCCGCTGGGTGACGGCGAGGGGGCGCACGTGAGTGGCCTCCGGGCGGCGTCTCGGCAGGCGCGGGAGCTGCTGGAGAATCTTCCCCTTCTCGTCGTGCTCTACCTGATGGCGGCGCTTGTGCTCTTGTTTGCGATCGAGCGTCTGGTGGGCTGGATGCTCGGTTGGGCGCACTTGTGCTGGCTTCCGGAGCGTTGGGTGGAGGCTTTGAGCGCGGCGGTCGTCACGGCCGTAGCGACGACGGTTTTGCCGCGCCTGTCCCGGATGAAGGCAGGCGAGGCGCTGGCGCAGTGGGAGCATGATCGCTTCCTGGCGGCCGCAGAGAGCAGCCTGGACGACTTCTACATCTTCGATGGAATTGCGGACGCCTCGGGCGCGATCGTGGATTTCCGGTTCAGCTATATCAACCCGAACGCCGAACGGCGGCTGCAGACGCGGCGCGAGAGCCTGATGGGAAAGATCCTGACGGAGGAGCGGCCGTTCATGATCTCGTCGGGACTGATCCACAAGTATCGGGAGGTGGTGCGGACGGGAGAGCCGTTCAGCTGCGAGGTGTATCTCGACGATGAGCGGATCAAGGCGACGTGGCTGAATGTGCAGGTGGTGAAGCTGGGCGACGGGATCGCGATTACGAGCCGCGATATTACGGAGCGCAAGCGGTTGGACGACCATGTTCACTATCTGGCGCACTATGACCAGTTGACGGGGCTGCCGAACCGGACGCTGTTGCAGGATCGGCTGAGGCAGGCTCTGCTGCGGGCGCAGCGATATGGGCACAAGGTCGCGGTGTTCATGCTGGATATCGATCACTTCAAGCGGATCAACGACTCGCTGGGCCATGCGGACGGCGATGTGTTGCTGGCGACGGTGGGCAAACGGCTGCTGTCGGTGGTACGCGAGACGGATACGATTGCACGCATGGGAGGGGATGAGTTTGTGGTGGTGATGCCGGACTTTACGAGCCTGGGAGACGTGAAGCGCTGCGGGGCACAGATTGTGGAGACGGCGGCGCAGCCGGTCCGGATCGGGGAGCGGGAGATTGCGATCACGGTGAGCGTGGGGCTGTGCATCTATCCCGACTGCGGGTTGGGGATCGACGAGCTGCTGAAGAACGCGGATGCAGCGATGTATGTGATCAAGGATCGCGGGCGGAACGGGTTCCACATGTTCGCGGAGAGCATGCTGGGACAGTAGACGGACGCGAGCGACGCCGCTTGGGATGGGCCGACGGTTTACCGAAGTGCCAATAAAAATCATTTGCACCGGAGACGCTCTGCGAGACGTTGCGTGCCTCCGATCGTAGTGATGAATCGGAACTATTTCTGTACGACCTGCTCGACGAAGTGTTGATCAAGATGTTGCGCTAGCCAAAGATCCTTGTAACTCGCCCTCCGCAAGATTGCCGATGTTCCTAAACGGAACGAGCAGCCAATCTTTCCCCATCGTTCTAGAGGAGCGCCAGAAACCACCGATATGCTCAAGAGGGCCCTGCATCCGTTGCGGTTCCGGTTGCGTGTGCGCCTCTTGACAACGAGCAGCGAAGAAGCGAATGGCTGGTTTGTCGCGCGATGCCTTCGAACCTAGCTGCCCCTGACGGCGAGGCCCTTGCTTCGATATGAGATACCCCAAGACCGTTTCGACTCTGGCTGCCTTGATCCTCGCGTGTTTGCTGTTGCTGTTCGGTGCCCCTCCGGCGTACTCGATGGATCAGGTCGCGATTGAGAACATCCAGGCCGCCATGCGCACACTCAGCTTTCTCGAATCGCTCTCCAAAGACGGGCCGATCGTCGTGGGTGTCGTCTACTCCTCCGATCTCCCCGAGGCGCAGGCCCTCGCCGAGGCTTCCGCGCAGCTGATCGCCACCATGCGCGGCCCCAACTCCCGTGCCTTGCAGCCGCTCGTCCTCTCCAGCAATGCCACTGTCGCAATATCAAGGCCATCTCGACGTGCTCTGGCTCATGGCACGGGTGTGCCACCACGCCGCGCTGATTGCCGCCAGCATCCGCCAGCATCATCTCGTCAACATCTCCGACGATCCCCAGTGTGCCGATACGCATTGCTGCGTCATCACCATAAGCACTGGCCAGAGGGTGGAAATCTCGCTCTACACCGGCCTCGCGGATGCGGTGGGCGCACGCTTCTCGCTCGTTTTCACAATGATGGTGAAACGCAAATGAACTCTACTCTCTTAGCTCCGATCGGTGCCCGGGCTGCTCCCCCTCGACCGGATCAAGATCGATCGCTCTTTCATGCGTGATCTCATGTCAGAGCCCGCTGCCAAAGCCGTGGTGACCAGCATCATCGACTTGGCCCGAAATCTCGGCTTTGCTTGTATCGCCGAAGGTGTCGAAACCAGGGAGCAGCTTCAATACCTGGAGAATAAGGAGTGCTCCGAGGTCCAGGGCTTCCTCTACAGTCCCGCGGTTCCTGCGCTAGCCTGTGGAGCCTTGATCCTAGCTGGGAAGCCTAAGTTCGAGGCGCCCGAAGACACTGCGAACGCAGGTGAGCAAGCAGCATGACAGCTCCTGGCGCTCGCCGGTGCGCCAAGGCTAGTTCGAGGCGACGAGCTTGAGCCCGAGCGCGGTGGCGATGGGGTTGTCGACGCGGGGATGGCCGTTGATGCGGACGATGAGGGCGAAGCCGCCTTGGTAGTCCCACATGTCCCAGCCGATGTCGTGGGCCTCGAGGGTGTCGCGCATGTCGTGGAGCCAGCGGGCGCGCATGGCGGGGTCGGCGAAGTCCTGGAAGACGCCGAACTCGCCACAGTAGACGGGGACATTGTACCGCTTGCCCCAGGCGGCAACGGAGGCGATTTCGTCGTTCATGCGTTGGCGGTCCCAGTGCTGCTGGCCGTAGTCGGTGAGGAGCTGCTTGGCCTTGGGATCGGTCTCGTGGGCGACGAGGGGCGCGACGTTCTCGGGCGAGGATGGGTAGGGGACGTTGCGCAGGGTGACGAGGCCGGGGCCGGCCCAGCTTGCTCCCTGATGGGTGAAGACCATGGGGTCGTAGTCGTGGAAGCTGTAGAGGATGTTGTCGTCGTGGAGGGGCTCCGCGGAGAGTAGTCCAGGGATGCCTCCCCACTGGGCGCCGGTGGCGATGAGGGTAGTGTGGGGGGCGAGGGGTCGGATGATGGCGACGGCGCGGGCCTGGATGCTGGCCCAGCGCGCGTTGTCGGCCATGACGGGCTCGTTGAGGATTTCGAAGTAGACCTTGGTGGGATCGGTGCCGGCGTAGTGGGTGGCGAAGACCTTCCAGAAGGCGAGGAAGCTGGCAACGCCCTGGTCGCCCTGGGAGAGCATTTCGGCGTAGGGATGGTCGGGGTGGATGTCGAGGATAACGTTGAGGCCAGTGGCGGTAATGTCGGCGATGCTCTTGTCGAGGCGGGCGAGGGCGTCGGGGTCGAGGGTGACAACGCGGGCGTCGGGGAGGCCGGTGGTGTCGACGATGAGGGGCTCGGGGTTGATGCTGAGACGGACATGGTCGAAGCCGAGGGACTTGATGAGGCGGAAGTCCTCGGGGATGGTGTAGGTGGCGAGGCGCTCGGGGGTGTAGTCGGGGGCCTCGGCGTACCAGGAGCTGAGATTGACGCCGCAGCGGAGGTGGGCGGCGCGCGAGAAGGCGAGGGTCTGGCCGGACTGGACGAACGCGGCGGACTGGGCAAAGGCGGTGAGCCCGACGCAGGCAAAGAGAAGGCAGAGGGCTCGCATTGCGATCGAGGGCGTTCCTGACATCATTGATCTTCATCCCCGGAGCTGGCGCGTGGGTTGCGCATCGAGTGACTACGTTTGGGTTAGATGCAAGACGGAGATGCGGTGAGGCTGCGCTGAATTGGGACACCCGGCCCCTGAGTTTACTTTCCGGGCAGCGGCAGCGGCAGCGGCAAACGCGAAGGCAACAGCAAGGGGAGCGGCGGAGGCGAGGCGACGGAGCGACAGTTATGGGGCGGGAGGGACGGTTGGGGGAGGATGGCGGGTGAGTTTGCGGAGGATGA
>FSWS01000109.1_pt1 | contig 11913 bp, 7 predicted proteins | sample 1638091 | NCBI WGS metagenome assembly FSWS01 (sample SAMEA3914788, study PRJEB12502) | metagenome | biome: forest; material: soil | place: Canada | collected 2011-07-03 | depth 0.1 m
CCCCCAGCCAGGACCGCCCCACCGCATGCCGCCGCCACCGAGTTCCGCACAAAGACGCGTCGATTCATCCCGAATCCTCCGTCCGCGCCACCCTAGAGCACCCCCAACCCGACGTCAACTCCTTTCACCGCCACTTCCCGCGGCACTCCACACCCGCCGACAGTCTGGATTAAATCAAGCGCAACATCCAGCGCACAACCGTGATCAATCCCACAAAAAGGCAAATCAGCACGAGTGCAACGATGATCAAACCAAAGTCGGATTGCCGAAGCCTTTCAAAACGCGTGAGCTGAACGGGTAAGTAAGAAGGATTGATGCTCTGCCTGCGCGGCACGCAACGCTGCCCTGGCAAGTCGTACGAAGCCATCCCGATTTTCCTGTGATGAAGTCACCAGAGTTTGGCGGAAGAACGATCATCACCGCCGGATGATCCATGTCGCGATCCGGTGTCGAGCATCGCCAGAGCCCGCTCGTTTACTGAAGCCATCATTTCTCCTGAGCAAGCCTGTGCAGTCTCATCGACTATTCCAATACCGAAGCACCGCGAACCAACTACCCCAACCCTTCCAGTGCCCGCCCAAAGTCCTCCAGCAGATCCTCAACCGCCTCGCACCCCGCCGACAGCCGAATCAATCCCTCCGGCACCGAATCATTCCCCCAGCGAGCCCGCCGCTCTGCCGTGGTCACGATCCCGCCAAAGCTGGTCGCCACCGTGACCAGCTCCGACCGAGACAGGAACCCTTCCGCCGCCTCGCGATTCTTCAGCACGAAGCTGAGCACCGGCCCAAACAGCCGCATCTGCCCCTTCGCCACCGCGTACCCAGGGTCGGACGGAAGCCCCGGATACCGCACCTCCGCAGTCTCCGGCCTGCTCTTCAAAAACTGCGCCATCGCCAGCGCATTCGCGCAGCTCCGCTCCGCCCGCAGCGGCAGCGTCGCCAGCGACCGTAGCGCCAGCCAAGCCTCCATCGGCCCCACCACCGCCCCAACCTGCGTCCGCCACGCCAGCAGCCTGTCGTAAAGATCGGCCCCATCCCGATCCAGCGCGCCCTCCCGCACCGCCACATGCCCCAGCAGCAGATCCCCATGCCCTGTCATCAGCTTCGTATCCGAGCACATCGACAGGTCCGCCCCCAACTCCAGCGGCGACTGCCCCAGCGGCGTCGCCGTCGTATTATCGACCGCCACCAGCGGGCGTCTATCCCCTGTCCCGGCCGCGCCCGCCGCCGCGCATATTGCCCGGATGTCGCAGACCTCCATCGTCGGGTTGCTCGGCGTCTCCAGCCACACCAGCCGCGCGCCCTCAAACAGCCCCTCCCGTCCCGCCCGCTCCATCACTGCTGTCGGCGCCGTCCGCACCGTCACCCCCCGCGGCACAAACTGTTGCTCGAGCAGCACCCGCGCCGCGAAGTACGCGTCCGAGGGCAGCACCACCACATCCCCGGCGCGCAGCACCGCCCCAAAGACCGCCGCCACCGCCGCCATCCCCGACCCGAAGACCAGCGCCCGCGCCCGAAACGGCATCCCGTTCGCATGCGTCCCCCCTGCCAAGCCCGACTCCAGCCCGGCGATCGCCGCCTCGAGCGCCGTCCACGTCGGGTTATGCGACCGCGCATAGCTATACGGAGCCGCCGCCGGATCTCCCGGCGTATGGAAGGGAGCCGCAAAGACCGGCCCATGGTGCATCGGCTCGCCCGCCACCGCCGGTGAGAGCGTAGACCGGATAATCTTCGTTGTATCGCGCATCCCCAAAGTCTAGAGCGTCCGCCCCCTCCGCACGAAATCGCCCACAAAGGCCTACGTCGAGGCCCACCGTCGCAGCGCCACCGGGCGTTACGACAGGCGGTGCTCCCAGCCCCCACGCCGCAGCTCCGACTCGATACCATCTGGCTTTATTTGTGTGACTTGCGGGACACCGCGGGCCCCCCGCAGGCGTCCGATGCGGGTGATCGGCACGCCCGCGATGCGGCCTGGCACCGGCGTCCCCGGACGCGCCGCAAAGAGCAGTTCGTAGTCCTCGCCGCCGTTCAGGGCCAGATCGAGCGCCAGGGCGAGGGCAGCGTCCGTCCCGGCGGCCTCGCGGCGGAGCGCCAGAGGGTGCAGCGGGAGGCGGCTAAGTTCCACCACCGCGGCCACGTCGGAGGCCTCGCAAAGATGCCGCAGATCGCTCGACAGGCCGTCGCTCAGGTCCATGCAGGCAGTCGCGAGGGCGCGCCGCCGCAGAGCCTCGCCCACCGCCAGCCGGGGCTCGGGAAAGAGCTGTGGATGGCCGTTTTGGGCATAGCGCCCGCCCCCCGAGGGCTTGTCGCGCCTCCCCACAACCTCGTAGATGCCGTGGCCGCTGCCCAACGGCCGTTTGCGCTTTCCGGTAACCTTTCGCAGGTCAAGCAGTTCCGCGGCGGCGCCACCAAGGCCCCCGGTGCAGTAGAGCAAATCGCCGGCGCGCGCACCGGAGCGCCGCAGGGCCGTGCCGCGCGGCGCCGTGCCCAGTAGCACGATGTCGGCCAGCACTTCGGCGCCGGGCGCCTGGGCCGTATCGCCGCCGGCCAGAGGCACGTTCCAGCGATCGGCAAGTTCCCGTAAACCATTGAAATAGAGATTGATCCATGGCTGCGGCGTCTTTTTCGGAAGAGCCAGCGAGAGGAACGCCGCCAGCGGCTGGGCGCCCATCGCCGCCAGATCGCTGAGCCCGCGTGCGAGCGTCCGGTGGCCTGCCGATTCTGCCGAATGCCAGTCCCGGCGGAAGTGCCTTCCCTCGAGCGTAAAGTCCGTCGTAACGAGGACTTCGTGGCCGGCCCGAGGACGCAGGACGGCGCAGTCGTCGCCGATGCCGAGGGCCACGCCGCGCCGCCTGCCGACGTCTGCCCGCCGCTCGGAGTCCCGCTGTATCTGTTGAATCAACGCGAGTTCGCCACGTACGCCGGTCGTCTTCATGCTTTGAGCAGCATACCGCGTCTCTTCCTAAATGCGTCAAAAGGCCGCCCATCATGGTTTACGGAATCGTTATGGCCCCCATGTTAAGGTTGCTCGAGTGCCTTCGAAGGCGTAAAATCGAGAAGCAACTCGCGCATTCCGAATGACGATTAGTAGAGTGCATTTGGGGTTGGAACAAAAGACGCTCTTCGGCTTCACCATTTTTTCCCGGTTTCTCCCCGGAAAGTGACGGTTTGGATGCAAGTGCAGGTTTCTCGGTGAACGTGTTCAAGAAGCGCCATTACATTCTGTTGGTCAGCCGCGAGCCCGATGGCAGCCTCAATAAGGTGCCGGTCCCGCTGCACTACGCGTACACTTTCGTCGCCGTCGCAGTGATCGGTCTGTTCACCATCGCGGGGCTGGCAGGGTCTTACTCGCGCATGCTGATCAAGATGTCGTACTTCAACCAAGTGCGGCACGACCGGGACTTAGCGCGCGAGAACAACGCGCACCTGCAGCAGGCGCTGCATGAAAAGGACATCCAGGCCGCCTCGTTAGGATCGCTGGCGAGCGAGGTTTCGGCGATCTACGGCCTAACCGCCGGCAAGCTTTCGATGGCCGCTAACGGCCACCTCGCGGCCGACCGGAAGAAGCACAGTTCGCTTGCGGATGCGCCGCTCTCCGCGGGCGTGGCCGACGCGACGCTGAGCGACGACAGCTACTACAAATCGATCGATACCTTCAATGAACTGCGCCAGTCGGCCGAGAACGGCATGACGGCTAAAGCATTGGCAGGACCGGACTTCGGCCACATCTCGACGCTCGACAGCATGGGCGACACGGACAGCCTGGTGAGCGACGACGACGTGCCCTCGCTGTGGCCGGTAATGGGCCCGATCACGAGCAGCTTTGGGCAGCGTCTGGACCCGGTTTTGAACAACGGCGAGGGCGAGTTCCATACCGGGCTCGACATTTCGGCGCCGGATGGGACGCCGGTGCATGCAACCGGCGATGGCACGATCAAGATGGCGGGACTCGGCAACGGCTATGGGCGCATGATCGTCATCGACCATGGCCACGGCCTGCAGACCTACTATGGCCACCTGTCGGGTTTCTCGGTGGTTGCGGGCGAGACCGTGCTGCGCGGTCAGGTGATCGGCTATGTCGGTCATAGCGGACGGGTTACGGGATCAAACCTGCATTATGAGGTGCGCGTCCGCAATACCCCGGTGAATCCGCACAAGTACCTGCGAATGACGATGGCGCAGCTGGGCAGTGCGCCGGTCGCGGGCAACGGCAAACGGATCTCAGGGGACTAACAAGTAATTACGGCCAAAGAAAAACGGGCGAACTATCTTCGATAGTTCGCCCGTTTTTCTTTGGGGATTGTTGGCATTTGTGGTGAATTTCAGCTGATTTCTGGTTTTCCTGGGATTGCCAGGGGTTGGCCGGTTTTCTTTGGCATTTGTCGCGAGCTGTGGACGATTTCCGTTTTTGATGCGGGTTCCTTCGGCGTTTCTGCCGATTTTCTTGGCATGGAACGAGGCTGAATTAGGCGACAAACGTGCGGTAGAAGATGGCAAAATGTGTGGCCAATCTGGATAAAATGCCGCGATTTTGGTGCAGTCGTCGCCATTCTGGTGCAGAGTTGCCTCGTTTTGGGTGCAAAAAGAGATCGGATGGTGCGCACGCGGTACCAGAGCGGATGACGAAAGCTGTAGGCGGTTCGACTAGAATTTGCTTATGACGGATGCCATGGAGCCTGGGACGCCGGGGAGAAGGACGCGGCGGAGAATTGGGCAGCGGGGAAGCGATCTGTTGAACCTGATCCTGTTTCTGGGGGTGTCGGCGCTGCTGCTGACTTGGGTCGCCGACGCGCAGGCCGGGGTGGGAACGCGGGCGACGGCGGCGGGCCTATGCGTGGTGGCGCTGTTCGGGGCGTGGCAGATGGTGCGGCGGCGGTTCTTCCCGGGGCGGATGCCGCGGCGGTGGGAGGCGGCGCGGCTGCGGGGTCTGCGGGCGGTGCATGGGGTGGTGCTGGTGGGCGGGACGGTGGTGTTTCTGGGGTATGGGATCGGCTACTTTCTGGCGCCGAAGCACTTTTCGCGGACGGTGAGTTGGCTGGTAGTGGTGGGATACTTCGTGGTGATCTCGATGGTGTCCGATTTCTTGAAGGATCGGGAGCCGGGGGCGAAAGTGGCAGAGACGAGACAGCCGGAGTAAAGGCGGGTACTCCCTTGGCGATGAGGCCCGGGATGAGCGCTCGAGAGGCGGGTTGAAAGGTGCTGCCGGTATGGGTAATGCGGCGGGTACCGGGGTTCGTCTGCGCTCAGGAGGACGGCAGAAACAAACAAAAACAAGCAAAAGTACGCCGGAGGCAACGACGAAACAAGGGTCTGTCCCCACCCACGGGGCCGGTGGCGATGGGTGGGCGGGTGCGTAGTCAGATACCCCGGCGCGCTTGAGAGGGGCATTTCGGGGCGGGCTCTGGGATAATCGAGGTGCTTTATTTTGGCCGAGGTGTTTCCGGATCGCAGGTGGAAGACCGGAGATGCCTCTGTTGCCCCCGGTCCGGGAGACACCCTGCTCCGCAGGCTTAAGCCGCTCGCGCCCGGCTCCGTGCCGAAGCGGGCCCATCGAGGTACTTTGAAGACACTACGATTTGTTTCCGCTCCTACGCGCAGTCGCCGCCTGAACGAACTTCTCGGGCTGGTGGTGGTGGTTGCCGCGGTGCTGCTACTGCTGGCCCTGGTGAGCTATACGCCGTCGGACCCGTCGTTCGACACGGTGGGGAGCTATGCGAAGGGACGGCCCGCGCACAACTGGACGGGGCTGTTTGGGGCGTGGGTGGCGGACGCGGCGCTGCAGGTCCTGGGGGTGGCGGTGTTCCTGGTACCGGTGCTGCTGGGGCGGCTGGGGGTGAGCTGGATGCGGTCGCAGCCGGCGGGGTCGCCGCTGGCGAAAGTGGTGGGGGTGGGACTGTGGCTGGGGTTCGCGCCTGCCGCGATTGCGCTGCTGCCGGGACACCTGCTATGGCGGCATGCGCTGCCAGTGGAGGGCGTCGTCGGGCGGGTGGTCGCGGACGCCATGGTCACCTACCTGAACCTGCCGGGGGCGTGCATCGTGGTGGCGCTGATGGTGGCGGTGTCGCTGTACCTGGCGACGACGTTTACGTTCAACACGGCGTGGGAATGGGCGACGACGCGGTTTGGGTTTATCCAGCGGATCGTGCTTCCGATCTCCGACCGATGGACGGACTGGCGGAATCGGCGGCGGTATGCCAAGGCCGAGGACGCGATGGTGTACGAGAGCAAGCGCGAGCGGGCGGCGGCGAAGGCGCAGCGCGGGGGCGGGTTTGCAGCTCCGGAACGGGCGGCGAGTACGAGTCTGCTGGGCGGGATGTTTGGGTGGTGGTCGCGGCGGCGGAACCGGCAGGAGGAGGTGGTCGAGCAGCCGGAGGTGGCGGTGCCGGCGGCGGCTTCGATCTTCCAGCGGATGCCGCGGACGGATGTGGACGCTCCGCCGGTGACGTCGCTGGGGACGGCGGCGGCGGCGGCGGCTCCGTACGCCGAGGCGCTGGCAGCGGCAGCGGCTCCGCTGGGGGATGAGGAGGCGTTCGACCTGCCGGAGGATGCGCCCTCGCCATATGCGCTGGATGAGTTGGTGATGGAGGAACAAAGGGAGCCGGAGCCGGTGAGGGTGGTGTCGCGGGTGGCTCCTGCTGCACCGGTGGCGGCTTATGCGCCTCCGCCGGTGCCGGCGCCTGCTCCGGTGCCTGCTGCTCCGGTGCCTGCTGCGCAGGCGGTCCCGGTCGAGGAGAATATTGCGTTTGGGCGGCGGGCCGATGCGGACCTGAAGGCGGTCGCGGTGACGACTAAGTCGGTGCGCGGGTATAAGCTGCCGCCGTCGTCGCTGCTGTATCAGAGCGAGGAGCATGCGAGCGTGCGCGAGGACGCGCTGCGGGATGAGGCGCGGGTGCTGGTGGAGAAGTGCGCGGAGTTCGGCGTCGATGGGCAGGTGACGCAGATCAATCCCGGGCCGGTGGTGACGACCTTCGAGTTCCGGCCGGATGCGGGCGTGAAGTATGCGCGGGTGACCGGACTGTCCGATGATTTGTGTTTGGCGATGGCGGCGGAGTCGATCCTGATCGAACGCATGGCGGGGAAATCGACCGTTGGGATTCAGGTGCCGAATCACGATCGCGAGACGATCTGGCTGCGCGATGTGGTCGAGTGCGAGAGCTTCGCGCAGTCCAAGTCGAAGCTGGCGATTGCGCTGGGCAAAGACATCAATGGGCGGATCGTGACGGCGGACCTGTCGGCGATGCCGCATGTGCTGATCGCGGGGTCTACTGGATCCGGTAAATCCGTGGCCATCAATGCCATGATCATGAGCGTGCTGTTCAAGTCGACGCCCGAGCAGGTGAGGATGATCCTGGTCGATCCGAAGCGCGTGGAGCTGGGGATGTATGAGGGCATTCCGCACCTGTTTACGCCGATCATCACGGAGGCGAAGCTGGCGGCGAATGCGCTGCGGAATGCGGTGCGGGAGATGGAGCGGCGGTTGAAGCTGCTCGCTGCCAATCACGTTAGGAATATCGATCAGTTCAACAAGCTCTTCGATAGTGGAAGCGAGTATTTGTTCGAGGACGTCAACCAGGAGCCGCTGCCCTACATCATCATCATCATCGACGAGCTGGCGGACTTGATGATGCTCGACCGGTCGAATGTCGAGGAGTCGATCACGCGGCTGGCGCAGATGGCGCGGGCAGTGGGCATTCACCTGGTGCTGGCGACGCAGCGGCCGAGCGTGGACGTGATCACCGGGTTGATCAAAGCAAATGTGCCGACGCGCATGAGCTTCCGGCTGGCGACGAAGGTGGACTCGCGGACGATTATTGATTCGAATGGCGCCGAAAGCTTGCTGGGGCGGGGCGACATGCTGTATCTGCCGCCGGGGACCAGCCGGGTACAGCGCGTGCATGCGCCGTTTGTGACCGAGAAGGAGATCGCGGCGGTGACGGCGTTCTGGAAGGCGCAGGGCGAGGCCGAGTACGTGCATGGCTTCCTCGAAGGGCCGAAGGAGGAGAAGGAGGGCGGCGGAGAGGGTGGCTCGGCCGCAGATGACAATGACCCGATGTTCGACGATGCGGTGCGGCTGGTGTTCGAGTTTGGCAAGGCAAGTACGTCGCTGCTGCAGCGTCGGCTGCGGATTGGGTATGGACGCGCGGCGCATCTGATCGATCTGATGGAACGGGATGGGTTGGTCGGACCGGCGGATGGTTCGAAGCCACGGGAGATCTTGAAGTCGCCGAACTGGATTAGCGAGGTGGATGCGGCGATCCGATAGAGGCAGGGAGTAGGAAGTAGGAAAAGTCCTTCCGCTTGTGCGGGAGGACTTTCTGTTTCGGGTGGGAGAAAGCGGTCTTGCTTCGCTCGATGCCCACTCATGCTCTGTCACCCCCCCAGCGAGCAAGCTCGCCGGAGACCCCGACTACCGCATGAATGGGGCACGGTTCTACCGCGGCGCGGCTTGGAGTGGTGCGTGCGGATTAGCGGAGGAGGTTGCGGGCAGAGCGGAGGGCGACGGTGGCGAGGACCGCCAAGACGCCGAGGAGGACAATCCAGAGCAGGGTGGGGTGGCGGTCGGTGAGGGGGCGCGGGTCGGCGGGCGGGTGGAAGGCGGGGTTGAGGTGCTCGGGCTCTAAGTGAGCGGCGGAGGGGGTCGCGGCCGGGCGGAAGAGCTTAGCGTAGTCGTAGACGGGGGCCTGGAGGGTGGGGTCGGGATCGCCGTAGTCGAGGGTGAGGCGGGTGACGGTGGCGGGGTCGAAGCAGAGGCTGCGCTGGCGCATCTCGAGACGGATGGCGGCGAGGGGGAGGGGTGGGTCGTCGCCGTTGTCGATGGCCACCGTGAGGGTGGCGGGGCGCTGCATGTTGGAGCCGATGGCGACCGGGATGCTGAGTTGCTCCAGATCGATAGGGTCAATAGGATGGGCGGCGTGGGCGGACTCGGTGGTGTGGACTCGGAGGATGGTGGCCTGGACGGTCTCGGGCTGGATGGGCTGCTCGGACGGGGCGGTTTCTTCGGTGACTTCGCCCGAGTTGGCGGCGGCGTTTTGATCGGGGGTGGGAGCGGCGTTCGAGTCGGCCTGGGCGTCGATCTCGACAGTGCGGCTGAAGTTGCCTTTGAAGCTGGGTGCGAGGACGAAGGAGATGCGTTCGATGGGGACGTGGATGGGGAGGGTGAAGGTGGCGATGGTCCGGCGGCCGCGCTGGATGAAGGTGGAGGTCTGCTGGTCGGTGGTGTAGAGGGTCTGAGCCTCGCGGCTGGGAGGGATGGTCGCGCCCTGGACGATGGTCGGGGACGCTGGGATGACGGGGGTGCCGGGGGCGGAGGTGACGGCCAGCTCGACGTGGAGGTAGGGGAAGCTGGATTCGGGCAGCGGGATGCTCGTGCTTCGGGCGAGGTGCTGGGTGGAGAGGTCGAAGAGGGTGAAGGTGCCGAGGTAGGTGCGCCCAGTGGTGCTGTGGCTGGGAGCGGCAGGAGAGGTTTCGCTGGAGACGGTGGCGGTGGCGAGGAAGTCCTTGCGATTGAGGGTGAGCTGGAGGTCGGTGTAGGGGCGGCGGGGCATGGCGAGGTCGAAGACGAGGCGCTGGTCGCGCAGGCCGAGGTTGAGGATGCGGGCGTCGTCGCTTTCCTGTTGGAGGGGTTCGCTGAGCGTGGTTGCGTAAGGGAGTTCGGCGGCGCCGTTGAAGAGGCGGAGATCCTTGAGGGAGGGCGCGGCGTGGGCGAAGACGGAAGCGTCCAGGATGGCGCAGGCCTGGCCTTCGCGAGGGGCGAGCGGCAGGGCGACAGAACGCTGGTATCGGAAGTGGGCTTCGGGGACGTCCGTCTGGGCCAGGGTGGGGGCCGGCAACTGCGTGAGCAGGAGGGCGGAGAGGAGAACGGGTTTCAGGAGGGCGGTCATTCGAGGTTTTCGAGGTCTTGGGAATTCTGCGGGTTCCTGCAGTTTAGTCGCTGCCTGAGGTTTTGGAGGGGTCGACGCGGAGGCTGAGCCAGTCCCTCTGGTAGGCGAAGCTGATGGCCATGAGCAGGGCGCCGAGGCCGAGGAGACTGGCGACGCGGTAGCCCTGGCTGAGATTGCGGACGTCGTAGAGGAAGGTCTTGGCTATGGCGAGGAGGAGGAGGATCAAGGCTTGCCAGCGGAGGAAGGCGCTGCGGCGGCGGAAGCCGAGGGCGAGCAGGGCGGCTCCGTAGAGGGCGAGGAAGACGGAGATGGAGAGGGCTGTCTGGAGCTGGGCTTCGGGCGTAGGGCTGGTCGCGGTGGGGAGCCAGAAGGTCTGGATCTCAAGGACGCCGGCCTGGAGGGCGAGGACGTTGAAGGCGATGACGGAGGCGGCGGCGATCTCGCGCCAGGCGGGTCGGGGTTCTTCTGGGATCTCGGGGAGCTGGCGGAGGGCGGCGGCGACGGCGGCCGATCGGGCGATGGAGGCAGCAGCGGCGAAGGCGAGGATGCCGGCGAGGGCGGTGGCGAAGCGGCGGTTGAGGACGGCGGTGGTGGGTTCTGGGTAAATCCAGAGGGGATGGACGAGCAAGCCGAGAAGGCCGAGGGTGAGGGCTCCGGTGGCGAGCAGGGTGAGGAGGCGCGGGAGAGGATCGGGGGCGACTGGTCTGGGGGCGCTTTCGGGGGCTTGAGACTCGAAGCGGTGGGCGGCCCAGAGCAGGGTGACCGCTTCGGCGAGCCAGGCGAGGGAGATGGCGGCCCCCGAGACTTTGAGCGGGATGGCGATGGTGAGGAAGACGACGGCGAGCGAGAGATGGATGGCGCGGGCGGCGGGACGCTGGGGGAGTCGCAGGAGCGCGAGGTAGAGGGCGGCGAGAAGTAGCGCGACCCACGGGAGGGCGGCGTGGTGGTGGCCGTCGTCGAGGACGAAGTAGAAGGAAAGGGAGGTGAAGGCGGCGTTGGCGAGGGGAAGGACGATGTCGGGGATGAAGGGGAGGGCGCTTGGCTGCTCGGGATGATGTTCGCTTCCCTGCTCCGGTTGCTGGTCGCCGCGCTCGGGGTCGTCCGCGTTGGGTGCCAGGGGGATGGGGAGAAAGACGGCGAAGAAGAGGGCGAGGAAGAGGGTTGCGATGAGGAGTTGGTCCGGCGCGTAGAAGCGGAGGTACCAGGCGATAAAGTAGACGGCGGTGGCGGGGAGGGCGATCAGGAGCAGGCGCGGCCAGGGCTTTGAAATAGGAATGAGAATAGGGCCGGCGGCGGTGGGGGAGGCGGCGGGGCGCTGGCGGAGACGGACCAGGGCGACGGTGGCGAGGTCGGTGGCGAGCAGGTAGCTGAAGAGGAAGGTGGGGTGGTTGCCGCCGGTGGAGAGCAGGAGCGGGGTGGCGAAGGCTCCGGCGAGGGCGTAGACGGCGAGGAGCTCGGAGGCCTGGGAGGGGTCGCCGGGCGAAAGAGCCATGAAGGCGTTCCAGGCAGTGACGGCGAGCATGAGGGCGAAGGCGGCGAGCGCAGGGAGCAGATGATAGAGCTGGAAGGCGGCCCAGAGCGAGAGATAGAGGACGCCGGAGCCGATGGCCTGGAGCGAGTAGGCGAAGGCGACGAAGCGGCGGCGACGGAAGCGCTCGGCCCAGAGGGTGAGGGCGGCGCCGGCGAGGAGGCCGATGAGGACGCGGCCGAGGGGGCCGATCCAGTGGTTGTCGGCGGCGAGCTTGAGGAAGAGGGTGGCGCCGAGCAGGACGGCGACGATGCCGATGCGGTTGAAGACCTGGGAACCGAGGCGGTTCTCGAGCGAGGCTGGGGAGGGTTGGGTGTCGGCTGGAGATGCGGTGAAGATTGCCGGGCGCTGGGCTGGGCGGGGTGGTGGTGGCGGCGGCGCGGTGACGTGGGTCTGCGCGGCGGGGAGGGGGCGCTGCTCGAGGGTTTGGAGGCGCCGCTCGAGGTGCTGGACGCGGGCTTCGAGCGCGGCGATGCGGGCGGCGGGATCGGGGGTGGGGCTGGGC
>FSWS01000119.1_pt1 | contig 11866 bp, 12 predicted proteins | sample 1638091 | NCBI WGS metagenome assembly FSWS01 (sample SAMEA3914788, study PRJEB12502) | metagenome | biome: forest; material: soil | place: Canada | collected 2011-07-03 | depth 0.1 m
CACATCGTCGTCGTCTCCGACGGCACCCATCTCTTCCGCATCCGCAAGCTCTGCGAGGACGCCGGCCTCGACGTCTACACCTCGCCCCGCCCCACGCTCGGCCACATCAGCGACCTCGACCTCACCGAGCGCTACGCCCACGAGATGTTGAGCTACACCGCCCTCCGCCTCCACCTCCACATCAGCTGGCTGCACCGCTGGCTCGAAAACAAGACCTAAATCAGCCCCGCCACCCCATACGCCAGCAACGCCGCAAACACCGTGGACGTAAAGTTCACTAGGTCGTTGCCTAGCCAGCCCTTGCGTTCGACCGTCGCCCCGAGCATGCTGTCGAAGATCAACCCTGCGCAGCCGGCGGCAAAGACCGTCAGCAGCAGCACCGCTCCTGCCAGGGCAAACGGGCTCATCACAACCGTCACCAGCGCCCCAGCCATCCCGAACAGCGTCCCCACTACGCTCACCCCTCCGTCGGTCCCCGCCGCGACCGGCCTTCCCGTCGTGATCAGCAGCGTCCGGCCCCACTGGCTCCCGGCAAACGCCTGCCCCATCTCCGACGACACCGTGTCCGCCGTCGCCTCCGCCAGCGCGGCCACGCACGCTGCCATCCACACCGTCGCGCCCGCCCCCGCGCAGAGCCCGGCCACGCCCAGGTTCGCCACCACCTGCGATGCCCGGCGTCCCGTTCTCGCCTCCGCCGTGCCCATTGTCTCCTTCTTCGACCGGCCAAAGCGCGTCGCCGCGAACGTCAGCACGAACAGCGCCAGCAGCGCCGGCAGTCCCGTATCCCTCCAGCCCGCCGACGGTACGCCGCGCCCGCCCCACTGCCCCAGCAGAATATTCAGGCAGATCACCGACCCCATCGCCGCCGCCGGCCTGGTCGCCGATCGCAGCCGCCACACCAGCAGCCCAAACCCCGCGCTGAAGCCGCAGCTCCCCCAGAACCATCCCGGCATCGCGCTCATCCCCGCGCCAGCCGTGTACAAATGCCAGATCGCCACCACCGCCTTCCCCGTCAGCAGCGAGCCCACCAGCCACACTAGCCCCGCGCTCTGCGACCGGTCCCGCCCCTCCGGAATCGCCTTCCGCACCCCGGCGGTCTTAACCTTTTCCTCACCGCGTCGAATCTTGGTGGTTCGTGTTTCCTTCCTCAAGGTGCACCTTATCCATTCGTGATTTACAATCGTCACCAGCATAGAGCAGCCATCGTGGGAGCAGTTTTGCACTTAGCAAGAACGCAAGCATCAGCAGGGAACCAGGCGTCGCGGAACGCGCGACTAGCACTTACGCATCCCACTCGTCCCGCGGCCTACGCTATCGCCCAGGCCGCCTTCAAGTCTGTCGTCAAGCCGATCGCCTCCGGTGCCTTGGTCGCCGGTCTGCTTGCGCTGGCCGGGTGCGGAGACAACTACCGCCCAGTCATCTCGGCGATCAGCCCCGTCGGTCCGGCCACCCTGGCGACGAAGTACGCAGTCGCCATCTCGAATCCTGGCCCCGGCCTGCCCGGTCTCGCCACCTTCGTCGACTTCTCCGGCGACTCCATCCTCATCACCGCCAACATCGGCGTGAACCCCCAGTACCTCATCTTGGGCGGATCCGGCGGCGAAGGCTACTCGATCAACGGGGACGGGACCCTCAGCAGCTTCGCCATCACGCCCTCCCTGCTGACCAGCGAGGTCGCCGAGACCACACTGCCGCTGACGCCCTACAACGCGGCGACCTGCCCCTTGACGCCAACCACCTCGGGCACGCCGACCAGCTGTCTCCCCACCAGCGTCTTCCCGCAGGGCACCTTTACCTATCTCACCCAGCCTGGGCAGACGCCGCAGGTTGGTGAGTTCACCGGAACCCCGCCCGCCCTGCAGCAGGAGATCTCCAACATCGGCGCCAATCCGGTCTTTATTGCCGGTGCCCCCGCTGCGCCGCGTATCTACTCCATCAGCACCAGCGCTCCCACCAGCGCCGGATGCGCCACCGGACTCGGCTCCGTCGCCGCAATCAACACCGCGACCAACAGCGTGGACAGCACCATCTGCGTCGGCACCAATCCTGTCTATGGCGTCATGACCGCCGCCTACCAGCGCACCTTCATCACGAATCACGGCTCGAACAACGTCACCGTGATCAACTCCCAGCAGAACACGCTCGACGCCGGCGTTCCCAACGGAACCATCGCGGATCCCAAGGCTGTCGGCCCGATCTGGGCAGACATGGCGCCCACGCTGAACGAGCTGCTCGTCGTTAACCAGGGCAATGGCACCACTCCCGGAAGCGTCAGCATCTTCAGCATCCCGCTCTGCTCCACCAGCGCGCTGGCCACCAATCCCAACTGCAACATCAATAATCCGGTCGATGCCATGGGCTTTGGAACCTTGGTCGCCAACATCCCCGTGGGCCACAACCCCGTGATGATCGCCGCCCTGCAGGATGGCAGCCAGGCCTTCGTCATCAATGAGGGAGACAGCACGGTCTCGGCCATCAACCTCACCACCGACACCGTCACCGCGACCATCCCGATCCCGGCCACCCCCAACCCCACCTTCCTCGCCGCGACCACCGGCACGCCGTTGGGCAAGGTCTACGTCACCTCCACCACCTCCCCCACCATGACCATCCTCCGCACCGACACGGACACCATCGATACCACCATCGATCTCCAGGGCACCGGCGTCCAGGTCCGCGTCACCGCACCCTAACCTCCCGCGACGGCCCGTCCGTCGCCACGCAAAAGAGCCATGCTGCGGATCCTCACCAGCATGGCTCTTTTCTTTGCTCAAAACCGCTCTGGCTACGTCGGAGCCCCCACCAGAATGATCGGCGGCGTCGGCTGCTGCGATCCGCCCGCATCCTCGATCGTCACCCCGAACGCTTTCGCGATCACGCCCTTCGGAAGTTGAGGCAGGATCACGCTCGCATTCCCGCGCGCATCCGGCTGGAAGGTCCCCGCCGGAATCGGATCGTGCCCGTCCGCCGGAATCAGCCACAGCTCGTACGTCTTGTACTGCAGCAGCGGCTCCAGGTTGCTGGCCGTGAACAGCAGCGTTCCCTTATCGGGAACATACGTCGCATGGCCCACCGGCTTCGGTGCCTCCGGCATCTCGGTCAGTGTCACCCGTGTCGCCGACTGGTCGGTCAGCGCATCCAGCACCGCCTGCCCCCGCTCCGCCTGCTCTGACAGCCCCGCGATCTTCACGCTTTCCGCAACCAGGCTCGCCCGCATCTCCTCCCGCTGATGATAGAGATCCCCGGCCGTCAGCACAGCACCCGCGGCCACCGCCCAGGCCAGCCACGGCAGTACCCTTCCCGAGCGCGCTCCCACCAGCGCCGCATGCGTCGCCGCGGCGGTATCCAGATCGCTGCCGTCGCGGATATCCCGAATATTCCTTATGCCGCTGCGGTGCGGATCCGCAGCCCCACCGCGCTGCACCGACTCCAGCTCCCGTCTGTCGGAGATCGCGGAAGCATCCCGCTCCGCGCTCGCCGCCGGCGGCATCGGCAGCGGAACCACCTTCTTCTCCCGGCCAATCTGTTGCAGCAGCCGCTGCTTCGCTGAAGCCGGCGGCGACTGCAGCTCCGAGGTCATCGCCAGCACCGTCAGGTCGCCCTGCAGCGCCGCCACTTCATCCCGGCAGCTCGCGCATCCACGCAGGTGTTCGGCAATCGTCGCGGCCTCTTCCTCGCGCAGCAGCTGCATGGCGTACAGCGCCAGATCGTCCTGCTCGATATGTTTGGGTACGGTCACGATTGGAGGCCCTTTCTCAGCACCAGCAGCGCGCTGCGTATCCTCGTCTTCACCGTGCCCAGCGGCTCGCCGGTCATCTCCGCGATCTCGGAGTGCGTCAATCCATCGAAAAATGCCATCTCCAGCGTCTTCCTCTGTTCCTGCGGAAGCGTGAGGATCAGGCTCCGTGCCTTCTCCGTCATCAGGTTCCGCTCCGACTCCTCGCCCAGGTTGCACGGAGAGGCCAACACCACATCCTCCACCGATTCCGTCGGCCGCCGCCGCCGCAGGAAGTCGATCGACCGGTTCCGCGAAACCACCGCCAGCCAGCCGCCCAGGTTTCCCCGCGTCGCACGGAAGCCCTCGGGATTGCGCCATACCTGCATGAAGATTTCCTGGAGTACATCCTCTGCTGCCGCAGGGTCTCGGAGCACGCGCAGTGCAACCGAATACACCACCTTCGAGTAGCGGTCGAACAGCGACGCCATGGCCTGCTCATCCCCGCGCTGCACCCGTGCCAGAAGAGCGGAATCTTCCTCGGCAGAGGACGGCGGTATGTTCAGCACCCTTGTGTCTCTATACATAAAACGCACCCGTACCGGAACCAGATTGGAAAGCCGGAGAGAACCCTTTGGTCACCGGTAACCCAATGCCCAAAGGTGCTTTTCATTCAACATCGCGTCGGCCGTACCGCAGACGCTTTAGCCAGATAACTCTACTCGAAGACGCTCCACCAAGCAGCAACAATCAGGGTGCCCATGTCTCGCTTTTGAAACATGGGGTCTAGCGGCGATCCACCCGCTTCCACTCCCCACCGTTGCGCAAAGGGTATACGCTCGAAGAGGAGCCACCCCGCAACGCATTCATGACGACCGAACCGCACGCCCCTTCCAGCGCCACCCCTCGCCCCGCCAAGCTCCGTCTCGACAAGCTGCTGGTCGACCGCGCCCTCGTCCCCTCCCGCGAACGCGCTCAGGCCTTCATCCTCGCCGGCCGCGTCCTGGTCAACGAGCAGCGCGTCGACAAACCCGGCACCCCCGTCCCCGTGGACGCCACCGTTCGCCTCCTCGGCGACGATCTCCGCTACGTCAGCCGTGGCGGTCTCAAGCTCGAAAAAGCCCTCAGCCACTGGTCCATCGACCTCTCCGACCTGCCCTGCATCGACATCGGGGCCAGCACCGGAGGCTTCACCGACTGCATGCTGCAGCACGGCGCGGCCGGCGTCCTCGCCGTCGACACCGGTTGGGGCCAGATCGCCGAAAAGTTCCGCCACGACCCCCGCGTCACCTTGCGCGAGCGCACCAACGCGCGCCTGCTCAAGCCCGGCGAGCTCATCCCGGCTGATCCTTCCACCACGCCAGCGTTTCTCGCGATGGACGTCTCCTTCATCTCTGCCACGCTCGTCCTTCCCGCCGTCCTCGCCGCCCTCGTGCCCGCAGGCGAGCTCTGGCAGGGCCACGCCGTTATCCTTGTCAAGCCCCAGTTCGAAGCCGGCCGCGAGCACGTCGGCAAAGGCGGCATCGTCCGTGAGCCCCGTGCCCGCCAGCTCGCCATCGACCGCGTCCATGAGGCCGCCCTGGCGCTCGGTGCCTCCGACCTCGAGGTCATCGACTCCCCCATCCACGGCATGGAGGGCAACCACGAGTACCTCCTCCACGCCCGCTTCGGCCAGCAATCCGGCGAATCCTCCAGCGTTTCCCCAGCCTCACCGTCAAAGCCATTACACTAGACAAAGATGCCTCTGGCCGCCATCATCTCCAAGCCACAAAAGCCTGAGCTCAGGACCATTCTGCCTGAGCTCATCACCTGGCTGTCCCATCGTGGATACCATTACCTGCTCGACCCCCACAGCGCGAGCTACATCGACGCCGCCGATCCCATCGAGCGCGAAGAGCTGCCCGACTACAATCCCGACCTTGTCATCGTCCTCGGCGGCGACGGCACCCTGCTCTCCGCCGCCCGTGCCTTCGCCAAGACCGAGATCCCCATCCTCAGCGTGAACCTCGGCTCCCTCGGCTTTCTCACTGAGATCCCCCTGCCCGAGCTCTACTCCATGCTCGAGGCTTGGTGCGCTAACTGCGCCTCCGTCGAGATTCGCAGCATGATGCGCCTCGAGCTCTTCCGCGAGGGCAAATCCTTCCGCACCTGGGACGCGCTCAACGACGTTGTCGTCGCTAAGGGCGCCATCGCCCGCATGGCTGACTTCACCGTCGAGATCGATCAGCAGTTCGTCGCCACCTTCCGCGCCGACGGCGTCATCGTCTCCACCCCCACCGGCTCGACGGCCTATTCGCTCGCAGCCAACGGCCCCATCGTCATGCCGACGGTCAACGCAATGGTGGTCACGCCCATCTGCCCGCACCTGCTCACCATCCGCCCCATCGTGGTGCCCGGCGACGCCACTATCACCGTCCACGTCGAAGGCGTTCCCAGTCAGACCTACCTCACCGTCGACGGCCAGGAGGCCATCGAGATCCATCTCGGCGACAGCATCAACTGCTGCCGCTCCGAGTACAGTGTCCGCCTCCTCCGCCTCCGTCCCAACGGCCTCTTCAATGTCCTCCGCTCCAAACTAAGCTGGGGCGAACGCTAACTCCGCTGGACCTGCCGCGGCCACTTTCGTAGACATAGCCGCGTGCCGCCGCAGTGTCCTGCGTCGTTGTGTTCGTCCTGCGTGGTTTTGTTAAGGGCACGGCTTTAGCCCTGCCGCAAAGCTCTTCAATATCGCCGCGGCTTTAACCGCTGAGGGCAAAGTCCCATCCTGGGCGAGATCCCTCATCGCGAGGGGCTTCGACGAAGGAACCGCAGCCGTACAATCGATCAATGAATCGCCGCACGTTCGTCTCCAGTACCGCCGCCCTCGCCGCGCTCTACGTCCCTGCGGCCCGCGCGCTCGATCCCGCCCCCACCTCCGACCCACTTCCCGAAGCCGTCTCCTCCACCGGCGAGCCGCTCAACCCGCCGGGTATCCGCACCGCCGGCATCCGTATGGTGGCCGTCGTCGGCGGCAAGTACAAGGTCTGGACCAAGAAGGTCGGCAGCGGCAAGGTCAAGGTGCTCCTGCTCCACGGAGGCCCCGGCTTCACCCACGACTACCTCGAGGCCATGGAATCCTTCCTGCCCGAGGCCGGCATCGAGATGTACTACTACGACCAGCTCGGCGTCGGAAACTCCGACATCCCCGACGATCCCTCGCTCTGGAACCTCGCCCGCTACACCGAAGAGGTGGAAGAGGTGCGCCGCGGCCTCGGCCTCGACAACTTCGTCCTCTTCGGCCACTCCTGGGGCGGCATCCTCGCTATGGAGTACGCCCTCAAGTACCAGCAGCATCTCCGCGGCCTCGTCATCTCCGACATGACCGCCGGCATCCAGGCCTACCTCAAGCGCACCGCTAGCATCAAGGAGCAGCTCCCGCCCGCAATCCTGGCGCGCCTTAACTCACTCGAAGTCAAGCAGGACTACGACAATCCCGGGTACGACAAGATCATGATGGAGAATCTCTATCCCAAGATGATCTGCCGCATCCAGCCCTGGCCGGAGCCCGTCACTCGCTCCTTCCGCCTCGCCAATCTGAAGATCTACAACCAGATGCAGGGCAAGAGCGAGTTCCTCGTCACCGGCAACCTCAAGGACTGGGAGCGCTGGGATCGTCTGCATGAGATCAAGGTCCGCGCCCTCACCATCGGCGCCCGCTACGACGAGATGGACCCCGAGGACATGAAGAAGATGGCCACCCTGATGCCCAACGCTACCTCCGCCATCTGCCCCAACGGCAGCCACATGTGCCTCTGGGACGATCAGGAGGTCTACTTCCAGCACCTCCTCGGCTTTCTCCGCACCGTCTAACGCCTACCCGCATCAGGCTTGAGCAACTCCTCTGGACCGCAGCGACGGATCGTCCGTTACCGTCCGTCGCTGCATCGAGCGAACCCGTACCCGCCCCTTCGCCGCCTCTCCTCGCCGCGGTCGTCGCTCGTCCTTGTTGTCCTTCATTTCTGCCGTCGCTGAACGAGGGCGGCTCGCGGCTTCATCGCGAGAGCCGCAGTCGAACGACGCCGATATGTCCACGCTACCAATACCGTTCGAACCTTTCTGCTAATGCGCTCTGGTTCCCGCCAATGTGCTCGGCTCTAAAACGTCGCCGCAAATCGAATGACCAAGCAAGATACAAAAAAGTAGACAAACCCGCTTGACGCCGTCAAGCGTAAGTTGCAACTTTCCATGAACGGCAGCTCGATGCGCTTGGCGACCTCACCCGGAGAGCCCCCCCTGGAGCGCCTTCGTTCCGGTCCGCTCCCTGTAGGCGAACTGGCGCGGGATCTTCCCGTGAGTCGGCCCGCCGTCTCCCAGCATCTCCGCGTGCTCAAACACGCGCAGCTCGTGCAGGATGAGGCGGTCGGCACCCGGCGCTACGACCGATTGAATCCGCGTGGCTTCGCGGACCTGCGACTGTACTTCGACCGCTTCTGGAGCGAGGCTCTGGAGGCTTTCAAAGCAAAGATCGACGAAACCTAGGAGGATGTGAGATGGCGGAGCTGGAAACAATCAACCTCGAACCCACGGCAGTTGCCCTCAACGAGCATGGAACCACGCTGGTGGAGCTCGAGCACCGCGACTTCGAGCGTCATGGTGGAGCCTTCGCAGACATGCGAGACAAGGTCAATGCGGAGGGCGGCTGGGCCGGACTCCTCACCCTGTTTGCCACCCGGGCAGAACAAACCGCCTAAGCACCCACCAAGCGGCGCTACGCATCTCGAAGACCGCAAACAAAAAAAGGAGGGGAGGGCCGACGCCCTCCCCTTTTCTCTGAAGTGAAGCAAGCACTTGAAGCAGATAACTACGCCCGCACAGGCTCTTTTTTCGCGGGGATCTGCTTGATCTCTTCCGAATCGAGATACAGATGTTCCTTGACTATCTGCTCCGGCAGACGGCGAACCCACTGGTTCAAGGAGATGTCGGCGTACTTCGGATTCTTGAACATCTCCAAGAAGATCAGGTCGTCCGTGCCGATGTTCTCGATGACGTGACCCGCAACCGGCGGAACATAGCCCACATCCTGGGGATGAAAGTCCATGGTGCGCGCCTTGCCGCCCGAAGCGAACAGCGTCATTCGCCCCGTACCCTGCATCCAATACTGCCACTCGGACGCATTGGGATGCCAGTGCATCTCCCGCACCGCGCCCGGCTTCAACACCACCATCGCGCAGGAGATCGTCGTGGCAGGGAAGTTCGACTGATCCACAATGCGTACGCTGCCCTGGGCATCTTCGAACTGCGGCTTCATGTCCTCCATGCGGAAGCTGTAGGAGATCTTCGACTCCACCGCCTTGCCGCCCACGGCCTCCTTGTCGGCCTCGAGCGAGCCAGGAATCGTACCCGGCATGATGTACTCTTCGCGCTTCGGCAGCTTCGCCACCGCGCTCGCCGGCAGGTTCATGCTCTTCTGGAGCAGCTCAGGAGGCGTATGCGCCACCCAGTCCGAGATCAGGAACGTCTGGTACTCGGAGAACAGGGCGTTGTCGAACACCAGCAGGAACTCGCAGCCATCCGGGCCCAGGCCCTGGATCGAGTGCGGATAACCGGCAGGGAAGAACCACAGATCACCCTTCTTCACGTCGTCGATGAAGATCGTTCCATCCGGATTCAGCACCGTGATGCGCGCCGAGCCAGTCAGCATCAGCGCCCACTCATTCGCCGTGTGCCAGTGCAGTTCGCGGTAGCTGCCCGCGGTGATCCGCATGTTCACGCCCGCCACATCCTTCGACTGTGGAAGGTCGATCTGCGTCACCTGGCGGGTCCAGCCACCGTCCTGCACCCGGCGATGCGCCAGCTCAAAGGAGTACCAGAAGGTCTCCACATCGCCTGCATCCGTGTCCTCCGGCATAAACGAAGCGGCGTTTTGTGCCTGCAGTGGCTTGTTGACCGGCCCCGGGTTGCTCTGCGAGTTGTTCACCTCGCCGTTGTGAATCTCTGCCCGGGTCTGCGCCAGTGCCGCCGGCGCCATCAGTGCGCTCGCGCTAATCGCTGCCGCTGCCGCGCCCAGAAACGAGCGCCGGTTCATCGCCTCTACTTCCGTTCCGTTCTTCGTGCTCATTACAAAACCTCGAATGTGAACTCTGTCACAGCGTTCATTAGAGGCCTACCCGCAGTTATCAGTCCAACTCTATCTTTGGAAGACAGTCATCCAAAATTTGGATAACTCGATCGACCAGCGATCGGCTTCACCACCTGCTTCGCCACCGCCAGCAGATTGTCTCGTAGCGGATCGGACCGATCTTGCACCACCGCGATTCCAATCTCCGACCGTATGCTCTCCCCCTCCAGCGGCCGGATCCGCAGCACCCGCCGCCGCCGATTCGCCACCCCCTCCGGCATGATCCCGACCCCCATCCCCGCCGAGACCAGCGCCAGCGCCGTGTCCATCTCCGCTGTCTCCTGCACCACCACCGGCGTAAACCCCGCCCGCCGGCAGATCCCCGTCCAGTGCTGATAAAACTCCGGTGCCCAGCGCTGCCCATAGATCACAAACGGCTCGTTGGCCAGCTGCTCGATCGTCAGATTCCGCTCCCGAGCCAGCCTGTGCGTCTTCGGCAGCACCATCACGAACGGCTCGCTATGCAGCGGCGTAATCGCCAGCCGCGGCGCCGTCAGCGGCAGCCGCACAAACCCCACGTCCAGCGTGTGCGCCTCCAGCGCCTCTACTTGCGCCACCGTCGGGAGATTCTTCAACTCCAGCGTCACATGTGGACACCGCTCGCGAAACGCTAACGCAATCGCCGGCACCAGCTCCGGCGTCGCAGAGGCCACAAAGGCCATCCGCAGATGTCCTGCCTCGCCAGATCCCAACCGCGCGGCCCGCCGCTTCGCCTCCTCTGCACCGTCGAGCACCACCTCCGCATCCGCGCGAAAGCTCTCGCCCGCGCGCGTCAGCCGCACCGTGCGCTTGTTGCGCTCCAGCAGCTGCGTGCCCAGGTCATCCTCCAGCGCCTTGATTTGCGCGCTCAGCGCCGGCTGCGAGAGATGCAACTCCCGCGCAGCGCGGCTGAAGTTCAGCGAGCGCGCCACCGCAAGAAACGATCGTAGCTGTCGAAATTCCATGCCTATCCGCCCCAGCCTCTACGATAGAGCACCGCCGCACCCACGCGTAGCCTCAGCCTCCCATCGCCTCACCCCAACTGCGAAACCCTTTGCTAGAATCGCTCCACCCACATCTCATCCGCAGGAGCTTTCATGAAGGCTTGTCGCGGCGCAATAAAGCACCTCAGCCCGCAGAAAAGGGGAGACATCGTAGGGGAGACATCGTCTCCCCCTTTCTTATTGCCGTCTGCAATCCGATCGAACCTAGCTAGCGCCGTAGCTTCACCACCGGCGCGCCTGTCGGGTGGCAGAACACCTTGCCATGGCTCAGCGCGATCTTCCGTTGCGCCAGCCCCGCCATCTCCGGATCGTGCGTCACCATCACGATCGTGTGTCCATTGCGGTGCAGATCGCCCAGCAGGTTCGCCACAATCGCCTGGTTCGCCGCGTCCAGATTTCCCGTCGGCTCATCGGCCAGCAAAATCGGCGGATTATTGATCAGCGCACGCGCAATGCAAACCCGTTGCTGCTCGCCGCCCGAAAGCTCGCTCGGCAGATGCGACACCCGCTTGCCGAGCCCGACCTTCTCAAGCGCCGCCCTCGCCTCCGCCTCATCCGTCATCGAGTGGAAGTACTGCGCCAGCATCACATTCTCCAGCGCCGACAAATAAGGAATCAGGTGGAACTGCTGAAAGATGAATCCAATCTTGTCCGCGCGAAACCGGTCCAGCTCCTTCGCTGCCAGTGACGCCGTATCCACGCCATCGATCTTCAGCGACCCGCCTGTCGGCCGGTCCAGACATCCCAGCAGATTCACGAGCGTGCTCTTACCCGAGCCCGAGGGCCCCGTGATCGCCACCCACTCGCCGGCCACAATCGAGAACGTCGCGGCATCGAGCGCCCGCACCACGCCGCCGTGTCCGGCATACTCCCGCGTCACGCCGTCCAGCGCAATCACGGCGCACTCCGCTCGCGTCTGCTCGGCCACCGCCTGCTCCACCACCTCCGCGACCACCTTCTCCACTCCGTCCGCCATCACTCCGCCTTCCAAAGCTCTACTCGCCCTTCAAC
>FSWS01000092.1_pt1 | contig 11838 bp, 10 predicted proteins | sample 1638091 | NCBI WGS metagenome assembly FSWS01 (sample SAMEA3914788, study PRJEB12502) | metagenome | biome: forest; material: soil | place: Canada | collected 2011-07-03 | depth 0.1 m
CAAGCACCCCTCCCCCGACAGCGCCCCCATCCACCCCAGCGATCCCTCCGCCCACCGCATCCAGATCAACTGCCACTGCACCATGCCCGACGACCTCCCCATGGCCCGCGTCCACGCCGTCATCACCGCCTTCGAGGACGCCTTCAAGCTCGACTCCCCCGAGGTCAGCCGCCTGCTCATCCACCCCGAGCCCGCCACCGACAACCGCCGCTAGCCCCCAACCCTGTATCCTGAACTCACCCATGCGGCGACTCTTCAACATCCTGCTCGGCGCCTTGGCCATGCTTGCCGTCGGGCTTCTCTCGACCTTCCTCACCATGCGCCTCGCCATCCACGGCCGCGAGGTCGAGGTTCCGAACCTCGCCGGCCTCACCGTGCAGGAGGCCATCGACCAGACCGCCCAGGCCGGTCTCACCCTGAACGTCGAGAACCGCTTCTACTCCACCGTCACGCCCTCCAGCCGCGTCCTCTCGCAATCCCCCAGCCCCGGCTCCAAGGTCCGCCGCCAGTGGGCCGTCCGCATCACCGAGAGCCTCGGCCCCCAGCGCGTCTCCGTCCCCAACGTCATCGGCATGACCGAGCGCGCCGCCGCCGTCAACATCCGCCGCCTCTCGCTCGAGCTCGGCACGGTCGCCTACATCCCCACGCCCGGCACTCCCGGCATCGTCCTCACTCAATCCCCCACCCCCGCGGCAGAGGGCATCGACGGCCCCCGCATCAGCCTCCTCGTCAGCGAAGCCGAGACCGCTCCGCGCACCATCGCGGACGCCAACCAGCCCTCCGATCCGAATCAGCCCACCGCAGCCGCCGGGCAACCGCAGACCGCCATCCCCGCCAATGCGTCCACTCCTGCCAATGGCGCAGCCGAGGCCTACGTGATGCCGAACCTCATCGGCCTCAGCCTCGCCGCTGCCTCCGCGCGCGTCTCCGCCATCGGCCTGCACATCACCAGCATCGAAGCCCTTCCCTCCACCATCCGCCCAGTCGCCTCGATCCCCAGCCCCGACACCCACGGCGACATGCAGCCGGTCGCGCCCCCCGCGCCCGTCACCCTCGCAAACACCGTCGTCTCGCAGGCCCCCGTCGCCGGCCGCCGTGTCACCAAGGGCGACCCCATCCACATCACCCTCAGCCACTAACGACTAGGCGACTCGCTCCACCACCACCGCATAAAATCCGTCGCAGCCATGCCCGCCCGGCAGCGTCCGCAGCGCCCCGTCCCGCACCGCCGAGCCCAGCTCGATGCCCTCCCGCAGCACTCCCGAAGCCCGCAGCGATCCCAGCAGGCCATCGATAGGAACCCGGCGGAATTCCGGGCCCGTAACCACCGCGTCCACCACGCGTTCGTTCTCCTCCGCCTCCAGCGAGCAGGTCGAGTACACCAACCGCCCGCCCGCCGCCAGCCGCTTCAACGCCCCGCTAAGAATCGCCTTCTGCCGCACCGCCTGCCGCGTCAGCTCCTCCATCTGCAGACGATGACGAATCTCCGGATTCCGCGCCAGGGTCCCCGTCCCACTGCACGGCACATCGCAGAGGATCAAGTCGAAGTCACCCTCATTCTTCTTCTCAGCAGCACTCGCATCGGCAACCGCACACTTCACCCGCGCGCCATATCCATACCGCGCGAGCCGAGCCTCCATCTGCGCCGTCCGCCTCCCGCTCACGTCGGTCGCCAGCACCTCGGCTGCCGACTCGCGCGCCGCCAGCACCAACGTCTTCCCGCCCGGAGCCGCGCAGCAATCCCAAATTCTCTTGGCATTCGGCACGGCCACAGCCGCCAGCTCCGCCACCAGCCGCGATCCATCATCCATGAACGGCAGCACATCGCCACCAACCTCGGCGAACATCGTCGCCTCGTCCGGCTCGCGCTGTCCCGCCTCGCAGATCTTCAGCGCCGCCTCGCGTCCATACACCGCCACCCAGCGCTCCACCAGCCAGCGCGGATGCGCCAGCCGCTCGGCAAACGCCGCCGTCGACTCGAAGAGGCGGGTCCCCGGCTTCTGCGCCGCCGCCACCTTGCGCAGCACCGCATTCACCATGCCCGTCGCAAAAGGCTCTCCAAACGCGCGGCACAACTCGACACTCTCGCTCAACGCTGCATGCGCCGGAATCCGGTCCATGTGCAGCAGCTGAAACGCTCCCAACCGCAGCGCCAGCGTCACCGACTCCGCCAGCCTCTGTTCCGGCCGCTCCAGATATCCGCGCACCCGCGCGTCCAGCGCAATCTCCCACCGCAGCACGCCCATCACCAGCGCCGTCGCCAGATTACGATCTTCCGCCGACAGCGCCTCGGTCCGAGCCGAGTGCAGCAGCTCATCGCTGTGTCCCTTGCCCTGCCCCACCAGCATCAAAATCTCGAACGCCACCCTCCGCGCCGGCGTCAGTTTCGCCAGCGACTCCGCAGCCGACAGCGTCGGCCCCGCGCTCGCCGGCCGCCGCCGAACCGGCCCCTTCGCAGCCAAGCCCTTCGCGCTCACAGCCTGCGCCCTGCTCTGGCCTTTCCCTAATCCATGTTCCCTGTTCCCTGTTCCCTGCTTTTTCATCTTCCCAACCGCTCGCCGCCGCCCACCTGAAAGCCGCGCAGGAACTCCGCCGCCGCCATCCGTTTCTTGCCTTCCATCTGAACCTCCACAAACTCGACGACTGTTCCTTCGCCACAGCCCACCAGCATGCGATCGCGATCGCTGCCAATCACGCCAGCCTCCACCGCAACCGCCACATCCACCAACCGCATCCGGTGCACGATCAGCTTCTTTCCGCGCAGCGTCGTATGCGCCCCCGGCCAAGGCTGAAATCCTCGCCAGCGATCATAGATCTGCTTCGCCGTCCGCGCAAAATCGATCCATCCATCCTCGCGCGTCAGGATCGGCGCCAGCGTCGCGCAGGCATGATCCTGCACCTCCGGCACAATCGTTCCCGCCTCCAGCCCCGCCAGCGTCGCCACCGTCAACTCCGCCCCCGTCGCCGCCAGCGTCTCGAAGACGTCCACCGCCGTCTCCTCCAGTCCAATCGGCACCACCTGCGCCAGCAGCATCGGCCCGGTATCGAGCCCCGCCTCCAGCAGCATCGTAGTCACGCCCGTCACCCACTCGCCATTCGCCACGGCCCACTGAATCGGCGCGGCACCACGATACTTCGGCAGCAACGACCCATGCAGATTGATATTCCCATAGCGCGGCAGTTCCAGCATCCACTGCGGAATAATCCGCCCATACGCAACGACCAGGATCGCGTCCGGACGAATCGCCTCCAGCCGCTCCCGAAACTCCACATTGTTCTTTATCTTCTCCGGCTGCACCACCGGAATCCCATGCGCCAGCGCCGCCCGCTTTACCGGCGGCGCCTGCATCTCCATGCCGCGGCCCGCCGCGCGATCCGGCTGCGTCACCACCAGCGCGACCTCATAGCCCGCCGCCAGCACCGCCTCCAGCGTCCCTACCGCAAACTCCGGCGTCCCACAAAAAACCAGCTTCATCCATCCCCGCACTTCGTGCCGTCTTGGACCGCTTCGCGGTGAGAGCGTGGCGGTGCGTTAAATGTACTCTCCGCGGAAATTTCACTGCGGAGATTCTAGTGCCCACTCGGACGCGATGCCATTGTCCGCAGAGCGAACACTCTTACCGCGAAGTAGGCCGATACCGCACGAAGCACCTCTGGGAAGTGGTCGAGTGCCGTGCAAAGCAATCACGCCTCCAAAGATGTCAAAATCAACTCGGAGTGCGACACCAATCGCACCACCGACGCTCTCACGGTGAAGCCGTCCAATACGATCCGAAGCACTACCACTCGCCGTTTTTTTGCATCTTCTTGATCCTGCGCAGCACCAGGTCCCGCTTCAGCCGGCTCAACCGTTCGATAAACAGGATCCCGTCCAGATGATCGATCTCATGCTGCATGCACCGACCCAGCAGCTCCGTGCCTTCGATCTCGAAGGTCTTGCCCGTCACATCCTGCGCCCGCACCCGCACCCACTCGGCACGCGTCACCTTCTCGCGAATCTCCGGCAGGCTCAGGCAGCCTTCCTCCTCCACCGTCTTGCCGGTGCGGTCGATGATCTCCGGATTAATCAGTACGACCTTCTCCTTCGGATTCTTCTTGAAGCTCACGTCGATCACCGTGATCCGCTGCGAGATGCTGATCTGCGGCGCCGCCAGCCCGATCCCCTGCGCCGCGTACATCGATTCGAACATCTCCTCCACCAGTTGTTTCAGCTCGGCGTCGAACACCGTCACCGTCTCGCCGGGCTTGGCGAGCACCGGATCCGGATACTTCACAACTTCATGAATCTTTCCCACTCGTTTTTTACTCACGTCTTCTACTCGCAATCTCTTAGCTTTTCACTTCCACCGGCCACACTCAGTACGCCCGAATCTGTTCACAGTACCCGCGATAGTTCCGTTCCAACTCACGTAGCGAATCTCCACCGAACTTCTCCAGCAGCAGCCGCGCCACGGTCAAAGCCACCATCGCCTCCGCCGCCACGCCCGCCGCCGGAACCACACACACGTCGCTGCGTTCATACGCCGCTTTCACCGGCTCCCGGGTCTCGAAGCTCACCGAGCCCAGCGGCCGCCGCAGCGTCGAGATCGGCTTCAGATACCCGCGCACGACGACATCCTCACCATTTGAGATGCCGCCCTCGATACCACCCGCATTATTCCGCTCCCGCGAGAACTTGGTAAACCCGGCATCGTCCGCGCCCTCATATCCAATTGCGTCATGCACCGCCGAGCCAACCGACTCCGCCGCCGTCACACCGCGCCCGATCTCGACCGCCTTCACCGCCTGCAGACTCATCACCGACTGCGCCAGCAGCCCGTCCAGCCGTTCATCCCAGTTCACATGCGTGCCCACGCCCGGCGCCAGTCCGTGCACCACGACCTCAAAGACCCCGCCAACGGTGTCGCCCGTGCGCAACACCGCGTCCACCTCGGCCTTCATCCGCGCCTCGGCCTCTGCGTCCACGCAGTTCAGAAAGATCTCGTCTTTCGCATTCGCGGCAACGATCTCCTCCCAAGCGGCATCGCGCCCGAGCTCCGCCTTGCCCACGCGAATCACATGGCTCCCGACAGAGATTCCCAACGGCGCCAGCAGCAGCTTCGCCAACGCACCGCAGGCCACGCGCGCCGCGCTCTCCCGCGCCGAGGCCCGCTCCAGCACATACCGCGCGTCCTTGAAGTCGTACTTCAGCGCGCCCGCCAGATCCGCGTGTCCGGGCCGCGGCGACGCCACCGCTTTATGCTTCTCCGGGTCGCCCACCTCGACCGGCAGAATCTCCGTCCAGTTCTTCCAATCGTTGTTGGCAAGCGTCATCGCCACCGGCGACCCGATCGTTTTGCCATGCCGCACGCCGCTCAGGATATGCGCTTTATCGCGCTCGATCCGCATCCGGCCGCCACGCCCATACCCCTGCTGCCGCCGCCAAAGCTCCCGGTCGACGAACTCTTGGTCTACGACCACGCCTGCCGGCAATCCCGACACCATCGCCACCAGGCTCTCGCCGTGGCTCTCCCCCGCTGTACTGAATCGAAGCATGGACCTCTCGACAGTCTCTTGAACGCTATGGAACCAAACATAAATTGTAACAATTCCTTGGAGATTGAACGCCGCCGCCCGACGGTAAATCTCCCCCGTCAGCCCAAAATGAAGTCTTTCCCATTCAGGTGAGAAACTGGAAGTGGAAGATTCACGTAGGAGCAAGCAGTTTTGATCATCCGCAACTTCGAGTACCTGCTGGCACTCAACCAGGAAAAGCACTTCGCCCGCGCCGCCGCCGCCTGCCGCGTCTCCCAGCCCACCCTCTCCGCCGGCATCAAGCAGCTCGAAGAGGATATGGATGTCCTGATCGTCAAGCGCGGCCAGCGCTTCGAAGGCTTCACCCGCGAAGGCGAGCGCGTCCTCGCCTGGGCCCAACAGATGATGGATGACTGCAGCCGCCTCAAGCAGGAGCTCCATGAGCTCCGCGATACCGGCATGCAGGGCCCCTTCCGCCTCGGCATGCTCCCCGCCACCTCCGCCCTCGCCTCGCTGCTCACCGTCACCTTTGCCGAGCGCTTCCCCGCCCTCCAGATCTCGATGGAGACCGCCGACCCCGAGCGCCTCCTCAAGATGCTCCGCCAGGGCGAAATGGACGTCGCCCTCATGCACCTCGACCAGCCTGCCGGCGAGGGCCTCGACATCTACGCCCTTTACCGCGAACGTATGTTCCTCTTCACCACATCCGAAGTCGGCAACAGCCGCCGCGTCTCTTGGGACGACGTAGCTGCCCTGCCTTTATGCCTGCTCCGTTCTGCCATGCCGCGCACCGCCGAGCTCCAATTGGAGAAGGCCGCCAAGGTCATCCACACCGACTCGCCCGCCGTCCTCGCCGCCCATATCGCCTCCGGCCGCTGGTCGACCGTCCTCCCGCAATCGCTGGTCAGCACCCTGACCAAAACGCCCGCCCTCCGTGCCATCGCCATCGCCAAGCCCAACGAGCAGGTCAACGTCGGCTTCGTCACCGTCAAGAGCGATCCCCTGCCCGCCGCCGTCCACGCCCTGATGGAGATGGCCCACGCCCCCGACCTGGTCGCCGCCATCCGCGCCATGCTCGCCGCCCACGAAGAGTGCGTCGCACCCAGCCCCCGCAAACTCGCCCAGGCCACACCCTAGCGTCCTAGGATCAGACCTCCGCTCTGTTCTTCTTTGGCTTGTCATCCCCGAAGGGGATCTGCGTCTGCCTTTGTTCTTGCTGTTGTGCGTTTTGCCGTTGCTTGTTCTTGCCGTCATCCTTGCGCAGCGCAGCGAAGGACCCAGGTACCGTCCAAACCGCCGATACCGCAGGCACCTTTCAACCCGTACTCCGACCTCTCTCCCCCCTTCAGCAGCAACAGGACAAACCCCTTGCGCCGATAGACAAAATCTATCAATCAATCAAAATTTCCTGTTTGATCAGCCTCCCGCGCGATGCCATCCTGAAACAGTTATGTCAGAGAAGCACGCCCTCCTCGAGAGCTACACCCCGCACCGGACCATGATCCTCAAGGAACTTGACTCCACCCTCTCCGCCGTCAACGAAGCCGAAGTCTCCGTCGCGCAGCGCATGATCCTCTCCGCCAAGCGCGTATTTGTAACCGGCGCAGGTCGCAGCGGATTGGCGCTCAGGATGGCGGCCATGCGCCTCATGCATCTCGGCCTCACCGTACATGTCACGGGCGAGATCACCGCTCCGGCCATCGCGCAGGGCGACCTTCTCATCGTCGCCTCGGGCTCCGGCACCACCGCCGGCGCGGTCCACGCCGCCGAGGTCGCGCGCAAAGTCGGCGCCGATGTCCTCGCCCTCACCACCGCACCGGAGTCGAAACTCGGCGTGCTCGCGCAGGGCCTCGTCGTCATCCCCGCGGCCACCAAGCAGGACCACGGCGGTGCTCGCTCCGAGCAGTACGCCGGCGCGCTCTTCGAGCAAAGCGTCCTCCTGCTCACCGACGCCATGTTCCAGCGTATGTGGCGCGAGCGCGGCGAAAGCGCTGAGGAGCTCTGGAAGCGCCACGCCAACCTCGAGTAAATCCCTCGACATCGCCTCAGGATCTCTTTGCCAGCTCCCCGGCAAATGCTTACGTCAGTCGCGTCTCAAACGACTGATCTTTTCCCCACGTCAGAACCGAGTACCAAAACGGAGAACACCATGAAGCTGCAAGTTGCCATAGATCTTCTTTCCACCGCCGACGCCCTCACTTTGCTCACCAAGGTCGCCGAGTACGTCGACGTCATCGAGCTCGGCACCCCGCTTATCAAGCAGCAGGGCCTCAGTGTCGTCACCAACGTGAAGGCTGCCTACCCCAACAAGCTCGTCTTCGCCGACATGAAGACCATGGACGCCGGTGAGCTCGAAGCCGACCTCGCCTTCAAGGCAGGCGCCGACATCATGACCGTTCTCGCCTCCGCCGCCGACAGCACCATTGCTGGCGCCGTCAAGGCCGGCAAGGCGCACGGCAAGGCCGTCGTCGCCGACATGATCGGTGTTGCTGACAAGGTCACCCGCCTCAAGGAACTGAAGGCCCTCGGCGTCAGCTGGGTCGAGCTGCACGCCGGTCTCGACGAGCAGGCGCAGGCTGGCTACACCATCGACAGCCTCCTCGAAGCCGGCCGCACCGCCGACGTTGCCTTCTCGGTCGCCGGTGGCATCAACCTCGATCGCATCGGCAGCGTTGAAGCTGCGGGCGCGACCATCGCCGTTGCCGGCGCCGCCATCTACGGCGCCGCCTGCCCTGCCACCGCCGCCAAGGCTCTTCGCGAGAAGATCCAGAAGCTCGGCTAATCACCGCACATCAGTTTTGGGTGGAGGAGACAGGGCTGTATGCCCTGTCTCCTTTTTGTTTGTGCTCTTGTCTGTTTCTGCCGTCATCTGAACGCAGCGAAGGACCCGGTACCACCCGCACCACCCATACCGCCGGGCACCTTCACCCCATGCACCCGTAGCACTCTCACCGGAGCGAAACTCCCTACTCGTCCTTCAAATAAGCCTGCGAGTTCAACAACGGCCGCTCCATGCTCCGCACCCACTCCGTCATCCCTGCGCCGTTCTTGCCGTTCGCCAGCTCCCGGCCGAATTCCCCCCGCATGTTCTGCATCTTCGCCTCGAGATCGTCCAGCGCGCTCAGCACTACAGCCTCCGGCGTCATCGGCAGCTTCGGCGAGCCGAACTCATACCGCCCATGATGGCTCAGGATCATGTGCTCGACCAGCACCCTTAGCTTCTCCGGAAAGCCCGTCAGCGTCTGCACCTTCTCCCGCAGCATCCCCTGCGCAATCGAGATGTGCCCGATCATCTGCCCCTCGATCGTGTACGAGAAGCTGTTCTTCCACGCCAATTCGCGCGTCTTGCCAATGTCATGCAGGATCGCTCCCGTCACCAGCAGATCCGGATCGACCTCGGGATAAAACGGAGCCGTCGCCAAGCATACCCGCACCAGCAGCAACACATGCTCCAGCAGCCCTCCCAGCCACGCATGATGCAGCATCTTCGCCGCCGGCGCCTGCCGAAACGCCGCGCCAATCTCCGCATCATCCAAGAACGAAAACACCAGCCGCTTCAAATCCTCGTTGCGGAACGCCGTCACATATCCGCGCAGCTCCGCCCACATCTCGTCAACATCGAACCGCGTCGCCGGCAGGTAGTCCGCCGGATCGATCTCCGACTCCGCCGCGAACCGCATCTTCTGCAACGTGATCTGAAACTTCCCTTGATATTTCGAGATCTGCCCCTGTGCCTTCACATAGCAGCCCTCGCTGCAGCTCGCCAGCCCCTCGGCAAACTCCTCCCACATCCGTGCCTCAAGCGAGCCCGTCTTATCGCTCAGCGTCAGCGCCAGATACTGCCCACCCTGCTTCCGCTCCCGCACCTGCATCGACGACAGCGCAAAGTACGAGGTCACAAACTCATTGTCGAACTTCACCGCATCCGCAACATAAAACTCTTTCATAGACCTCCAGCATACCCGCGCCGCCGCCCGCATAAAAGCGAAACGCGAGAGCCGAAGCTCTCGCGTTGCCTGTTCCTCTGCTCTCTCGAACTAAATCGGAGGCGCAGTCGGATTCGGGTTGGACGGCGTGGCCGGCGGATTGCCCCCCGCAGCCGGCGCATTCGGAGCCGGCTGCGTCGCCGGCGGCAGCGTAGATCCGCCATTGGTCGTCGGAGTCGGCGCCGAAGCGGCAGGCATGTTCTGGTCCGCCGGATGATACGGCGTCGGATAGGTGCCATCCGGATTCTTCTGCGGAACCGCGTTCGGATCCTTCGGCTTCGGCTGCAACCGCTCCTTCGCCTGGCCCTTCACGTGCTTCTTCTTTTTCTTCTTGGCCGTATCGCCGTTCAGACCCAGGGGAGCGGCCTGAACCTGCGCCGTCGCCTTCTCGTCGGCGGTCATCGCCGTCGGAGTCGCCAGCACCTTATCGGTCGCCTTGTCCTTCTTCGCCTTGACCTTCTTGGCCTTCACGAACTGCGCCCGAGCCGCGTAGCGCGTCTTCTCCGCCGGGGCCGCCTTCGGAGCCATCGGATCCGAAGTGTTTCCGTCCTCGCCCACCGACAGCGGGTTCGTGTCCTCCGTCGTCGTCGTTCCCGGTGCCAGCGACGCTCCACTTCCCGCCGCCTGCGCCGAGCCCGCACCGCGGTCGGTTCCCGTCGCAGCCGTCATCGGTCCCGGCGGCAGTGCCTGCTCCGGAGCCTGGCCAAACCGGATCTTCTCCCGCTTCACCTTCTTCGGCTTGCCGTGTTTATCCAACTTCAGCACCGCCGGCTTCGCTGTGGCCGCCGGGGCCGGCGCAGCCGCCATCACCACTCCGCCGCGATTGAACCGGTTCTTCTTCTTCGCCGCCTTCTTTTCCTTCTTCGAAAGCGGAGCGCTATACGCCGTAAACACTGGCTTGGTCTGCTTCGAGCTCGCGCCCGAGTCCACAAAGCCCGGCTTGATATCGATGTACGCCTCTTCGCGCAGCTTGCCCAGATACGCGCGCAACGCTGGCTGCATCTGCGCCGTGTACATCGCCTCTTCGATCTGGGGCTCGATCGCCTTCAGCGCCGGAATACCCGCGTCGTTGTGCTCTGTAACCTCGAGGATCACAAATCCCTGGCGCGTCCGGATCGGAGCCGTAAACTGCCCCGCCTTCAGATCGAAGGTCTGATCCTCCAGCACCTTCGCCAGCCCGCCGCGCTTGAAGGCTCCCAGATCGCCGCCCTGCGCCGCCGTCGGTCCGCCCGAAACCTGCTTCGCCAGCGCGTCGAACTTGTCGCCCGCCTGCAGCTGCCGCTCGATTCCGTCGGCCTTGGCCTTCGCCTGCGCCACCACCTCATCGTTCGCGTCCGCCGGGGTCGGCACCAGGATCTCACTCAGCCGAATCTGCTCCGCCTGAGCGTACTCCTGCTTATGCTCCTCGTAGTACGCCTGTTCCTGCGCCGGCGTCATCTGCAGATGGCGGCCCACCTCATCCCGCACCACCTGCTGCGTGATGATGGTGTTCCGGATATTCGCCTTGAAGTCCTCGAAGGAAACGCCCTGCTCCTGCGCCGCCTTCTCTAGGTCCTCCATCGTATCCAGGTGGTTCTGTTTGCGGATCTCATCCAGCCGGCGAATCACCTCCGCATCGGCGTTGATGCTCAGCTGCTTGCCACGGGACAGCAGCAGCTGCTGGTCGATCAGATCGCGCAGCACATCCTTCTGCCGCGCCTCCATCTGCGCCGGCGTCGCCCCCGCCTGCTGCCCATCCTGCACCAACTGCTGCTCCGCGCGCTGCAGGTCGCTGCGGCTGATGATCTGATCGTTGATCTGTGCGATCACATCCTCCACCACCACGCCGTTCGGCGTAATCGCGGGAGAGGCAGGCAGAACTATCTGTGGGGTCGGTTCATTGATCGGACTTTGATACTGCGAGGACTGGGCTATCGCGATCTGTGCCGCCGCCAGCACCACCGCACCCGTCATGACTGCGAACCTCACTCCAAAGCCACGACCGCGGCCACATTCGCGCTCCGCCATCTTCTGCAACTCTCTTGAAGTCATCTTTACCTGCAAACTCTTCCCGGCGAGAACGCCAAACACCGTTTCCCCCGCTACCTTTGCACGTTCCAGCTTGTCTTTCGCCCCTGCACCACTACCGAGGGTTAGACGCCAGCGAACGCCGATGGTATTCGGTGCCTCTCATTCTAACTGCCTCTCCCGTCAACGCGCGAATCTTCTGCGAAGCCCCCGCCCGCGCTCGTTCCTACCCTTGTTCCTCCCACCCGCGTTCCCCCACCCGCGTTCCCCCGGCTGGTGTTTGTTTCCGCCGTTGCTTGTCCTTGCCGCTGCCTCCCCCCTCCCCCTGTCC
>FSWS01000105.1_pt1 | contig 11773 bp, 8 predicted proteins | sample 1638091 | NCBI WGS metagenome assembly FSWS01 (sample SAMEA3914788, study PRJEB12502) | metagenome | biome: forest; material: soil | place: Canada | collected 2011-07-03 | depth 0.1 m
AATCCCCCTCTACCTATTCGCCTCCGTGGGGCAATGCTCCAGGAGCCCTCGAAACAAACCGCAACGAGGAACGAACCAAAGCACACCGACCAACGGGGCCACGAACCAGAGAGACTCACACCTGCTCCCTCAGGCATCTCGCGACAACTCTCCGCACCGCCAAAACGCTGTCAATCCCCGGAGCCCACAAAATCGAGAAATCGCCAATAAAGACGCACCTTTCTGCGCCAAAGAAATGTACCAATCTACCCTGATCAATCCCATACAATACAAAATAGAGAGAGAAAAGAAGAGCGCGAGGGGAGAGCCTTTTGCATGGCCTAGAACTCGTTAAGTTTGAAGATTTTATCCATAAGTCCTTCGCCGTGAATGTTTTGACGTAATGAGTCATATGCAAATCATTTGTTTTGAATATTTTGCATCCAGGCAATAGGGGGGTCCCCCCGCGAAAGGGCAAATACATGTCGCTCGCTCCCGGCCTCAACGGCCCGCTCAACACCGCCGAAGACCGCACCCGCATTGCCGAGCAGGAGCGCCAGCTCGCCTTTCCCGCCTTCGACGCCCACGCCGCCTGGTCCCTCGGCAACACGCTCCGCCGTCTCGCCGTCGAGCGCAACTACAGCCTGGTCATCGACATCCGCCGCTTCGGCACCCCCTCCGAGCAGCTCTTCTACGCCGCCCTCCCCGGCACCACTCCGGACAACGGCCGCTGGGTCCAGCGCAAATCGAATGTCGTCGCCCGCTTCCACCGGAGCTCCTACGCCGTCGGCCTCGCCCTCTCCGAAAGCGACACCACGCTCGCCGAAAAGTACGCCCTTCCCGAGGCCGACTACGCCACCCACGGCGGCGCCTTCCCGCTCTCAGTCACCGGCGCCGGCATCCTCGGCAGCATCACTGTCTCCGGCCTGCCCCAGCGCGCCGACCACGAGCTCGTCGTCGAAGCCCTCTGCCTCGAGCTCAACCGAGACTACGCCGCCCTCAAACTCCGCAGCATCTAGTTTTGGGTTGACCTCCGGAGGGGATCCACTTCTGCTTCCGCCGTCGCCCTGCCCCTTTGGTTGTCATCCCCGAAGGGGATCTGCTTCTAGAATCGGATCGGCTTCGCACCGGACAGATCCGCTCTCACCCGTTCCATCGTATCCAGATAGAACGCCAGATTGTGGATCGAGTTCAACGTCGCGCTCAGCGCCTCGCCGGCCACGAACAGATGCCGCAGATAAGCCCGCGTGTAGCGTCGGCACACCATGCAGCCGCATGCCGCATCGATCGGTCCCTGATCCTCGGCATACTCCTTGCGCTTGATATTCATGCGCACGACCTTGCCATCCTCGCGCGCGAACACCAGTCCATGCCGTCCCGCGCGGGTTGGTAGCACGCAGTCCATCATATCCACGCCCATCCGCGCGTACTCCTCGATCTCGTCCGGATAGCCGACGCCCATCACATAGCGCGGGCGGTCCTTCGGCAGCCACTCCAGCGTCCGCGCGATCATCTCCCGCGTGACCTCGCGCGGCTCGCCGACCGCGAGACCACCGATCGCGTACCCCGGAAAGTCTATCTCCACCAACCGCTCGGCCGACTCCTGCCGCAGGTCCGCATACATCCCGCCCTGCACGATCCCGAACTGACTCTGCGTCTTCCCACCGAGCTTCTCGAACCACGGAACCCGCTGCTTATTCGCCTCGAAGTGCTCCTTTGACCGCGCCGCCCAAGCATGCGTCAGCCCCATCGACTGCTTGGTCCGCTCATGGCTCGCCGGATGCTCGACGCACTCGTCGAACACCATTGCGATATCCGCGCCTAGCGCGATCTGCACATCCATCGAGTGCTCCGGCGAGAAGAAGTGCTTGCTCCCATCCAGATGCGACCGGAACTCCACCCCTTCTTGCGTGATCTTCCTGAGCGCACTCAGGCTGAACACCTGGAAGCCGCCCGAGTCCGTCAGCATCGGCCGCTCCCAGCCCATGAACTGGTGCACGCCGCCCATCCGCCGGATCAGCTCATGTCCCGGCCGCAGATACAGGTGATACGTATTCGCCAAGATGATCTGCGCGCCCTTACCCGCCGCGCCGTTCACCTCCAGGATTTCCTGCGGCACCGCCTTCACCGTCGCCGCCGTCCCCACCGGCATGAACACCGGTGTCTCCACCACTCCGTGCGGCAGCGTCATCCGGCCTCGCCGACCACCACCCTCACTCGTCCGATCAACCGCAAACCCTAAACCCATCCTTAGATTCTATGGGCACAGCCTCGCGCTACTCACCCATACCGCGACCGTCACCGCCTAAGCCTACTTCTCCACCAGCGCCACCGCCTGCGCCACTGTAATATCCGGCGGCAGGATCTTGAAGTCCGCGTGCTCCGCGTGCTCCTGCTTCCCAATCGCCTTGAAGAAGATCGCCCGTCCCGTCACATCCGTGTCCAGCGACTGCGTCTTCCACTCCGTCCCATACACCGGTCCCGTATGCACCGGCTCCCGCGTCGTCGAGAAGTGGCTGCCCGCCTTGATCGTCGCCACCAGCCCAAACGCGATATTCACGTCCTCCGGCAGTCGCCCATCCAGCTCCCGCAGCCGCATCTTGCCCGTCTCCACTACCACCGAGCCCACCATCCCATGCAGGATCCGCTCTTCCATCGACTGCGGCGCGTATGCCGGATTCGGCTTGAAGTCCACCCGCAGGTAGCTTCCCTCCTGCCGCGGATTCTCAAACAAAAACGCCTTGGGGAGCAGGTTCAACATCTCCCGCGCGTGCTGCTCGTCGTTCTTCAGCGTCTGCTCCCGCCGCGCAAACGCATCCGGATGCGCGGCAGTCTCCGCCAGCCGCGCCCGTTCCGCCGCCAACTTGTCGCCCGTCAGCGGCTGCCCATCCACCGCCAGCAGATACCTCACCTTGCCCGCCGACGTCTCTGCCACGAGCTCCCGCCACAGATGCCCGCCCGTCCGCTCCGAGCGCTCCTCCGACAGGTACTCATAGCGCTCGCGGTGCTGCTCCGCCTCGTTCTCCTGCACAACCATCGCGAGGATCGCCGCCCGCGGATTGAGCGAATTCATCTGCGCCCGCGCCATGTTCCCCAAGCCACTCGAAACCCCAACCATCACCAGCATCGGGATCAGACGCCGAACACCTAGCTCCACCACCGAACGATCCAAACGACCCATCGGTCGATCATACCGCGCTCCCCAGGGAGATCTTCCCACCGCCTCCCCACCCCGGCGTACCCGTACCAACCTCAAAAGGAGATTTACCGAACTGTAAACCTCTGTTCACGTCTGCCGCGTATCAATGATCCGTTCACTAAATACCAACAACTTACGCACCGAGGAACTCATGATCACGCACATCCGGAAAGTTCTCGCGTTTGGCTTGTCCTCCACCTTGTTCCTGAGTGGTTGCGGCACTGGGCTCACGCTTACGCCTCTCCCCGTAGCCCCGACCCCCACCGCGACCACCGCCCAGGCGGCCATCAAGCACATCGTCGTCATCTTCCCCGAGAACATCTCCTTCGATCACTACTTCGGCACCTATCCCAATGCGGCCAACCTGCCCACCGACAAGGTGCAGTTCACCGCCGCCGCCGGTACCCCGATTCCGGACAACTACGTCTCCAATCCGACCCTGCTCACGGCCAATCCCAACCTGAACACCGCCAACAACGCGACCCTTAAGGCGGGTAGCCTCAGCTACACCTCTGAGGCCTTCAATCCCTTCCGCCTCGACATCCTGCAGGCCGCCACCGAGGATCAGGACCACTCCTACGGTCCCGAGCAGCTGGCCTTTGACGGCGGCAAGCTGGACCTCTTCCCACTCTCCGTCGGCACGCCGGACCTTGGCGAATCGGCCACCCTGGCTGCGAACACCAGTGCCCCACCGGCGGCCAACACCACCGCGCTCACCATGGGCTACTTTGACGGCAACACCGTCACCGCCATGTGGAACTACGCCCAGCACTACGCCCTCAACGACCACTCCTTCGGCACCACCTTCGGTGCCTCCACCCAGGGAGCGATCAACCTGATCTCCGGCCAGACCAACGGCGTCATCAACCAGAGTACGGGCGCTGCCGCCGACATCGTTGCCGACGGCAACGGCGGCTACACCGACATCGGCGATGCCGACCCTGCCGGGGACATCTGCACCACCAGCTCCGCCAACTTCAGCATGTCCGGCAAGAACATCGGCGACCTGCTCAACGCGGCCGGCGTCAGCTGGGGCTGGTTCCAGGGCGGATTCAACCTCGGCGTTACCAACTCCAACGGCACCACCGGCTGCAAGCGAACAACGACCTCGTCGGTCACCGGCGTCACCGAGAGTGACTACATCCAGCACCACGAGCCCTTCCAGTACTACGCCACCACCCAGAACCTGAACCACACCCGCCCGGCTTCGGTCGCGGTCATCGGCACCAAGGCCGACACCGGCGCCGGCACCGCCAACCACCAGTACGACACCCTCGACTTCAACGCCGCCCTCGACGCTGGCAACCTGCCCGCCGTCAGCTTCCTCAAGGCCCCCGGTTATGAGGACGGACACGCCGGCTACTCCGATCCCATCGACGAGCAGAACTTCATCGTCACTGAGATCAACGCCATCCAGAACTCCTCCTTCTGGTCCAGCACCGCCATCATCATCGCCTACGACGACTCCGACGGCTGGTACGACCACGTCAGCAACTTCGTCAACGGCTCCAACACCGCCTCCGACTCCACCTTCTGCAACCAGACCTCCGCGACCCGGACCGGCGTCACCTCCGGCACCACCCCGGTGCAGGGTCTCTGCGGCTTCGGTCCGCGTCTGCCCCTGCTGGTCATCTCCCCCTGGGCCAAGGCCAACTTCATCGACAACACCGTCACCGACCAGAGCTCCATCACCCGCTTCATCGAGGATGTCTTCCTCAATGGAACCTCCCTCGGCGGCGGCTCCTACGACACCGAAGCCGGAAGCATCAACAACATGTTCAACTTCTCCAACGTGGCCGCTCCTCCCAGCCCCAACAACCTGCAGTTGAGCCCCAGCACCGGCGCGGTCGTCAGCAGCACCGCTCCCGCGACCACCACCACGGCGCAGTAACCCGCGCGGTTCACGGAACCGTCACACAATCGCTCTATCCTGAAAGGCACGCACTCCAGACGCACTCGGAGTGCGTGCCTTTTTTCTCGCCATCCCAGACCCTCATCCCTGTCCCGGAGCCGATCGTTTGTCCCCCACCCGCCGCACCTTCCTGCAACAAGCCTCTGCCTTCGGCCTTCTCTCCCGCACCGTTCCCTCCTTCACGCAGCAGATGATGCACGACCACATGGCGGCCGCCTCGTCCCATCCCACCGCCTCTCTCGACCAACCGCCGCGTGTCCCCATGCTGCACACGCTCGAGCTCGCCCCCTTCGTCGATCCCCTCCCCCTGCCCCAGCGCGCCCAATCCCTCGGCCATCACGCCGGCCAGCAAAAGCTCCGCATTGGCATGCGCGAGATCCACGCCAAGGTCCACCGCGACGTTCCGGCAACCCGCCTCTGGACCTACTGCGACCTGGCGCCCCGCGGCGCCGCACCCAGTCCGCTCGCCCCGCTCATCGAGGCCCGCTCCGGCCAGCCGCTCGAAGTCGAATGGATCAACAATCTCCCCACGCAACACTTCCTGCCCATCGACTACACCCTGCATGGCTGCGGCCACGACCTCCCCGACGTCCGCGCCATCGTCCACCTCCACGGTGCCTGCGCGCCCACCAGGGACGACGGCTATCCCGAAGACTGGTTCGTCCCCGGCGCCTCCCGCACCTGCCGCTACCCTATGCAGCAGGACGCCGCCACGCTCTGGTACCACGACCACGCCATGGGCCTGAACCGCCTCAACATCTACGCCGGGCTTGTCGGCATGGCCTTCCTTCGCGACCGCACCGAGGACTCCCTAGGCCTGCCTTCCGGTAAATACGAGGTTCCCCTCACCCTCTTCGACCGCGACTTCACCGCCGACGGCCAGCTCTTCTACCCCACCTCCGGCATCCCCGACCACCCCTGGGTCTCCGAGTTTACCGCCGACGGAATCCTCCTCAACGGCAAGATCCGTCCCTTCTTCGAAGTCGAACCCCACCTCTACCGCTTCCGCGTGCTCAACGCCGCCAACAGCCGCTTCTTTACCCTCTCCCTCACCAACCAGCAGCCCTTCCACCAGATCGGCTCCGATCAGGGTCTGCTCGCCGCGCCCGTCCGGCTCACCCGCCTCCACCTCGCTCCCGCCGAGCGCGCCGACCTGCTCATCGACTTCTCCCAGTCCGCCGGCCAGCGCCTCCATCTCATCAACGGAGCCTTCGAGGTCCTCGAGCTTCGCGTCGCACCCTCCTCCACCGCATCAGCTCGCGTGCCCGCCCCATCGCTCCCGCCGCCCCACGTCGTGGACGCAACCTCTTCGGCCAGCACGATCCCGAAGACCCTCCGCACCATCGACCGCATCCCCGAGTCCAGCGCCATCACCACCCGCACCATCACCCTCAACGACTACCTCGACAAGATCCACAACTCGATGTTCATGCTGCTCAACCGCAAGCACTGGCACGAGCCCGTCACCGAGCGGCCCCGCCTCAACACCACCGAAATCTGGGAGTTCGTCAATCTCACCGAGGACGTCCACCCCATGCACCTCCATCTGGTGCGCTTCCAGGTCCTCGACCGCCGCGTCTTCGACGTCTTCGCCTATCAGGTGCGGCAGCAACTCCGCTTCCTCTCCCCTGCCACTCCGCCCGACGCCAACGAACTCGGCTGGAAGGACACCGTCCAGTGCGCACCCGGCACCATCACCCGCATCATCGTCCGCTTCGAAGGCTACCCCGGCAAGTACCTCTACCACTGCCACATCCTCGAACACGAGTCCAACGACATGATGCGCCCCTTCGAGGTTCTCGCCTGAGAACCGTAAAGGGGCGCATCGTGAAACAGACTTATTATTGCGACAGCCGGCTTACTTGATCGCCGGCATGATGTCGTCGTTGTGCTGCACCTTGAAGCGATACGTGAAGCCAATGTACGCGTAGGTCAGCGGCGCGTGCTTCGTCGGCAAGCCCTCCGTCACCACCTCGCCGGGGAAGAAGTGACCCACGCCGACGTTCGTCACGAACGACTTGTGATAGATGTACTTCGCCGAGGCGTCGAACTGGCTGCCAATGTCGTCGCCCTTGAAGCCACCCGTCGGCACCGCAATCAGGCTCGTTCCCGCGCTGGCATACACTGCGTCGTGAACCGTCGCTACGTGCAGCGAGCCGCCCTGGAGCAGCACCAGCAGGTTCTTCGCCGGCGTCAGATTCAGGTTCACACGCCGCTGCTTGATGTTCTGGAAGCCGAACAAATCGACTAGGCCGAAGGCGTTGTGGTTGCTCGGATACTGCTGATCGAAGGTGCCCCACTGGGTCCCAGTCGGATTCGAATTACCGGTCGCGTAGTCGTACTCCGCCTCGAGGTGCGGCTGCCACGGCAGACGCTCCGCTCCATAACCACCCCGGACGATCGCCGCCCCGGACTGAATCGAATCGTTGCTGTAGCTGCCGCGCTGCAACATCCCGGTGCCCGACGAATCAAAGCCATACCAGTGGGTGTTGTAGTACGAACCAAACGTCACCTCGGTCTCGCTGCCGTAGATACCCTGGTGGCTCTTCACGTACGGCTCCGCGCGCACCAGCACAAACGGCTCGATGTCGGTGTGCGGCACATACGTCGCCAGCTTCGCGTGGACGCCGTGGAAGGTCAGACCGGCGCCGTGGTTATCCAGACTGCTCGGGTGAACCGTCACCACCGAGGTCGTGAAGATGTTCAGCTGATTGACGTCGCCAATCCGCAGATACGCGCCATCCCAGGTGCGGCTGTTGTTGGTCCAGTCGCTGATACCCACGACACGCTCGTCGCCGATCCGCATCTCGAAACGCCCGACCAGCAACTGCGCCGGCCTGTAATGAAAGTTCAGGTAACCCTGGCGCAGGTCAAACACGTCGCGCATATTCGCCGCCGTATCGTTCAGCGGAAGCCCAAGCGCATGCGTGTCCATGAACTGTGCATAGAACGTCAGCCAGTCGGTCGGAGCCACCGTCAAGCCGCCCCACACACGGGTTAGCTCATACGCGCGATCCTTATTCTGAATCTCCGTGAGCGAGCTCTGATCCTCGGTACGTCCACGAATCTCGAAGTCCAGCTTCATCCAGCTGGGCATATCCTGGAAATTGAACGGCTGAACGATACCTTCCTTCAACGGGTACAACACCTGCTGCGCAGACGCTGTGGAAGGAAACGAGGCTACCGTTGCGACTGCGACAATGGCCGAAAGGCACTTCAGTACGGACGTGATCTTATACACGAAACTACTCCTTAAGGGGCCCAGAGTAGTGCGTTGTGTGCACTACTCCGGGGTTGTTCTGCTCTGCTTTCCCTCGTTCTACTTCTCCGGGGTGACTACAACTTCGGTCTTGCTAATCTTCGCCAGGAAGTCCTCACCAGTGCCCAGGTGCTCGTTGACCAGGCGCGACGGCGTGTGGGCCAGCCACTCGCCCAGCGAGATGTCCTGGTACTCAGCCGTCGGGAACACCTCGAGGAACACCAAGTCGGTGTCGCCGATGTTCTCGATATAGTGCGGCTGCGACTGCTCGATGTAGCCCACATCGCCCGGGTGGAAGTCCATCGTGCGGGCGTGTCCGCCGGCCGCGAAGATCGTCATCCGGCCCGTGCCCTTCACGTAGTACTGCCACTCATCCGCGTTCGGGTGCCAGTGCAGCTCACGCAGCCCGCCTGGCTTCAACGTCACGATCGCCGCGGCAATCCCCGTAATCGGGAAGTTGTGACGATCGACGATCTTTACGGTGCCGCCCGCCGTTACCTTGGTGGGCTCCATCTTATCGGTAAAGAACGCGTACGTATCCGGAACCGGTCCGTTCGCAGCGTAAACCTGCTTTTTCTCTTCGGCCAGCGGGCGAGGCAGCTCGGTCGGGAAGATGAACTTCTCATGCGACGGAACGTTGTCGAAGGTCGACGCCGGAACGCCAAAGTTCTTCGCCAGAACCTCCTTCGGCGTGTGGTGCAGCCAGTCGGTCAGCAGGAACGTCTCGAACTCATTGAAGTTGCCGTCATCGAACACCAGCAAGAACTGGCAGCCATTCTCGCCGAGGCCCTGGATCGAGTGCGGTACGCCGCCTGGGAACAGCCACAGATCGCCTTCCTTCACGTCCTCGACGAACGCGCGGCCCTTCGCGTCCACAGCCGTAATGCGCGCGCTGCCGGCGGTCATGAACGCCCACTCGGAGCCAACGTGCCAGTGCAGTTCGCGCACGCCGCCCGAGATCAGACGCATCTCCACGCCCGCCATCTTCTTCGACAAGGGGAAGTCCCGCACCGTCACCTGACGCGTCCATCCACCCGCCTCGATGCGCTTGTGCGCCATCGCGAAGGGGTACTTGAACGGAGGCTGGCCACCCGCGTCGGTCGCCGGCGGGTACATCGAATCCGGCTCCATCGCCTCGAGCGTCGGGTTCTTCGGGCCAAGCTCCTGCTCGTTGATCCCGGTGTGTGTGTCGCCGCTCAGATCCTTCGTCTGCTGCGCCGCAGCCACGATCGGAAGGCTCGCTGCCGCGACCAGCGCGGCCGAGGTCTTCCCAAGAAACGAGCGCCGGCTGACGCCCTCATTGGTCATCTTGCTGTCCTGCTCTGACATTCTGCTTCCCTCTCTTGCATTGCGATCTATCGAAAGTGAACGCCATCATGAAGCCACGCATACGTGTCCGCAGTTGGATCGCGACGACGCTTCAAAGTACGCGATGGTGCCGCCGGCCTTTTGATGCGTTTTGTGCGATAAACGATTCACCGATTTGCCTATTTGTGTAACAAATACGTAAATTCCCAAGACTCAGGCTATAGAAAACCAGAACATATGACAAACTGGTCCGCTCGCACCTTCTATCGGTTGCCGCCCGGCGAAAGTAAATTTGGCCACATTTTCTGCCCCCGCAATCTCCGGAATTTCCTGCGGCCCCCTCTGCCGCAAACCCGATACAAAACCGGAATTGGTCGCTCAACCCCCGTATTTACAGACATCTGCGCGCAAAACGCCGGTGCCGCCGCATCCCTCGTCTCCGCGGCTCGGCCCGGAGCCCACCCCGGCGGAAAACAATTTCCCGACGGGCCGAATATCGACTTGGCGCGCGACGATAATCGGGCACTTACCGAGCGATAAACGCATTTACGTTTCGAAATCCGCCCAATCGCAACTTTTCCGACGAAAATCGCACAGAATCGTCGATCATCGCCTACCTCAACCGGCCCCGACCACCCCACTCCACTCCACGCTCCACCTCGCTGCCCCCTCGCCGGGGAGCCAGTCGATCCACCTCCGGCATCCCCGCTCACCCCGCTCAACGCAAACAGAAAACCCCTCCACGGCATCGCCATGAAGGAGCTCTCTATATCTATTTTTACGACTAGTACTACTGTGTTATTAAGTGGATACCCCATTGTAGATTGAGAGCTCCGCCAGGTTTGCTTGGCGGTATTGTTTGCTTATGGGTGCGGCAGGCAGTGTTTCTGAGGCTAGGCAGCGTAGGCTGGGGGAGTATCTAGGTGGGCTTTGTGAGGCTGCCGGACACGCGGATCGTGCGGTTCCTCTGGAGTTTTACTGCAAGGGCTTGCTTTTGCCGGGCGAACGCAAGTCGGTTGAGCCGATGGCAGCTCGTCTGGCTCCCGACAACGTGCGGCGCATGCATCAGTCGCTGCATCATGTGGTGGCGGTGGCGCCCTGGAGCGACGAGGCACTGATGGGCGCCGTGCGCGAGTATGCTCTTGCGGCGATGAGCAAGGCCGGCCCGCTCGCAGCGTGGATCGTCGATGATACCGGACTGCCGAAGAAGGGCAAGCATTCTGTCGGCGTGGCACGACAGTACTGCGGCCAGACCGGCAAGCAGGATAACTGTCAGGTCGCGGTCAGTCTTTCGGTTGCCACTTGGCAGGCGAGTCTGCCCATCGCTTACCGGCTGTATCTTCCCGAGGCGTGGGCCAACGACGTCGAGCGCCGGGAGAAGGCCGGTGTTCCGGCCAAGACTCGCTTTCAGACTAAGTTGGAGATCGCGCTGGAGCAGATTCGAGGCGCCCTCGCCGACGGCGTTCCCCGTGCGCCGGTGCTGGCCGATCCGGCCTACGGCAACGATACGGAGTTTCGCAGCAAGTTGGCGGAGTTAGAGCTAAGCTATGTTCTCGGCATTCAGAGTACGACCACGATCTGGCTGCCAGGTTCGGAGCCGTTGGTTCCAGCGCCAGGCGGCCGCGGTCGTCCCGCCACGCGCCTACGGCGCGACCCGGATCATCCGCCGCTCTCCGCCAAACAGATGGCGCTGAACCTTCCGGCCACTGCCTGGAGAACCGTCGCCTGGCGCGAAAGCGCACGGCGCCCGTTGTGTTCCCGCTTCGCGCGCGTGCGCGTTCGTCCGGCGCACCGCGATCACAAGCTGAGCCGTCCCCGCCAACCGGAATGGTTGCTAATCGAGTGGCCTGAGGGCGAGCCAGAGCCGCGCAAATACTGGATGTCGAATCTGCCAGAGAAGGTCGCGCTGCGCAATCTCGTGGCTCTCGCCAAACAGCGCTGGATCATCGAGCGAGACTATCAGGAACTGAAGCAGGAACTCGGCCTTGGCCACTTCGAAGGCCGCGGCTGGCGCGGCTTTCATCATCACGCCACGCTCGCGATCGCTGCCTATGGCTTCCTCGTCGCCGAGAGAAGCCGTTTTTCCCCCTCGGCCCGCAGCGGCCATCTTGGATTA
>FSWS01000103.1_pt1 | contig 11746 bp, 11 predicted proteins | sample 1638091 | NCBI WGS metagenome assembly FSWS01 (sample SAMEA3914788, study PRJEB12502) | metagenome | biome: forest; material: soil | place: Canada | collected 2011-07-03 | depth 0.1 m
CACCAAGACCCAGGGAAACAGCCCGCGTGAGATCCAGATGGGTATCCGCGCCAACTTCTAACCGATGTACCGCAGGACCCGCAAAGCTTGTTGGTCTCTACTCGAACGAAATGGCGGTGAAGGAGTCTTTCCTTCACCGCCATTTTTTTGCGCGGTATCGTAACCGCCGGAGGCGCTTGTTCAGTTCAACCGCGCCTTTGATTCCAACGCTTCCAGGAGATTTTCGCGCAATGTCTGTTCCAGTGTCGCGAGACGCAGCAGCTTATCCTGAGCGTATTTTCAACTTCACCTGATTATTGACGCAGATCGAAGCGATCAACCGATCGTAGATGATGATCGAACTTCAGATGGATGGCACGATTATCGCGGCGAACGAGAACTATCTGCGCGCGTTTGGCTTTACGGCGGAGGAGGTGGTGGGGAAAAAACACAGCATCTTTACCACCCAGGCGTGCCAAGAGAGCGAAGAATACAGGCAGTTCTGGGCCAGATTGCGGGTCCCGCGCGGTCATTCCGGTGGCACCCGGAACGACTGCATCCCTACGTCGCGAGCAAAGGCCCTGCGCTGCGATGCGTCGCCCAGATTTCCTGGTCCCGATTGCAGAGCTTCAGAAACGGTAGCTTGAATTATGCCCCACGAACTCTGTTTAGCGAGGAGCGAATGCGAGGGAGGCAGGGGGAAAACCAATTCGGAACAGACTCGCTCTCCAGAGCGCCTCACAGAAGCAACGGGTTCCGTTCGCGGTCTACGTCCACGTCCATCGTTGTCCGCGGCGAGCTTCGATCGAAGCGCAGCAGCCGAGACAATCTCCGCTCACTTGCTACAGGAGCGACAGCCGAGGGCGAGTAGCGTCGCGCAATCTGTCGCTTGCGTATGCTACAACTGCAAATTGCCGCGACTAGGCAGCACGACCGCGTCCGGGAATCTCCCGCTCTGCCAACAGCCACGGACTGCAGATGTGATCGGGGGTATCGCCGACTGTCTCTGCGGCATCCTGCTCCATTTCAATGGTTGCTAAACAGTTCAGGCAGAGTACGTTAGAAGATCCATCCATCTTTTTGCGGTGGGGATATACGACGGCGATGCTATCAACCATGATCGGGCCTCGGGAGAAGTGAATTCGTTTCTGCTCGGTGCTTCCTTACTCTGAGCAGAAACGTTACTCCCAAAGTTGCTTGCACCCTGCGGATGTCGCCTATAACCAGCAAGCCGTCCTCCTTGCCGAACTACGGGCGCCTAACCAGCGTGGGCCGGGCATGCTCCGGAGAGACGATTCCCTGGCCCTCCAAAACCACGTAGTGCTGATCGGCCGACAGGGAGGTCAAGATCTCGGTTCGCCCCGACGGCCAGTGAATCTCGACCTTATCAATCTTCATCGCCCCCGCTAGGCCGAAGTGGATCCGCAGATCGTTTTGCGATAGATAACTGCCCCCGCTGTGCACCTCATCGGTCTGCGTCATTCCTCCAGCCACGAGACGGATGCGCGCATTCAACGCCAACCGATTGCTCTTTGTGCCAACCAGCTCAAAGCTCACCCAATGGCGCCCGGGAATACCGCGATTCCGCAGAATCATCGGACTGCCATCGATGTCGCCCACGACAACATCTATGTTCCCATCGTTGAACAGGTCGCCCACCGCGAGACCGCGCGAAACACGGCGTTCCATCAGGGCCTTGCCCGCCTGGTCGCTTGCATCGCAGAAGGTGCCGTCTTTCTGATTGAGCTGAAGCATCTTCGGCTCGCGATATCCACCTCCCGAAGGCAACGAATCAACCTGGGGATAGACATGGCCGGCGACCGTGATGAGGTCGAGCCAGCCGTCGTTATCAAGATCCACAAACGCCGTGCCCCACTTCACCCAGGGCAACGACGGCAATGCCACGCCAGAAGCATAGGACACTTCCTTGAAGTTCCACTCCCCCTCGTTTTCATACAACAAATCGTTTTCATCGGAGAAGTTGGTTACGTAAATCGAAGGGCGCCCCGTGTGGTTGTAGTCTCCCAGCGCAATCCCCATGGATGCCTGCTCGGAGCCGTCGTCGCTGACCGCCGTCCCCGATTCAAGCCCAACATCTTTGAACGTCCCATTGCCTTCGTTCTGGTAAAGGAACTTCGGGGTCGAGTCATTCGCCACATAAATATCCGGCCTGCCGGTGTTATTGAAGTCGGCCCAGATCACGCCCAGACCATAGTAGCCATTGGGATCGCTGACCCCTGCGGCCTTCGACACCTCGGTGAAAGTTCCATCGCCGTTGTTATGAAAAAGCGAGTCACCGGCACCGCGCAACCCGCGCGGACCGCACTGCACATCGATGCCGCGATACTTGCAAAAAGGAGCACTGCCGAATCCCGGCAGATCATCCAGGTGGAAGTCGACGTAGTTTGTAACCATCAGATCCGCAAACCCGTCGCTGTCATAGTCCCCGAACGACGCTCCGGTCGACCATCGACCGTCAGCCACGCCCGCCTTTGCAGTCGCATCGGTGAAGGTCCCATCGCCGTTGTTCCGATAGAGAATATTCCCGCCGAGACAGGTGACGTAGAGGTCCGGCCAGCCGTCATTGTTGTAGTCGCCGACAGCTCCTCCCATCGCAAAGCACGACGTCGATAGACCAGCCTTCGCGGTCACATCCGTGAATGTACCGTCGTGATTATTGTGGTACAGAACCCCAAGACTCTTCGAACCCTTGACAGCCATCTCGACGGTGGGCGCATTGGTAAAGTAGATGTCGGGCCAACCATCCTGGTCGTAATCCAACAGGACAACGCCGCCACTCATTGACTCCACGATGTACCGCTTCGCCGGATCCGAGGTGTGCTTGAAGGTGATCCCGGTCGATGCGGTGATGTCCTCCAGCTGCGGAACCGGGCGTCCGCTGCACTTCGATGCCTTGGCTCCGGCCGGAGGAGGGGGCGGCGTAGGATGACCGCTCTGCGCAGGCGCAAAGCTCAGCATGCAACAGGTGACCGCTATGGATCGGAGGATGCGAGTATAAAAATCACGAGAAGACAATCGGGTCCCATCCTGCATTACGGGTTGGTTTGTATCGCGGCAGCGGTGCGTTCACGCGGCGCTGCCTTAATCTGCTTGTAGATCTCGAGTTCCCGGTCGGCATCGCTCTTTAATTTGGATCGCTCTAAACCTACAAGGGAATAAAATCGCTGTCCATGCCCTTGCTTCGCTTCGGACCTCGCTCGAACGCCTCGGCGCCGCGCTGTGCTGGCTGCGTGGCTCTTTTACGCGAAGCCATACCTGGCCCAGCAGGCTCCCTCTCTCGCCCGCCAGCGATCTTCCCCTTGTCCGGCTCGCCTCCATCGCTCTGCGCCAGCACCATCCCGCCGACGCCATCGTGTGGGCAAAACGCGGCCTGATGCTCTCGCCCAACTCCGTCGACGCCCACTCTCTCTACGGCCGCGCCGCACTCGAGCAAGCCGACGACTCCACCGCCCTGCGCGAACTCAAAGCCGCCGCCAGTCTCAGCCCCAACGGCCCGGAGATTCATTTCAACCTGGCCGCGCCCAACCAGGCAGCATCGTCATCCCAATTGCCCGACTCAGCTCATCCCTTGGCATGATCCTTGATCTGCTTCGCCAACTTCTCAATCTGCTGCGCCTTTTTCACGAAGGACAAGGAAAACACCGTCGCCAGATTGGTATGCTCGGCCTCGTCCTTCAACTCCGCCGTCAGCTTGTACAACTGCTCCACCCACGCGAAAATCTGTGCCTGGTTCAGCGGAGCCGTCAGCTGCGGCTGCTGCCCGAGCAGCACGGTTTCCGGCGCATCCAGCCCCTCCGGCGCATTCTGGTTGCTCGGTGCATTCGGCGACCGCATCGGCTGCGGCGTCTTCTGCGCGGTTCCCTGCATCCATCGTCCCGCGGCCAGCGTGCCAACCGCTCCCATCATCGTCTGCAGCACCGTGCGACGCGTGTTGAGCATGGCCAGCCTCCTGGCGTGCCGATCTCAAGGGCTTCATGCTACACCCTTCCGCAACCCGCGTCGGCCTACGGACGCAGCAGCGACAGCGAGATCGCCTCCGCCATCGCGCGATAGCCTGCCGGCGACGGATGCAGATGATCGCCCGAGTCGTAGTCCGGCAGCAGCCGCTCCGGATGCGTCGGATCCCGCATCACCTGATCGAAGTCCACCACCGCATCGAAGTGTCCCGGCGTTCGAATCCAGCCGTTGATCGCCTGCCGATCCGCCTCGCTCGTTGAGCCAGGATGGTAGTAATCCGATCCCGTATACGGGGTGATGGTCGCGCCGATCACCCAGATGCCCTGCGCGTGGGCCCGTTCCACGATCTGCTCGTACGCACCCAAGATACGCTCGACCAGCGCCTGATGCTCCGCCTGGCTCACCTCGCCCTGCCGCGTCAACCCGCCCAGGTCGTTCACTCCCTCCAGCAGAATCAGGTCCCGCACGTCGGTCTGCGCCAGCACATCGCGATCGAAACGCGCCAGCGCATTCGGACCCAGCCCATCGGTCAGCACGTGATTGCCGCCGATCCCCTGATTGAGCACCCCCATCGTGCGCATCGCCGGAGTCGCCTGCAGCCGCCGCGCCAACACATCGGTCCAGCGATCGTTCCCGTTCGTCGTCGCCCCATGCCCATCCGTGATCGAGTCCCCCAGTGCGACCACCGCCGCGCCCTGCCCCGGCATCGCCACATCCACGCCCGCCAGCTGATACCAGTGATCAATCTTTTTCGCCCCAGCCAGATCTGCGGCCGCGACCTGATCGCCGTGGACCACGTACGAGGTCGCCCGCGATCCCGGATGCCCGGTCTCCTGCACTGGCGGAGCCTCCACATGGAAGCTGATCGCCAGGTCGCTCAGCGCAGCCACCGGGTACGCCACCGGATCGGAGATGTACTCCGCCCCCGCCGGCACAATCACCTCGCCGCTCCCCGCGAAGGTCACCGCGCGGTCGGTCGCCGGATCGATCGCCGCCCCTGCAGAGGAGATCGGTCGCGCCACATGCACTGCGGTAAACCGCAGCGGCGCCGTCCCAAACGCATTCGACAGGTGCACCCGCAGACTGTCCCCGCCCACCGACAGATGCACGATCTGCCGCAGCGTCGCATCGCGCAGATCCTCCGTCGCCAACGCGTTTGCCGGCTCCGGCACCTGCTGCGAGGCCGCCCACGATCCGACCCAATGCGCCGCAACCGGCGCCGCCTGCGCCCACATCCCTCCAACCGCCCCAAGCCACAGCACCCACAGCGCAACACCCGACGTTCGCTTCACAGAAGGCTTCACCGCTCCCAAGATTGATTGCGACATCCAACCTACCCAGATTTCCGCTCCCTGACAAGCAACCTCGTCTCGCGCAAAATCAAACCCGCCGCCCGCGAATCCCCATCCCCATTTCGCCATCCAATCACCCGAACACCACCTCTCCCTGGAGAACTCCTCGTCATGCGCTACAAGACCCTCGGCAACACCGGCCTGCTCGTCTCCGACATCTGTCTCGGCACCATGACCTTCGGGGGCAAAGGCTTCTGGACCGCCATCGGCTCCCAGGACCAGGCCACCGCCGACAGCCTCATCCAGACCTCCCTCGACGCGGGCATCAACTTCATCGACACGGCCGACGTCTACTCCGAGGGCCTCTCCGAGACCATCCTCGGAGCTTCTCTTAGAAATCTCGCCATCTCCCGCAAAGACGTCGTCCTCGCCACCAAGGCCTACGGCCGCGTCGGCCCCGGCCGCAACGACGTCGGCGCCTCCCGCGGGCACATTATGGACGCCGTCGACGCCAGCCTCAAGCGCCTCCAGACCGACTACATCGACCTCTACCAGATCCACGGCACCGACCTCGTCACCCCCATCGAGGAGACCCTCCGCGCCCTCGATACCTTGGTCTCTCAAGGAAAGGTCCGCTACATCGGCTGCTCCAACTGGCACGCCTGGCGCATCATGAAAGCCCTCGGCATCTCCGAGCACAAGAACCTCGCCAAATTCGACACCCTCCAGGCCTACTACTCCATCGCTGGCCGCGACCTCGAGCGCGAGATCGTTCCCCTCCTCGAGGACCAAAAGGTCGGCCTGCTCGTCTGGAGCCCGCTCGCCGGCGGCCTGCTCTCCGGCAAGTTCACCCGCGAGAACCAGAAGCCCGAGGACTCCCGCCGCTCCACCTTCGACTTTCCCATCATCGACAAGGAGCGCGCCTGGCGCGTGCTCGACGTCATCCGCCCCATCGCCGAGGCGCACAACGTCTCGCCGGCCACCGTCTCGCTCGCCTGGATCCTCGCAAAGCCCTTCGTCACCTCGGTCATCATCGGTGCCAAGCGCCTCGACCAGCTCAACGAGAACATCGCCGCCGGCGAGCTTCAACTCACCGCCGACGAGCTCCAGCAGCTCGACGAGGTCAGCGCCCTCCCGCCCGAGTACCCCGGCTGGATGGTCCCCTTCCAGAACGCCAACCGCCTCGCCGACGTCCCCCGCCTCCAGACCGTCCAAGCCAACCTCCCCAAGTAACCACCCCACCGCATTGGGATCCCATGTCTCGCCTCTGAGACATGGGATCCCCCCCACCGTCCAGACCGCGTGCCCCATTCATGCGGTCTTATCACATGAGTGGGCATCGCGCGCAGCGAGACCGCACTCCCACCCCTGCCGTATTCTTGTGTGCATGACGCGCCATGCGGCTATCCTCCTCCTGTGTCTTCTGACCCCGCCGTTTGCACCCGCGCAAAGCACGCCGCCCGCCGCCGTCGACGCCACCGCTCTCGTCCGTCGCGCCCTCGATCACCGCGCCGAGGCCGACGCTGCCCACCGCCCGCTCCGCTACCTCCTGCATAAGTCCGAGCACCGCCACGGCACCACCCGCGACACTACCAAGGAGATCATCGAGACCAAAGACGGTGACGTCGCCCGCCTAATCGCCATCGACGGCAAACCCCTCCCCCCCGACGCCGACCGTGCCGAGCTCACTCGCCTCGACGCCCTCGCCGCCCATCCCGACCTCCAGGAGCATCGTCACCGGAGCGAGCAGCGCGACTCCGCCCGCATCAACCACCTCATGGCACTGCTCCCCGAAGCCTTCCTCTATCGCCTCGAAGGTTTCGTCCCCTGTCCCGCAGGCCAGTGCTACCGGCTGAGCTTCACGCCCAACCCGCGCTTCACCCCTCCCGATCTCGAAGCCGACGTCCTGCGCGGCATCGCCGGCGAGGTCTGGATCGATCGCGCCCAGGAGCGGCTCGCCCGGATCGACGCGCACTTCACCGCTGACGTCGACTTCGGCTTTGGCATCCTCGGCAAGATCAACCAAGGCGGCGCCGTCCTGCTCGAGCAAACCGACATCGGCAATCACGACTGGGAGCTCACCGACCTCCAGCTCAACCTTACCGGCAAGGCACTCATGGTCAAGTCGCTGGAGGTGCAGATCACCGAGCAGACCAGCCACTTCTCCCCCGCCCCACCCAGCCTCACCTATCGCGACGCCATCCAGCTCCTCAAGCACTCCTCCGCCGCACCCGCGTCCTCCACGCACTAAGGGCATCGAACACGGCGCATATGTATGCTGACCATGAGGACCAGCACCCGCACACCGCCAATCACCCATTTAGGAATCTCAGGAGAAGCACGCATTGCACGATCGATCGCCTTACCGCCGCGCCGCTACCACCCTCTTCCTCATGCTCTGCGCCAGCCTCTTCACTCCCGCCCTCTTCGCCGCACCCGCCCCACCGCCCAGCCCCGCAATCGTCGGCTACGTCTTCCCCCAGAACACGCTGCTGCGCCCCAGCGACGTTGATGCGGCCCGCCTTACCCGCATCAATTACGCCTTCGCGGACATCGCCCACGGCCGCATCGTCCCCGGCTTTCCCACGGACGCAGCGAACCTCGCCACCCTCACCGCGCTCCGCCAGCAGCACCCCTCACTCGCGGTGCTGATCTCGGTCGGCGGCTGGGCCTGGTCCGGCGCCTTCTCCGACATGGCGCTCACCCACGCCAGCCGCGCGGTCTTCATCCAAAGCGTCAGCGACCTCCTCACCCGCTACCACCTCGACGGCCTCGACATCGACTGGGAGTATCCCGGCCAGCCCGGCGCGGGCCATCGCTTCCGCCGCGAGGACAAGCAGAACTACACCCTGCTCCTCGAAGAACTCCGCCAGCGCCTCACCCTGCTCCGCGAGCAGACCCACCACCCGCGCCCCTACCTGCTCACCATCGCGGCCGGCGCCTCCGACGAGTTCCTCGAACACACCCAGATGGCCCAGGTGGCGCGCTTCGTCGACACCGTCAACCTCATGGCCTACGACTACTACGAGCCCAGCGACGACCGCCTCACCGGCCACCACGCGCCGCTCTTCGGCAGCCCGCTCGACCCCAAGAAGGTCTCCGCCGACGCCTCGGTCCGCGCCTTCGAGCAGGCCGGCGTCCCCGCCTCCAAGCTCCTGCTCGGCCTTCCCTTCTACGGCCACATCTGGTCCCACGTCCCCGACCGCAGCCACGGCCTGTTCCAAGCCGGCGGCTCCATCCCGGACGCCTACGCGCCCTACGGCGTGATCGCTTCGACCATGCTCGGCCACGGCTTCACCCGTTACTGGGACCCCACCGCCTCGGCCCCCTACCTCTACAACGCCGAGAAACAGCTCTTCGTCTCCTACGAAGATCCCGAATCGCTTGCCGTCAAGTGCACCTACGTGCTCCACCACCAACTTGGCGGCGTCATGTTCTGGGACTACTCCTCCGACCCCACCGGCACCCTACTCCGCACCATCGACACCACCCTCCATCCAAACCAGTAAACCGGGGTCCCATTCATGCAGTCGCATCGCATGAGTGGGCATCGAGCGAAGCAAGACCGCTTTTCTTTGAGCGCCTTGACCCCACCTCCGACCGAATGGGCGAACCCTACTCCACTCCCACCCACTCCAACTGCGCGAACAGCGCATCCAGCTCCACAAACATCTCAGTTCCTCCGACCTCCGACCTCCGACCGCCAACCGCCGCGGCCCACCCACTCCGCTCCGACACAGATCCGTCCACTCCGCGTCTTGGGATCGATGATCCACACCGTCTCGCCCCCCATCGCCCGGTAGTCTCGCACCCCGCTCTGTCATGCTTCCGAGACCACCCCAAGTCAGCTAATGTTTGCCGAACCATCCAGCCAGCAACGCCTGGGCCCTCGCATGCTCCCACTTGCGTACCTCACCATCTGTGTACTCGCGGTCCGGCCGATTGCTGGTCTTCAGGGATTCGGCCACCGGAATCTGCGTTGCGCTCGCCATGGGCCTCCGGTCTACTCCGAAACCAACCATCCCCAGCGATGTCGCCGGATTGCGACATGTGGCCCATATCCGCCGCCCGTCGTCCTTGCTCCTGCCTAGAATTTCGCCGCTCGCGCTTTCCAGGAGAGTGGCATGCGAAATTCCTCGACGGTCTTCATCCTCGTAACAGCGGCGCTCATCTCTACCGGCTCGGATTATCAGGCCCGCTCCCAAACTGCATCCAGCAATCACACCGACACCGACTACCACCGCTTGGTCATTCTCAATGCTCCCTTCCCCGGAGTCGACCAGACCATCGGCTACGGCATCAACAACCTCGGCATCATCGTCGGCTACTATCACGACGCCGACGGTCCGCACGGCTTTCTGCTCGATCACGACACCTTCACCCGTCTCAACGCTCCCTTTCCCGGAGCCCTCAACACCATTGCCTTCGGCGTCAACGACGAGAGCGACATCGTCGGGGACTACACCAGCAACAGCCTCACCCACAGCTTCCTCCTGCACCACGGCGTCTACACCTCGTTCGACTACCCCTCGCCCACCGTCAGCCAAACCGCCGCCCGCGGCATCAACGATCGCGGCCAGATCGTCGGCGAATATCTTGACGCCTCCGGCAACCACGGTTTCCTCCTCGATCGCGGCAGATTCACTGCGCTCAACGCATCCTTCCCCGGAGCCAGCAACACCACTGCGAACGCCATCAACAATTTAGGGGATATCGTCGGCGCCTACACCGGTTCCGACGGTCTCATTCATGGATTCCTCGAGAGGAACGACCACTACACCGCACTCGACATGCCCGGCGCCACTGAGACTCAACCCTACGGCATCAACGATCTCGACGAGATCGTCGGAGACAGCTTCCTCTACCGCCACGAGACCTTCAGCCCCCTCAGCGATCTCAACCCCAGCCTCGTCCCCGGGAGCACCGGCCTCGCCATCAATGACAGGGGAGAGATCCTCGCCGATTCGCCCAGCTACCCCAACTCCGGCATCCTGCTCCTCCCGGAGTAAGCTGAGCCGCCGTCCCTTAAACGGCAGTGGCGAGCCGCACGGGCTCGCCACACTTCCAGCTCCAGACAAAACTCCCAACAAAAAGTTACTTCGGCTGTGCCACCACCCGCAGGTACGGCTTCAGCGTCTTCCAGCCCTCCGGGTACTTCTCCTTCGCCGCCTCATCCGACACCGCCGGCACGATGATCACGTCCTCGCCGTTCTTCCAGTTCACCGGCGTCGCCACTTGGTGCTTGGCCGTCAGCTGCAGCGAGTCGATCACGCGAATAATCTCATCGAAGTTCCGTCCCGTCGACGCCGGATAGTTCAACGTCAGCTTCACCTTCTTGTCCGGCCCGATCACAAACACGCTCCGCACCGTGAACGTATCCGAAGCGTTCGGATGAATCATCCCATACAAGTTCGATACCGTCCGGTCCGTATCCGCGATCAGCGGAAAGTTCAGTGCCGTGCCCTGCGTCTCTTCAATGTCCTTCGACCAGGGCTCATGCGCCGCCAGCTGGTCCACGCTCAGGCCCAGCACCTTCACATCGCGCTTCTCGAACTCCGGCTTCAGACGCGCCGTATACCCCAGCTCCGTCGTACACACCGGCGTAAAGTTCTTCGGGTGCGAGAACAGGACTGCCCAATGCCCATCGATGTAGTCGTAGAAATTAATCTTGCCTTCGGTCGTTTCCGCCGTGAAATCAGGCGCGATATCGCCAATTTGTAGAGACATGTCAGTACCCTCTTTTGGAATTCCTGTGCCGATGCGTGAATGTGCCAGCCGCCGAGACGTCTGCGAAACCAACAGCGTGTCTACCGGAGTGTTCGGAGTTTCGGGGCATACCGGGCCTATCGCGAGCGATACGCAGCCGTACAACATCGGGAATGAATCATCGTAACCAGAACCACAACCTTCATCGTTACTCCCTTTATCCCTATAGGGATAAGATGCAACAAGAATGCCCATCGAAGCAAATCTCTCCCGCCTCCACGAACAGATTGCCCAGGCCTGCCGCCGCGCCAACCGCCCCACCGACGACGTCGCCCTCATGGCCGTCAGCAAGCTTCACCCCGTCGAAGCCCTGCTCGAAGCCTACGCAGCCGGACACCGCCTCTTCGGTGAGAACCGCGTCCAGGAGTTTCAGGAGAAGTCTCACTCCCTCAGCAACCTGGCCGATCTCGAGGTCCATCTCATCGGCCCCCTCCAGAACAACAAGACTAACCGCGCCGCCGAGCTCTTCCACGCCATCGACACCGTCGATTCCCTCAAGCTCGCCACCCGCCTCAACACCGCCGCCGCCGCCCTCAACAAGCAGCTCCCCGTCTACATCGAGGTCAAGCTCTCCCACGAGGAGTCCAAGCACGGCCTCGCCCCCGACGACCTCCCCGCCCTGCTCAACGACATCGCTCCCCTCACCCACCTCCGCCCCATCGGCCTCATGACCGTCCCACCCTGGACCGGCCCCGACGACCCCGAGCCCGCCCGCCCCTACTTCCGCCGCC